>Ga0078972_1009425_pt1 | contig 19266 bp, 16 predicted proteins | sample YelNatPaOPGAMG01_FD_67568 | JGI IMG/M metagenome (GOLD analysis project Ga0078972, IMG submission 67568) | Hot spring thermophilic microbial communities from Obsidian Pool, Yellowstone National Park, USA - OP-RAMG-01 (SPADES assembly) (version 2) | ecosystem: Environmental > Aquatic > Thermal...
CATAAAATAATTTTTAATAATAATAAAATATAAATTAAAAAAATAATTAAATTAGGAAATATCAAATATAAAATTATTATAAAAAATAAAAATAGGTATTTAAATAAAAATTATGACTACTATTAAAGATGTGGCAAAAACTGCAGGGGTTTCTGTTGGCACTGTTTCAAATGTTTTAAATAACCTTGAGACAGTTACGGAAAAAAACAAACAAAAAGTTATGCAAGCAATAAAAGAACTTGGCTACAAACCAAATAAAATAGCTGCTAGTTTATCAAAAAAGAAAACTATGAATGTTGGGCTAATAATACCTGATGTTTCAAGCCCGTTTTATTCAGATTTAATAAAAGGAGTAACTGAAAACCTTGATGTAAATGGCTATAATGTTTTTCTTTGCAGTTCCAGTAATGATATAAAAAAAGAGTCTAAAATTTTAAAAGATCTTGTTTCAATGTGGATTGACGGAATTATAATCATACCTGTATATTCAAATAATAGAGATATAAATGAAATTAAAAAAATTGATGTACCTATGGTTTTAGTAAATCGTGAAATTGCCGGGATAAAAACCGACATGGTTGTATTTGATAATTTTGGCGGAGCTTATGAAGCAACTAATTTTTTAATTAAAAATGAATTTAAAAAAATAATCATTTTAAGTGGTCCAAAATCATTAAGTTCATTTGAAGAAAGATTACTTGGTTGGAAAGCTGCAATGGAAGAAAATAATTTATTTAAAAAAAATTACATATTTTCTGGTGATTTTTCAATAGAATCAGGCTATGAAATGATGATGAATGCATTAAAAAGCTTAAAAAAAATAGATGCAGTTTTTGCCGCCAGTGATCTAATTGCTTTAGGAGCATTAAACGCACTTGAGGAAAAAAATATTAATGTTCCTGATGATATTTCTATAATTGGTTTTGGAGATATTTATCTTAGCAAATTTTTAAAACCATCACTAACAACTATAAGGAGACCTTTTTATAATATTGGTAAAACTGCAGTATTAATATTGTTAGAAAGAATAAAAAGTAAATCTGAGAAAAAAGAACCCATAAAATTTGTAATTAAAGGCAAACTTGAAATTAGAAATTCAGTAAAATTAAAAGGAAATCAAAACATAAAAGATAAATAAATAGAATGGATAATAAAGATTTTGAAGAACTAATATTAAAATATATTTCTGAGCTTCCAAAAAAATTTAGAGATGGACTTAAAAATATTGATATTATTGTAGATTATGAAAATTACTCACATAAAGATTTAAAAGATAAAAAACCAGGCGAAGTAACTTTAGGTCTTTATCAAGGGCTTCCTTACACTCAAAAACCCAACCACTTTAGAAACTTGCCCGATGTTATAACTATTTTTAAGAAATCTCTTGACTCAATTAGCCAAAATGATGATGAACTTGCTAAAAATTTAAAAAGAGTTTTGCTCCATGAAATTGGCCATTACTTTGGGCTTGATGAAAAAACATTAAAAGAATTAGGATACTAATAAATATTAATTATATTAATATTATATAAATAAATTATATAAATGTAAGAAATATTTAAATAACTAATAATAGTTATTTAGTTTTTAATAAATTTAATAATTATATAATAATATAAAATTATCCCAGAAGTTTTTAATAAATTTTTATCTTAGCATTCTAATATTTAATTGTAAATATATATACATATATAAGTAGCATGTACGTAGCTTCCAATAAAATAAACGCGATTATAAAAATATTTTTAGTTTTCTTTAATTAATTTAATCTTATTATAAAAAAATAAAACCCTAATTAAGTTTAATAATTTAAAAATAGGTTCTTGACAAAACTGATATAATTAAAATAAAGTTAAAAAAATTTTCACTTTAAGTGAAAAATATTTATCAGATTTTAAGAAAATTTTTTTAGTTTTTTATTTATTTTTGTGTTATAATATTTTTGGTGCATCAAAGCATCAAGTAATATAATTAAAAAAATTAAAAGTAATTTTGGATTTAAATTAACTAATCCAAAAACTTTTAAAATATATAAATAGGAGTTGAAAAATATGAGCGAAGAAGAAAAATATGAAAATGAAGAAAGTAAGGAAAAAATAAAAATTCCTACTGAACTTCCAATATTGGCTTTAAAAAATAGTGTTGTTTTTCCTTATCTTGCAACTCCCCTTGCTGTAGGAAGAGAAATATCAATAGGGGCTGTAAAAGCAGCTTCAAAGGAACATCAAATAATAGTTGTTGTAGCACAAAGGGAAAAAGATAAAGAAAACATTGATAAAGATGATTTATATGAAGTTGGAACTGCTTGCGTTATAAAGCAAGTTATAAATATATCTCCAACTGAAATTAAATGTATAGTTGAAGGAATTTCAAGAGTAAAAATAAAATATTTTACTCAGACTGAGGGATATTTTAGAGGAGCTATAGAAGTTCTTGAAGATGAAAATTATGCTGAAGACGAGGAAATGAATAACCTTATTACAACAATTAGATTACAAGTTGAAAAATTTATTCAACTTGGTATTCCTTTGCCAACAGCATTTGTAGTAGCAGCAACTAATATTTCAAAGCCTGAAGTACAAGCTGATTTATTTGCATCTTATCTTTTATCAGAGATTGAGCAAAAGCAAAAAATTCTTGAAGAAACAAATGTAAAAGAAAGACTTAAAAAATTAACTGATTTCTTGTCAGAAGAATTAAAAAAATTTGAAGTTCAATCTCAAATAAGAAACAAAGTGCAAGAAGAAGTAGGAAAAACACAAAGAGACTTTTACTTAAGGCAGCAGCTAAAAGCAATTAAAGAAGAGCTCGGAGAATCGGATGAATCAGTAGCTTTAACTATGGAATTTCAAAAAAAATTAAATAAGAAAAAAATGCCAAAAGAGGCAAAAGAAAAGGTTGAAAAAGAAATTAAAAGACTTGAAAATATGTCAAGTATGTCACCTGAATATTCTTATATAAGAACATATATAGAATGGATGCTTGAAGTTCCATGGTCAGAAAAAACAAAAGATACTCTTGAAATTAAAAAGGCTAAAGAAATTCTTGATGCTGATCATTATGATCTTGAAAAAGTGAAAGAGCATATTTTGGATTATCTTGCAGTAAGAAAATTAAAAGGTAAAGCAACTAAAGGTCCAATACTTTGCTTTGTTGGTCCTCCAGGAGTAGGAAAAACTTCTCTTGGACAATCTATAGCAAAATCACTTGGTAGAAAATTTATAAGGATGTCTATAGGTGGAATTAGAGACGAAGCTGAAATTAGGGGCCATAGACGAACTTATGTTGGTGCTTTACCAGGAAGAATAATCCAAGGCTTAGCTCAGGTTGGAGTAAATAACCCTGTATTTATGCTAGATGAAATTGACAAGGTTGGAGCAGATTATAGAGGGGATCCATCTTCAGCATTACTTGAAGTTTTGGATCCTGAGCAAAACAACTCATTTAGAGATCATTATCTTGAGGTTCCATATGATCTCTCAAATGTAATGTTTATAGCAACTGCAAATATACTTGATACAATTCATCCTGCATTAAGGGATAGGATGGAAATTTTAGAGCTTCCTGGTTATAGTAGCGAGGAAAAATTACATATTGCTGAAAAATTTTTAATTCCTAAACAATTAAAAGAGCAAGGAATTGAAAAATATAATGTAAAATTTAGTAAGGAAGCAATTCTTACAATAATTGAAGAGTTTACAAGGGAAGCTGGGGTTAGAAACCTTGAAAGAGAGATCTCAAATATTTGTAAAAAAATAGCAAGAGAAATTGTTGAAGATAAAAAATCTGCTAAATTAGTTACAAAGAAAAAAGTTTATGAATATTTAGGTGTCTCAAGAATTCAACCAAGTGAGATTGAAGAAAAAAATACTGTTGGAGTTGCTACTGGATTAGCTTATACTCCAGTTGGTGGAGATATAATTTTAATTGAATCAACTTATTATAAAGGCCGTGGCGGATTAATATTAACTGGTAATCTTGGTGATGTAATGCAAGAGTCTGCAAAAGCAGCATTAAGTTATGTCCATTCTAAAGCTAAAGAGCTTGGAATAGATGAAAACTTATTTTCAAAATCAGATATGCATATACACGTTCCAAGTGGAGCTATTCCAAAAGATGGGCCTTCAGCTGGAGTTGCTATAACAACTTCAATTGTATCAGCTTTAACTGGGATACCTGTAATAAGAGATGTTGGTATGACTGGTGAAATAACTTTAAGAGGAAGAGTTTTACCAATAGGTGGACTTAAAGAAAAATTGTTAGCTGCAAAACGCGCAGGTCTTAAAAAAGTTGTTTTACCTTTAAAAAACAAAAAAGATGTTTCAGAGGTTCCTGAAGCAATAACAAAAGGGCTTGAATTAGTTTACGTTGAAAATGTAGATGAACTTTTAAAACATACATTAGAAAAAAACCCTTTTGCACAAGCACAAAAAGAAAGTACGGGTAGTAAAGCTAAAGCTAAACAAAAAGTAAATGTAATAACAACGGCTTAATAACGACGGTTTATGTTTAGGTAAAATTAAATAAAAAAAACAAACCCCATAGCATTAAAAAATATTAAAAATATGGGGTTTGTTTTTTATTTTTAATAACACAATAAAATATTTTTTAAATTTTTAAATTATTTAAATTAAATTATAAAAAAAATAAAAAATATTTAATTTTCAAATAAAATAATTTTAATGTTTAAAATGTCTTTTACCAGTAAATACCATTGCAATTTTATATTTATTGCAAGCTTCTATGACTTCATTATCTCTAACTGAACCTCCAGGTTGGATGATTGCACTAATACCATTTTGTGCTGCAATTTCTATTGCATCTGTAAATGGGAAAAACGCATCTGAAGCCATTGAAGACCCTTTAGATTTTCCTAAAGATTTTTCAATTGCAATTTTAGTAGAATCAACTCTACTCATTTGGCCAGCTCCAACTCCAAGTGTTACTTCATCTTTAACTAATAATATTGCATTTGATTTTACATTTTTTACAATTTGCCATCCAAAAAGTAAATCCTTCCATTGCGCTTCAGTTGGAGATAAATCGGTAACAACTTTCATCTCATTTACATTATCGATTCCAAGGTCCATATCTTGAATTATTAACCCGCCATCAACACTTTTTATATCAGGATAAGTCGAATATAATTTATTATTTTTTAAATCTTCTATAAACTTATTTAAATTTATTTTTACTTTTAAAATCCTTAAATTTTGTTTTTGAGATAAAAGACTTAGTGCTTCTGCTTCAAATTCAGGTGCAATTAAAACTTCAACATATTTATCCATTAAAAATTCAGCTGCATCTTTTGTCCATGTTTTATTACAAGCTACTATACTTCCATAGGCAGATAAAGGATCTGTTTCATAAGCTTTTTTATAAGCATCAAGCACGTCTTTTCCTAATGCTGTCCCACAAGGATTATTATGTTTTATAACTGTAACACAAGTTTTTTCAAATTCCTTAACAATATTAAATGCTGCATTTGCATCTAATATATTATTATAAGATAATTCTTTTCCTTGAAGTTGATCAGCCATAGCAAAACTATCTTCTTGAGCATCAATAAATTTAAAATATGCAGCTTTTTGGTGAGGATTCTCACCATATCTTAAATTTTGTTTTTTAACCAAACTTAAATTTAGATTATCGATAAAATTACCATCTTTATCTTTAAATCTATTAGCTTTGGGGTTATCATTGTCATTTTCATTTAAATCTTGGCTTTTTTTATTTTGGCTCACTTCATTACTTTCTAAAGACAGCTTAGAATTTTCTACATTAAGAAAACTTTCAATTTTTATTTTTTCATCACCATATTCAGGAACTTTTTTTATGAAGTAGTTAAATATAACACTATCGTATTCACAAGTATGTTTAAAAGCTTTTATGCTTAAAGAAAACATAATTTTTGTGCTTAATTTACCATTATTCTTTTTTAATTCATCTAAAACTATGTCGTAATCCATTGGATCAACAACCACAGCAACACCACTGGAGTTTTTAGCAGCACTTCTTATCATTGTTGGTCCACCAATATCAATATTTTCTATTGCTTCCTCCATGCTAACATCAGGCTTAGAAATTGTTTCTTTAAATGGATATAAATTAACAACTACCATATCTATTTTTTTAATTCCTGCTTCTTCTATTTGTTGCATATGAGATTTAATATTTCTATTTGCAAGAATCCCTCCATGAACAAAAGGATGAAGGGTTTTAACTCTGCCATCAAGCATTTCAGGAAAGCCAGTAATTTCATCAATTTTTAATACCTTAATTCCAGCTTCTTTTAATGTCTTATATGTTCCACCAGTGGAAATTATTTCAACACCAAGTTTTTCAAGACCCTTTGCAAAATCTACTATTTTTGATTTGTTGGAAACACTAATTAGTGCTCTTTCTATCTTAACTTCTTGTGCCAATTTAACCCCTTTCATTAATAATTACTTTTCTTCCAATTATTTTTAATTCATCTTTGCAAAAATATTTAACTGCAAGAGGATATATCTTATGTTCAACTTTATGAATTTTTTCTTCAAGTTGCTCTAAGCTATCTTTGTCATTTATTTTTACAGGTTCCTGTAAAATTATTGGACCATGGTCTAGTTCATTATCAACAAAATGTACTGTAACTCCAGTTACTTTAACTCCATATTCAAATGCATCTTTAATCCCATGAGTTCCTTTAAATGAAGGAAGCAAAGAAGGATGAATATTTAATATTTTATATTGATATTCATTTATAAAATCAGAACTTAAAATAAGCATATATCCAGCAAGGCAAATCAAATCTATATTTTCAGATTTTACAATTTTTAAAATTTCCATGTCATATAATTGCCTTGATGAAAAATTTTTTAAATCAAGGCAAAAATTTTTTACATTTGCATTTTTCGCTCTAATTAATGCATAAGCATCAGGATTATTACTAAAAACAAATACAACATCACCATTTATGTCATTTTTTAAAGAGTAATCCAATATAGCTTGAAGATTGGATCCATTGCCTGAAGCAAAAATGGCAATTCTTTTTCTATGGGCTTCATTTTTTTTAACTTCATTTTGACTTACTTTATTTAAACTATTATTTTTCATAACCTTAGCCACTTCTATCTTCTTTAAATCTATAAATCTTTAACTTTCTAAATCAATAATTTTCTAAATTTGTAATTTTCTTAATCAATAATTTTATCTCAATTATTATTTTAAAAAATTTCTACTATTCCATTCCCTTCAGTAACAACACCTATTTCTAAAAGTTCTTCCCCAACTTCACTTAATAATTTACTTGCAAAACTAAAATCTACTTTATCAATAATTATTACCATACCCAAACCCATATTAAAAACCCTATACATTTCTTTTTCATCAACATTGCCCATTTTTTGCAAAAACTTAAAAATCTCTGGAACTTTCCATGAATCTTTGGTTATTTTAACATTACAATCCTTAGGTATAATCCTATTAATATTTTCGTAAAAGCCCCCTCCTGTAATATGTGCTAGTCCTTTTATTTTTCCAGATTGTATTAATTTTTTTAATGGCTTTGTATATATTTTTGTTGGTGTTAAAAGAATTTTGCCTAAGCTTAAATTATTATTTTCAATTTTATAATCTTTATTTAAATCAAGATTATTAATATCTATTATCTTTCTGATTAATGAATACCCATTACTATGAGGTCCAGATGAAGATAATGCACACACAAGGTCGCCTTTTTTTACTAAATCTTTATTTAATACATTTTTCTTATCAACAATTCCAACTGCAAATCCTGCAAGATCAACATCATCTTTTTTATAAACCCCAGGCATTTCTGCAGTTTCTCCACCAATTAATGAAACTTCTGCTATTATGCATCCTTGTGCAATAGATTCTACAATTTGTTTTATTTTAGATGGCACAACTTTTCCACAAGCTAAATAATCTAAAAAAAATAAAGGTGTTGCCCCAGCACACAATATATCATTTACACACATTGCTACTAAGTCTTGACCAATTGTTGAAAAATCATTTAGTTGTTTTGCAAGAAGTATTTTCGTTCCCACTCCATCTGTTGATGAAACTAAAACAGGTTCTTCATAATCTTTAAGATTTACTTGAAATAACCCTGCATATGATGATAAATCATTTAAAACATTTTGATTAAACGTAGAGGAAACAGAATCTTTAAATAAATTAATTGCTTCTGTTGCCTTATCTATATTTACCCCTGATTTTTGATAAGATAAATTTTTATTTAACCTTTTCATTATTTACTAATTTTCCTTCATCCTTATCTATTGAAAACTTATCATATTTTAATATTTCAGAAATATCTACTGGATAATCACCATTAAAACAAGCAAAACAAAAATCTGCTTTAGGCTCTCCTATTGCTCTTACTAATCCATCAATACTTAAATAAGCTAAACTATCAACTCCCAAATATTTTCTTATGTCTTCAATTGTTCTATGGTTTGCAATAAATTCAGTTTGCGTTGCCATATCAATTCCATAATAACAAGGATAAACAAGAGGAGGAGAACTTATTCTCATATGAACTTCTTTTGCCCCTGCATTATATAACATTTTAACAATTTGCTTTGAAGTTGTACCTCTTACAATAGAATCATCTACGACAACAATGCTTTTCCCTTTTATCATATCTTTTAAAGGATTTAATTTTAATTTTACTCCAATTTCTCTGATATCTTGGCTTGGTTGTATAAATGTTCTCCCGATATATCTATTTTTTATAAATCCTTCAGCGTAAGGAATTTTTGATGCTGCAGAATACCCTACTGCAGCGGGAGTCCCAGAGTCAGGAACAGATATCACCAAATCAGCCTTAGCTGGCGCTTCTTTTGCAAGCTCCTCTCCCATTTTATATCTTACAGCATACATGTTCTTGTTATAAATATAACTATCAGGTCTAGCAAAATATATAAGCTCAAAAACACACATTGATTTCCTATCAACTTGCAAAACCATTTGAGATCTTAATCCATTTTCATCTATTATAATAAATTCACCAGGATCAACTTCTCTTACAAATTGAGCATCAATAATATCTAATGCACAAGTTTCAGAAGCTACTATGAAGCTATTGCCTTTTGTTCCAAGTACCATTGGTCTAAAACCATTTGGATCTCTTATTGCCATTAATTTATCAACACTTAAAATAAGTAAAGAAAAAGATCCTTTTATTTTTGAAATTGCTTCCTTTATAGCATCTTCCATATTTTCTTTTTCAGATGTTTCTATTAAAGACGCAATTATTTCTGTATCAGTTGTTGTTTCAAATTTTGCACCTTTTTTTATTTGTAAATTTCTAAGAGATTCAGTATTAATTAAATTACCATTATGGGCAATTGCAAAGCTTTGGCCTTTAAAAGTCCCAAATATAGGCTGGCTATTTTTCCAAATATTTCTTCCTTTTGTAGAATATCTTGAATGACCAATACCAATATTTCCTTGAAGGGGTGCGAGATTTTGCTCGTTAAAAATGCTTGAAACTAGCCCTAAGTCTTTATAAATTAATATATTTTCTCCATCAGATACAGCTATACCAGCACTTTCTTGCCCTCTATGTTGTAATGCTTGAAGTCCATAAAAAATAATTTCTGCTACATTTTTTTTATCAAGGGAATAAATACCAAAAATCCCACATTCTTCACTTATTTCATCTAAATTAAAATTACTTGACATAAAATTTATAATTAAAGCTTATAATTAATAATTTAACTAACTAATTTTTTACTTCTAGTAAAACTAAAAAATTCAAACTTAGCTTCACAAGCTTATCTTTTTTGCTTTAAATTTTATTTGCTCATTATTTTTTGTATAGAATTATTATAAAGAAATATTATTTTATCTATTTCTAAATTAATTTTATCATTAATGTTTAATGTTTTATCTTTAACTATTCCAATTTTTTTACAAGGTACTTTATATTCATCGCACATGCTTTTAATAATGTCAAAATTTTCTTTATTTGCACTAATTACTATCCTTGATTGATTTTCATTATAAATTGCTCTAAGAAAATTATCTTCTTCATCTAATTTTATTTGTGCACCTATTTTTCCTAATATACAACTTTCAGCAATAGTAACAGCAATTCCTCCCACTGAAACATCATGAGCTGATTTTATTAAATTTTTATTAATTAAATCAATGCAAAGATTATGTAAAGATTTTTCAAAATTTAAATCTATATTTGGGCATATTCCCGCAACTTTATTAAAAAAAAGTTCAAGAAATTCTGAGCCACCCATACCATCGTTTTCAAAATATTTCTTACTATTAAAATCACCAATAAGAATTATAATATCTTCATTATCTTTAAAATCCATTCCGATTAAGTTATTTACATCTTTAATTAGTCCTGCTGTGCCTATAATAGGAGTAGGATAAATTGCTTTACCAAAACTTTCATTATAAAAACTTACATTTCCACTAATTACTGGTATGTCTAATTCTTCACATGCTTTAATTATTCCATCAATACTATGCTTAAACTGCCAAAAAATACCAGGTTTTTCTGGGGTACCAAAATTCAAACAATCTGTTAACCCCATAGGTATTGCACCACTACATGCCAAGTTTCTTGCAGTTTCAGCAACAGCAATAATTGCACCTTCGTATGGATTAAGATAACAATATTTGCCATTTCCATCACAAGAAAAAGCAATTGCTTTTTTTGTATCTTTTATTCTAATTACTGCACTATCATGACCAGGTAAAAGCACAGTATTTGTTTGAACCATGTGATCGTACTGCTCCCAAACCCATTTTTTACTGCAAATATTTGGGGAAGAAATCATTTCTTCAAAAATTTCATTATAAGAATACTTATCTAAAAGATTTAAGTAATCTTCTTCTTTTAAGAAAAACTTATTAACATCATCAATATATTTTGGTTTCTCATATTTATGATGATAAACAGGTGCGCCGTCAGTAAGGGATTTAACAGGAATTTCTCCAAGTAATTCATCTTTCTTAAATATTCTATAAAGACCAGTATTAGTAACAGTACCAATTTTTTCACAATTAATATTCCATTTATTACAAATTTCTTTAACTTCTTGTAGCTTTGAAGGCTCAACAAGAGCAAGCATTCTTTCTTGTGATTCTGAAATCATTATTTCGTAAGGTAGCATACTTGCTTCTCGTAAAGGTACTAATGAAACATCTATATCAAGCCCAACATTACCTTTACTAGCCATTTCAACTGAAGAGCTTGTTATCCCAGCCGCTCCCATATCTTGAAGCCCTAAAATTAAGTTTTTATTAATTAATTCAAGACATACCTCTAAAACAACTTTTTCCATAAATGGATCTCCAACTTGAACAGAAGGCCGCCTTGATTCTGATTCTTCATTTAATTCATCAGAAGCAAATGTAGCACCATGAATTCCATCCCTACCAGTACTTGAACCAATTAAAACAACAAAATTGCCCTCTCCATATGCTTTTGATTTAATAATTTTATCTTTTTGTACTATTCCAACACTCATAGCATTTACAAGGCAATTTCCTTTATAAGTTTCATCAAAATATACTTCTCCACCAATAGTTGGAATCCCCATACAATTTCCATAATCGCCTATGCCTTTTACCACCATTTCAAATAAATATTTTTGGTGCTCATCATCATATAATTTTCCAAACCTTAATGAATTTAAACTACAAATTGGTCTTGCCCCCATTGCAAAAATATCTCTTATGATTCCTCCTATTCCAGTTGCAGCGCCTTGGTAGGGTTCGACAGCTGAAGGATGATTATGAGATTCCATTTTAAATACTATTGCTTGATTATCACCAATATCAAGAACACCTGCATTTTCTCCTGGTCCTTGTAAGACAAATTTACCAGTTGTCTTAAAATTTTTAAGTAAAACCTTAGAACTCTTATAACTACAGTGTTCAGACCACATAACTGAATAAATGCTTAACTCTAGATAATTAGGCATTCTTCCAAGATATTCTTGTATTTTCAAAAATTCATTATCTTTTAATCCTAATTTTTTATATTCTTTTTCAACATCAATCATAAAGCCGCCCTATTAAATAATATAAATAAAATATAAATAAAAATATAACCAAAAAAATAAAATAAATTTAACTTTAAAAGAAGCTAAAACTTTTTACAAAATCAAAATTTACTCACAACTTATAAAATTTATTTAATTTATTGTAATTTAGAAATATACTCAATCATTGATTTAAATATATTTATACCGTCATCTGAACCAAGAATTTTTTCACAACAAGCTTCAGGGTGAGGCATTAAGCCAAAAACATTTCTCTTTTCATTGCAAATTCCTGCGATATTTTCAACTGAACCATTCGGATTAGTACTTGAATTTACAATTCCATTTTCATCACAATATCTTAATAATATTTGGTTATTTTCTTTAAGTTTTTTCAAACCTTCTTTATCAATATAATAATTACCCTCATTATGCCTAATAGGCATTTTTAATATTTGATTTTTTTTATAATTAGAAGTAAAAGGATTGTTTATATCCTCAACTTTTAAGTTTACATATTTGCAAATAAACTTTAATGTATTGTTTCTTAGCATAGCTCCAGGTAAAAGGTTTTCTTCAAGTAATATTTGAAACCCATTACAAATTCCAAGAACTAGTCCGCCATTTAAAGCAAAATCTCTAACAAAAGACATTATTGGAGAAAATTTAGCAACTGCCCCACTTCTTAAATAATCACCATAAGAAAAACCACCTGGTATTATAATTGCATTCACGTCATCATCTTTTGTTTCTTGATGCCATATATATTTACAATTAACTTTAAGAATATTATTTAAGACATAAAAACAATCCATTTCACAGTTTGTTCCAGGGAAAACCAAAATACCAAAATAAGGCTTACTACTTTTTAACATTAATCCCTCACTATTTCATATTTGTAATTTTCAATATTTGGATTTGCAAGTAGCTTATCACTTAAATAGTCAATTTCTTTTTTTATTTCTTCCTCTGATTTATTTTTCTCATCAATTGTTAATTGTATAAATTTGCCAAATCTAACTTCGTTAACATTATCATAACCTATTTGTTTAATTGCTTTTTTTATAACAAGTCCTTGAGCATCTAATATTTCATCTTTTAAAGTTACGTAAACATTCACTTTAAGCATAAATTAATTTCCCTTTACTTTTTTGACTAAATATTATTATTTAATAAACCAATAAATAAATTATATTAATTATTGTTATTGTTAATTACATTAATTTCTATAAAAATATTATTAAGCTAAAATCAAAACAAAATATTATTAAAAGTAATAATAAATGCAATAAAAAAAATTAAATAATTTATATTTAAATTAAATAATTTATATTTCTTGAAGCCTATTAATAATTACATCAATATATTTAAGATGGTAATTTACATCAAATAATTTTTCAAATTCATCTTTTGGTATAAGATTTAATATTTTTTCATTTTTAAGTAAATTATCCTTAAAGCTACCTTCATCTTCCCAAGCTTTAAGAGCACATTGTTGAACAATAGCATAAGCTTCTTCTCTAGACATGCCTTTACTAACTAATTCAAGCAAAACTCTTTGGGAAAAAATTATACCTCCATATTTCATTAAATTTCTTTCCATATTTTTTTGCATTACTTTTAAATTGCTTAAAATAAACATAGTTTTTTCTAGCATATAATCAAGGATAATAAAGCTATCTGGAAATATCACTCTTTCCGTTGATGAATGTGAGATATCTCTTTCATGCCATAATGCCATGTCCTCTAAAGCTGCAACAGTATTACCTCTTAAAATTCTTGCCATTCCACATATTCTCTCGCAAATTATTGGATTTTTTTTATGAGGCATTGCAGAAGAACCTTTTTGCCCCTCAGTAAATGGTTCTTCAACTTCTTTAACATCAGTTCTTTGTAAATTTCTTATTTCCAAAGCAATCTTTTCAAGAGTGCCTCCACAAATTGCAAGCGCACTTATTACCTCTGCATGCCTATCTCTTTGTAATATTTGTGTTGAAGCAGGAGAATTTTTTAATCCAAGTTTTTCACAAACAAGTTTCTCTAGTTCAGGAGAAGTATTAGCATATGTTCCTACTGCTCCAGAAATTTTACCATATCTAATATTTTCTTTTGCATTTAAAATTCTTGTAAGATTTCTATTTGTCTCAAATGCCCACACTGCAAATTTTAATCCAAAAGTTATTGGCTCAGCGTGAATTCCATGAGTTCTTCCAACCATTATAGTATACTTATAATTTTTAGCTTGATCTTTTAAAATTCCAATTAATTTTTTTAATTTACTTTCAATTATATTTATAGAATCTAAAATCTGTAATGATAGTGCAGTATCTCCAATATCAGAAGAAGTTAAACCATAATGTAAGTATTTAGATGATTCACCTATATATGAACCAACATTTGTTAAAAAAGCAATTACATCATGATTTGTTTTTTCTTCTATTTTTAATATCTCATCTATATTAAAATTTGCTTTTAAATTAATATCATCTGCTGCCTTTTTAGGAATAATTCCAAGTTCTGCTTGAGAAAGAGCAACTGCTTTTTCAATTTGAAGCCATTTAGAATATTTATTCGTATCTTCCCAAATTTTACCCATCTCTTTAAGAGTATATCTTGGTATCATAAACCACCTCTAAATAATTAATATAAACTTTAATATAAACTATCTGTTATAAATAAATTAAAATATCTATTAATAATATTTATTAATTAATAATTTGATTCTTCTACTATTTTTTTAAATTTCTTATACGATTTATCATCTTTTAAATCTAATAAGATTTCGTCACCTTTATCAAAAAAAACTTGATCAAAAGACTTTATGCATATATTTGCTATTTTAAAAATCCATTTAATATTAATTTCCCAACTTCCTAAATCTTTTATCCATTCTTTTTCATCTTTTGGAATTGAATTTTTAATGAAGTTATCTAATTCAGAATTTTTAATAGAAGTTTGTAGAAGAAAACTATTCTCATCTGATAAAAACGATAAGTTAGCTATACTTAATTCAAAATCTTGCGTCACTTTTAACCTCTAGAATCTTCAATTTTTAAAAAATACATTAAATACTATAAAATAAATAAATTTAATATCCAAGTAATAAATAAAAAATAAATTATTTTTTCATTTAATTTTAAAAACATTTAATTTCTAAAATTGCCAACAGCTTGTTAATAATTAATTAAAAAAAATTAATTAAAAAAAATAATAAAATTTTAATAATTTAAGATTTCTTTTTTTATTATACAAAATTTACTTTATTAATTTTAATAAAAATATTATTTATTTAATATTATTTATTTGAATTATTTAAACCTAGATTTTCTTTAAGATAAGCTTTTGCCTCTTTATCATCCACTATAACATAGCTAATATTATTTATCGTTTTAGTTTTTCCAGGTAAAGTTAGTAACTTTAAATTATTTTTATTTTTTAATAAATTAAAACTTATCTTTATATAATCCCAAAAAGTAAAATTTGAACGGGTTTCTTCTTTAAGTATTCTTATAATGGTTGGGATTTTAGGAATAATAGATAAATTAGCCTTTTGTTTAAATAATTCTGATAATAAATATTTTTGCCTATCCATTCTATCGAAATCACCTTTTGCAGTAGCCCTATTTCGAACAAATGCAAGGGCTTGTTCTCCATTAAAGTTATAGGTGCCTGGATCAAAATTAGAACCAGATTTTGGATCATGTAAAGGTTCAGTGATAGTTATTTTAACTCCTCCTAAAGCATCAATGATTTTTTTAAAGCCTGCAAAATTTACAACCATTACTTTATCTACACTTATGTCTGTAAGTTTATAAATTTCTTCACTTATCATGTTAGCTCCACCAAATTCATAAGCAGCATTGATTTTATTTGTCCCATGACCTTTAAGGTTTACCTTTGTATCTCTTGGAATAGAAATAAGAGCACTAACATTATTAGAACCAATATGATAAATTATTATGGTATCTGTTCTACCTTCAAATTTATTTTGATTTTCTCTCTCGTCAATACCTAGAAATAAATAATCACTAGAACCATCGTTATAAATATTATTAATTGATAAATTTAAAGTAGTATTTGTATTATTACTATTAGAACTAGGTTCTGAATTAGAACCTGAATTTGATTTAGAAGTAGTGCTATTTGAATTTAATATTGATGTTTCACTTAGTGACTTATTTTCATTTTTAGGATTTTTATTTATAAAAAAAACTAAAAAAATTACAGCAATTAAAACTATTATTACAAAAAATATAAAACATCCTCTAGCTTTATTCATAATGAATTCTTTCTAACCTAACTTTTACAATAATCAATAAGTTTGTCCAGTTCTAGATAAATAATAAAGCGTATGAAGTAATATTTCAATTGGGTCAGCAGATTGAATATTAATATTAGGCGGAGTTTCAACAGGTACAGAAGTATAATTAATTATTACTTTTATCCCTGAATCAACTAACAAATCTGTAACTTCTTGTGCAGCATTTGGGCTAACTGCTAAAATAGCAACTTTAACAGAATTATTCTTTATTTTATTTTTTAAATCAGAAATGTCTAAAACTTCTATTCCTGATATTTTTTTTCCAATTAAATTTTTATCATTGTCAAAAACATATTCAATATGAAAGCCAAATTTATTTAGTACCTTATAATTTAAAATAGCTCTTCCAAGATTTCCTGCACCAATTAAAGCAATTTTTATATTATCTTCATAACCTAATATCTTATTAAAAGATTTAATAAGTTCATCTATTTTAAAACCTACGCCTCTTTTGCCTTTAATACCAAAATAAATAAGATCTCTTCTAACCTCAGCACTATTTATTTTTGTATTTTCACTTATATCTTTCGAGGTAACTGTTCTTTTGCCAATATCCTTAAGACTTACGACAAATTTTAAATACTGAGAAAGTCTTTGAATCATCCCTTCTGAGTAAATTATTTTATCCATATTGTTCATGGTTTTATTTTAATTTTTTAATTTAATTTATTACCCCAAATTAATATCAATATAAATATATCAAATATAGCAAATTAATATAAAAATTATACTTTATTATAATTAAATTTGTATCATGATTGTAACAATTATTATTTATTTTTACAATAATAATAAATTTACAAAATATTTTAGAAAGAAATGTAAATGTATTTGATTTAAAATTTAAAAATTTTTAAAAAGTTTATTTCTTGTCTAAATTTTAAAAAAATAGAAAATTACAATAATCTTAAATCATAAATATCATCATAAACTTTGAACTTTAAATTACAAGAATTACAAATAATTTCATTTTCTGATAAAACTATCTTCTCATTTATCGATTTGCATTTAGGACAAACAAGAAAATCTATAAAATTTTTACTTAAATTATTAGGCGAGCTTTCATAAAATTGATTTGGATTTTCTTTATCATCTTTTTTAAGAAATGATTTTATAAATATACTTGGGCTTAATTTAGTAAATGAAAATAATATTTGAAAAAAATTTTCTAATTTTAATAAATTTTTAAGACTTAGCTTTCTTTTTAAAAACCCTATCCTTAAATTAGATACACTTATAATTTTACTAATTTTAAAATTATTTTCCTTTAAATAATTAATAATCACTTTTGGATGATTATCTTGAATAGTTTCTCCAATCATAAAAGGTGTTGGATTAAAAGGAGATAATTTTAATTTTCCAAAGAAAAATTTTATTATATTTTTTAAATTTCTTTTATTTGCAAATTCAAATATGAATAATGAATTATTCTTTAAAATTCTTCTAATTTCTGAAATTAGCTTATTAGGATTATTTAAATGATGAACTAATCTAACAGAAATAGCAGCATCAATTAAATTATCTTTAAATGGCAAGTTTGTTGCATCTGCAGCAACAAACTTAACTTTCTTAAATTTTTGCTGATCATGTTTTAGATAATCCCAAATTAAACTTTTTGCATTTTTTAAATTTCTTAATGAATAATCAACCATAATTATTAAATCGTAATCCTCATATTCATTAAAAAGCCTTCCAAATCCACATCCAATATCAGCAATAACGCCCTTCTTATTCTCATTCTTAAAAATCTTACTCAAAGCTAATCTTTCAGATGCATCCTCATAAGCCCTTTTATTTTCTTCCCAAAATTCCCTATAATCATAATTTTCATAATCAGACTTTTTTAATTCCAATTTTACCTACCATTTTGCAAATATTATTAACTTTCATCAATTTCAATGTTTTCAGTGCTTTCATTAAAACTATTATTAATAATATCATCTTTACCACTGATTTTAACAGAACTAAATTCAAGACTTGCTGCAACAACATCAGCTATCACATTCATTATATTAACTTTTTTGCCATCTTTTGTATCAAAACTTCTATGATTTAATCTTCCGCTTATTATAACTCTATCTCCTTTTTTTAAATTATTTGCACAATTTTCAGCAAGTTTATTCCATGCCGTCACATTAAAAAATTCTACATTTTCAACTTCATTTCCATCTTTATCTTTCCATTTCCTATTTACAGCTAACCTTAAATCTGTTATTGCTAAACCTTCATTTGTATATTTTATTTCTGGATCTCTTGCAAGATTTCCTAATAATGTTATTTGATTTAAATTATTCATTTTTCTCCTTTTTATTTTTTTTCTTTATAATAATTATTTTAATTATTTTTTCTTTTTTTATTTTTGATTTGGTTAATTAAGATCTTAATTATTTAAAATTAATTTTTTAAAAACGATTTATCTATTTTTTTATGTAAATACAAAACAAAAAACTTTAAAACTCAAATTTAAAAAATTTACAATTTTTAAATTTTTCATCCCATGGATATGTAACTTTTACTTTTGAGGTTGAATAAACTAAATTTTTATTTTTATAAAATTTACTAATAAAAATAAAATTAACCTTTTTTACAGTAGTTACTACTACTTCATCATAGTTAAATTCAATCAAATCAATTTCACAATTGTTCTGATTGCTTATCGTATTAGCCATTTGGATAATTTCAGGTTTTTCAAAAAATAATAAATTTTGTGCAGCAGCAAGGGCAATAGCATCTGATGCTTTTTTTGTATATTCTCTAGCAATAAAAAGTTGGCAAAAATCAAATAAGCAAATTAATAATAAAATAAAAATAAAATTTAAAGTTAAAAGAAGTATTGAAATATTACCTTTATTATATTTTAAATAATTTATTCTTGTTTTATTATTTTTAAATATCATTTTTAGTAAAATAATTTTAATTTTATAT
>Ga0078972_1009426_pt1 | contig 19264 bp, 15 predicted proteins | sample YelNatPaOPGAMG01_FD_67568 | JGI IMG/M metagenome (GOLD analysis project Ga0078972, IMG submission 67568) | Hot spring thermophilic microbial communities from Obsidian Pool, Yellowstone National Park, USA - OP-RAMG-01 (SPADES assembly) (version 2) | ecosystem: Environmental > Aquatic > Thermal...
AGCAAAAAAGATTGTTGAAGAAGCAAAAAAAACTGCTGAAGAAGAAATAAAAAAAGCAAAACAAGAGGCAAAATATATTATTGAAAAAGAAAAAGCAGAGTTTGAACGTTCAACAAAAGAACAAAGGCAGGAACTACTTAATTGGGAAAAGAGGTTAAGATATAAAGAGGAAAATATTGATAAAAAATACGAAATTCTTGACAGAAAAGAAAAAGAATTGTATGACAAAGATAATAAACTAAAACAAGAAAGATTAAAATTAGAAGAGGAAAGAAAACAACTTTTGCAACAACAAGAAAAACAAAGACAGATACTTGAAAAAATCTCTGGTTTAACACAAGAAGAAGCAAGAAAGATATTACTTCAAAGTTTAGAAGAAGAAGTAAAAAATGAGTTTGCAGTGAAACTAAAAAAATATGAAGATGAGTTCAAAGAAACAGCAGAAAAAAAAGCAAAAGAGATATTAGCAACTGCTATACAAAGAGTAGCAGCAGATGTTGCTGTAGATAATACTACCACAATTGTTCCTATCCCGGATGAACTAAAAGGAAGAATAATAGGTCGTGAAGGAAGAAACATCAGAGTTTTTGAACAACTCACAGGCGTTGATGTTATAGTTGACGACACACCTGAAAGTTTGGTAATATCATCTTTTGACCCTGTAAGAAGAGAGATTGCAAAAATTGCAATGGAAAAACTAATACAAGATAGTAGAATTCAACCTGCAAGGATTGAAGAAATTGTTAATAAAACAAAAGAAGAATTTGAAGAATATGTTAAAAAGATTGGTGAGGAAACTGCATTAGAGGTTGGAGTTTTAGGATTAAATCCTGAAATTTTGAAACTTTTGGGTAAATTAAAGTTTAGGTCATCCTATGGACAGAATCAACTTCAACATACAAAAGAAGTAGCAATTATAGCAGGAGCAATTGCTTCTGAATTTGGTGCAGATGTTAACTTTTGTAAAAAAGCAGGGCTTTTGCATGATATAGGTAAAGCAGTAAGTCATGAAACCGAAGGTACACATCATCAAATTTCTGCAGATATTGCAAGAAAATATGGTGAGTCAGAAAAAATGATAAATGCAATATTATCTCATCATGAAGGTATAGTAGAACCTCAAAGTATAGAGGCATTTATATTAGCAGCTGCTGATGCAATATCAGCTTCTCGTCCTGGAGCAAGACAAGATACAGTAGAACACTATATAAAACGTGTGCAAAAAATTGAAGAGATAGCAAAATCATTTCGTGGTGTAGAAAATGCCTATGCTATATATGCTGGAAGAGAGGTTCGTGTTTTGGTTGAACCAGACAAAATCACTGATACACAAATCTCAGTTCTTGCAAGAGATATTGCACAAAAAATTGAAAAAGAACTTGACTACCCAGGACAGATTAAAGTTGTAGTAATAAGAGAAACAAGAACTGAAGATTATGCGAAATAGTGATGTTATTAGTTCATAGTCAATAGTTCATAGTTAATAGTTAATAGTTGATAGTTGATAGTTGATAGTTAATTTTGTAGGGCACGGCTTTAGCCGTGCTTAATTTTTGCAAACCTGCATCCCGCAATTTGCGGGATGAACTACTTATTTTGGAGGTTTTATGAAAAAATATATATCTTTACTTATAATAATTTTTTTATCAGCGCAATTTTGTTTTTCACAACTAAAAGAAGAGGCAAAGATGCACTACAATATGGCTATAAAATGTTATAAAAACAAAGATTATAAAGAGGCGGCAAGAATTTTGTCTGAAGTTGTAAGTTATTATGATACTGAAGATATTAAATCTTGGGAGTTGTTGATAAAAGTTTACAAAAAACTACAGGACAAAGAAAAACTTGAAGAAACAAAAAGAGCATATAAAAATATAAAAAATGTAGTAAAACTTAGGAAACAAAAAAAACTGGAGAGTTTAAATCCGTATGAAGCGTTGCTTTATGGAAGTATTGAGCAAAAAATCTCTTCTTGTAAAATCTTTGAAGAAAATAAAGACAAAAAAGCTATTCCCTATTTAATAGAAGCATTAAAGGACCCTTTTTATAATCACTATTTAGGTATGTATGAAGTAAGAGAAAAAGTTGCTGATACACTTTCAAAATATGGAAAAGAGATTACAGATGTTTTAGTTGAAAATTATAACTCAACAAATGATAAAACGCTAAGATGGTGGCTACTTGAAACGATATTTAGAACTTACAAAGATGAAAAACCAGATGAAAAAATATTAAAACTTTTTATCTCAGGGTTAAATGAAAAATCAAAAAATATAAAAATTGTTTCAATAAAAGCATTAACAAATTGGAGTATTTCTGAACCAATTAAAAACAATTTAAACCAACTTCTCTCAGATGTTGATGAAGTAAAACTACAAACAATTGTTTCAATAGGTGAACTTGGAATTTATTATGATAAAAAAGATGAAATTTTAAAAATTTTAAATGAAAAAGATAAGTTGTTAGTAAACCAAACAATAATTACATTAAAAAATTTAGCACAAAAAAATAAAGAGATAGAGAAAGATATAGTTGACACATTAATAAATATAGCACAGGATAAAACAAGACCTGTTTCAACAAGATACTATGCAATAAAGGCGTTAGGCAACATTCTGAAATCAGATGACTTAAAAAAACTTCAAAACTTGCTTGAAGATGAAAATTTTTGTATAAAATCAGCAGTTGCATCTGTTCTATATCACGAGTTAGAGCATATGCCAAAAGATACTGTAGAGAAAAGAAAGGATGTTTTAGATGAGTTAGCAATAAAACTTTCATTAGAATCAGAGGAAGTTTTTGAAGAGGCAAGAATAGCAGGTATAAATAAAGCACTAAAATTTTTAGAGTCAATACAGAAAGAAGATGGTTCTCTGCCATCATTTTTCCCCTTAGGAACAACACAACTTGCAACAATATGTTTTTTAAACCAAGGTTATAATGAGGAATATCCATTTGTAAAAAAAGCAATTGACTTTATGTTGAGATACAGACAAAAAGATGGCAGTTTCTTTTGTGAACTTGATGAGATGGGAAAAAGAAAACCTGTTTATCAGACCTCCTTAGCAGTAATTGTTTTATCAAGGACAAAAAATCCAAAGTATAAAGATATAATAAAAGATGCGATAAACTGGATTAAAGAAATACAAAATCCTGATGGCGGTTTTGGATATTACAAAGGTTGTCGTTCTGACATCACAGCAACAAAGTTTGCCTTGTTAGCATTAAATGATGGATATGAATATTGGGGATACAAAAAAACAGACGATGTTTTTTTAAAAGCAGCTGAATATTTAAAAGATTTGCAAAATCCAGATGGTGGTTTTGGATATACAAAAGATTTTAAAAAACATTCTTATGGTTCAGCAACAGCAGATGGTTTAATATGTTTACTTTTAACAGGTGTTGATAAAAGGAGAATAGAAAAAACAATTAGTTGGATTGAAAACAACTATAGTTGGGATAAAAATCCATTCGGTGAAGAAAAACACTACGAATATTTTATCTGGGCACAAGCAAATGCTTTAAATTTAGCAAAAAAAGATGTAATAAAAGACAAAGATAAAAAACCACATCTTTGGTTTAATGAAATCTCAAAAAAACTTTTGTCTGAACAACAAAAAGAAGGTTTTTGGAAAATAAAACAAGAACCAATTTTTACAACATACTTTGTCTCTGTCTTACAACTTAAAAAGTTTGAAAAATATTTATCAAGTTTTTAAAAATTTAAAATAAAATAAGCCACAGAGGGCACTGAAAACACAGAAAAAATAAGTTAACCACCAATCCCGCAACTTGTGGGATTGGTTGGCTATATTTGTTCATTAGTTCAATGGTTTTGTAGCGGTTTGTCCCGCAATTTGCGGGATCAAACATTATTGTTTTGTGCGATAAATCGCACCGCTACAAATTTGATGTATTCCGCGTAATCCGTGGTTAAAAATTTTTTAAAAAAGTTGACATTTTTGAAAAGTTTGATTATATATAATAATTAGGATGTTATGAGTTAATGAGTTAAGTAGTTCATAGTTGATAGTTCATAGTCAATAGTTAATAGAGAATTTTGTAGGGCAAGGATTTATCCTTGCGTATTTAAAATTGTAGTTGCATCCCGCAGATTGCGGGATTTGAAATTCAGGTATCAGTGATTAGGGTTTGTAGGGCACGGCTTTAGCCGTGCTTAATTTTTGCAAACCTGCGTCCCGCAGGTTGCGGGATGAACTACTTATTATATAGGTTTTATGAAAAAATATATATTTTTACTTTCAACTCATCTACTCATCAACTCACTTGCTATCCTTTACTCAGCAGATATTTGGGTTATGCCACCACAATATGCATTTGTTGTTGCAAAGAATAACTCTGGTGGTTGGAGTAATACAAGGTGGGGTTCAATTAGCAAATGGCAGTATATAGTTCTTTGGGGTAGAGTTTCAAGTAAACTTCAAGGAAAATACTACAGGTGGGACTTTGGCGATGGAACAAAAACTTCTTGGTCAAAAATCACATTTTCAAACTATACATTTCTTTCTGGATGGAAAGATGGATATAATGTGAAGGGAGATGACGATATAACATACTATGTAGCAAAATTAGAGATTGCAGACGATTCTTCTGGTAAAAATGTAGATAGAAATCCTTCAGCAACTGTATTAGTTAAAGCAGTAGATTTTGGAAAAATAACACCAGCATATGGTTATGATAAACCTGAAGAAGATAAAAGGTTAATATTAGAAAGTATAGCGAAAGGAAGGGGGTTAACCTGGCTTTATAGAAGACAATATTCTGATGGCCATTGGGATGGCGAAACAGCAAGTTGGGGTAACAACACATTCGCAGGCACTGGAATTGCATTGTGTGCGTATTTGATATATGGCCATTCTGTATATGACCCACAAGGAGAAAAAGATATCTTTACCAAAACAGTAAATGATGGTATATATTGGATATTAAAAAATATTGATACTAGTATGAATGCTTCAGATTCTGACATAAACAACGATGGCAAGATGTATGGTGTAACTTATGAAAGAACTTGTGGAAATATGTATGATAATGGAATAGTAATGTTAGCATTTGCAGCTTCAAAAAATTCTACTCGTGAAAGAGCAAAGATAAAAGACCTTTATCCTGATTTAGCATCTAAATATGGAAACAGAACTTATAAAGATTTTTTATCAAACCTTGTTGACTATGCCTCATATGCACAAAATGATGGTAGCTCATATGATGGCAGTTGGAGGTATTATGCAAATTATGGTAATGGTGACCTTTCTGTTACACAATGGCCCGTCTTAGGTTTAACTGCAATTGAAGATGTTTGGGGAATAAAAGCACTTTCTTTTGTTAAAAATCGTCTCTTAGGATATATAAGAAGAGCACAATATCAAGGTGGTACTTACGACGGTATGGGTTATTATGACGGTGTTCCATCATCAGACAGTCCAGCCTATAATGGAACACCTTCGGCCGGAAAAATAGTTTCTAGTGGAGATCATTCAGAATCTTATCTCGTAGGGACAAACTCTTTACTTCAATGTATGTTTTATATTTCATTAGATACAACTACACTCGTAAATTTATGTCAATGTGGAGCAACCGATTGCAATGATAACAAAAAAGATTTTAAATTAGATAAAGACAATCCTGAAAACTCCTGCAGAAGAGTAAAAGCAGCAATAGATTTCTTAGGAAGAAACTGGCTTACACCACCTTTTAATACAAAAAATTATGGAGGACCTGCTTATTATACAATGTATGGTATAATGAAAGCATTGAGGTTGTATCACTATGTAAAAGGAGGTGTGAATGATGGTAAGATATATGAAGGTCAAAACTTTCCATCATCAGGTCCGCCATCAGGTACTTCACACCAATGGGAAGACGAATATATTGATTTTGTTTTAAGAGATATGAAAGAAGATAGTTATTTAGGTTATTGGGAAGGCGACTTTGGTACAAAAAACATTGCTACTGCTTTTGCATTACTTATTCTTTCAGAAACAGTTTATACACCTGGTTTAATAAAAACACAACTGCCCAAAAAAATCTATGATATGTTTGACGAGTTTAAAGAATACGATTATGAGATAGCAAAAGTTTATGAAAAAGAAACAATAAGGTGGGCGAAATATTAGTTAATAGTTGATAGTTGATAGTTGATAGTTGATAGTTCATAGTTCATAGTTGATAGTTAATAGTTAATTTTGTAGGGCACGGCTTTAGCCGTGCAAATGGAAAAAAATGAAGTTTATAAAAATAGGTGAACTACTTTTAAAAAAGGGACTCATAACAGAACAACAACTTGAATTAGCATTAGAACAACAAAAAAAGACAAAACAAAAGATAGGTGAAGTATTGGTTGATTTAGGATTTATATCAGAAGAAAAACTATATGAAGTTTTAGCTGAGAAGAAAAATGTTCAACTTATTAAGGCACAAGATATTAAAGATATACCACAAGATGTTTTAAACTGTATCTCAAAAGAGATAGCCACTAAATATTCTGTCTTACCTATTTCAATCTCAAACAACATCTTAACCTTAGCAATGAAAGACCCAACTGATATTGTTACTATTGATTTAGTTGAAACAATTACAAAATTAAAGGTCTCTCCTGTTTTAATGCTACCAAAAGATATTGAAGAGTTGATAAACAAATTTTATTTAGTTTCAAAAATTAGTATTGAGGCAAAAGTTGAAGAAAAGGAAGAAGAGAAAAAAGAGTATGATGTATCAGATGCACCTGTTGTAAGTGCTGTAAACTTTTTGTTTGAAGAAGCAATCTCAAGAAAAGCATCTGATATACATATTGAACCATTAAAAGATATATCTATAGCAAGGATTAGAATAGATGGTAGGTTACAAAAATTAGTTGACTTCCCAAAATCAATCTCTCCAGCAATTGCCTCAAGAATAAAAATATTAGCAAGTTTAGATATTGCAGAAAAAAGGTTGCCACAAGATGGAAAAATAAGGTTAAAATTTAAAGATAGAGATATAGATATGAGAATCTCTACACTGCCAACAATTTATGGTGAAAAAGTTGTTATAAGGATATTGGATAAAAGTAGTGTATCATTAAATATGGAAGATTTGGGTTTTTCTGAACAAGAGATAAGTATTTATAAAGAAGCATTGGGTAAACTTTGGGGTATGATTTTGTGCACAGGTCCAACAGGTTCAGGTAAAACAACAACACTTTATAGTGGACTAAATTATATAAACTCACCTGAAAAAAATATTTTGACTGTTGAAGACCCTGTTGAGTATGAACTTAAAGGTATAAATCAAGTAAATGTTAAGCCGCAGATAGGTCTTACATTTGCATCTGCCTTAAGGTCGTTTTTAAGACAGGACCCCGATGTTATTTTAGTAGGAGAGATTAGAGATAAAGAGACAGCAGAGATTGCAATTCATGCAGCACTTACAGGACATCTTGTTTTATCAACCTTACATACAAACGATGCTTGTTCTACAATAGCAAGATTATCATATATGGGAATTGAACCATTCTTAATCTCTTCAGCAGTGGATTTAATAATTGCACAAAGATTGGTAAGAAAAGTTTGTCAAAATTGTAAGCAAGAAGTAGAAGTTCCAAAAAGTGTTTTTGATAGGTTAGGTATTGAAGTTAAAAAAAATATTTTTTATAAAGGTAAAGGATGTAGTGAATGTGATAACACTGGTTATAAAGGAAGAACAGTTGTTTGTGAGATGCTTAAGTTAGATGATGAGATAAGACAGATGATTATAGAAGGTGCATCTGAGATTGATATAAGAGAAAAAGCGATAAAAAAAGGAATGAAAACATTAAAAGAAGCAGTTTTAGAAAAGGCATCAGCAGGTATAACAACAATTGAAGAAGCATTAAAAATAATAATAAGTGGATGAAAGATTTTTTTTATAAAGCAAGAGATACACAAGGAAATCTAACTTCTGGTGTGATAACATCTAACTCCTTAGAAGATGCTATTGCTATATTAAGTTCAAAAAATTTAATTGTTATAGACATAAAAGAAGTAAAAGAAAAAAAAGTTAAGGTTAAAAAAGAAGCAGCTAAAAAAGTAGTACTTAAAAGAGGAATTTCTCTTTTAGATTTAGCTGTTTTCTTTAGACAAACAGCAACAATGGTTAATGCAAGTGTACCGATTTTGGATGCAATATCTGATTTATCTAAGGTAACAACAAGCGCTGGACTTAAAAAAATTCTTGAAGATATAGCAACTAACATATCTAAAGGTGAAAGTTTCTCATCCTCTTTAAAAAAACATCCAAAGGTCTTTTCAGAACTTATAATTTCAATGATACAAGCGGGTGAAGAAAGTGGAAAACTTGCAGAAATTTTGAAACGTCTTGCAAAATATTTAGAAGAACAAGTAAAACTTAAAGGCAAAATACAATCCGCATTGACATATCCTGCTGTAATATTTGTATTTTTTTCACTTGTTTTATGTGTTATTTTGTTTTTTATTATTCCAAAGTTTGAAAATATGTATAAGTCATTCGGTGCAAATCTTCCATACTTTACACAAGTCATAGTTAATATCTCAAGATTTTTGGCAAGTAACATAATATTTTTCATATTTTTAATCTTTATTTTAATTTCCTTATTCGGTTATCTTTACAGGACACAAAAGACATTTAGATATTTTGTTGATGATATAAAACTTAAACTACCGATATTTGGCAATTTGTTTACTAAAATCGTTTTTGAAAGGTTTTGTTCAACTTTATCAACTTTAGTAAGCAGTGGTGTATCAATTGTTTCTTCCTTAGATATTGTTTCACAAGTTGTTGGCTTGTTGCCAATACAAGAAAATCTTCAGGAGATAAAAATAGAAGTTCTAAAAGGTTCATCTTTATCAACCGAGATGGATAAACACATTTTTTTTCCAAAGATGTTAGTAAGGATGGTAAAGATTGGAGAAGCAACTGGTAATATAAGTGAAATGTTGAACAATGTTGGCGAATTTTATAAAGAAGAAGTTGACAACATAATAAGTAGTTTAACATCTATATTAGAGCCGGTAATGATTATCTTTATGGGAATAATTATAGGTATAGTAGTTGTAGCATTATATTTGCCTATATTCAAGTTGGCATCTTTAATGGGAAGGTAGTTTTAACTTCAAAAAAGAAAGGGGGTGAGAAAAAGTAGTAGAAAAGTAGATAGTAGGAAGGTGAAAGGTAAAAAAATAAAAAAAGGAGGGGTAAAATATGGAGAAAAAAAATAAAAACAAAGGTTTCACACTGATAGAACTAATGATAGTCATAGTGATAATAGGTATATTAGCAGCAATCGGTGTACCTATATATAGAGGTTATGTAAGAAGAGCAATGGCATCAGAAGGAAAAGCATTGCTAGGCTCTATTGCATCAGCAGAAAGAGTATTTTATGCTGAACACAACAGTTTTATGACAGGCACCATAGATGGGACCTCTTCAATTAGTACAACGCTGACAATAGACCCTAGATTAAACAAATATTTTAGAAGTGCTGTTGTCGCATCTCTCGCAGCAGGAACAATAACTATGACAGCTATAGGTTCAGGAGATGCTGTTGGTTTAACTGTCCTTGGTACTATATCAACAGCATCACAACTTTCAGGTACCGTTTTGGATGGTGGTAGTGTGTTTGAAACTTTTTAAGTTTCTGTTAATATAAAGTTTTATGGATTTGTAGCCTGCTGATTTTTAGTCGGCAACTACAATCTATAAAAGCAAAAAATTTTTAAAAAATTTATGTTTCTTTGGAAGAAGGTTTTTTTATGTTTATTTTTAGTTATAATTTTTTTCTCTTTTCTAATATTTACTAACTTAACTTATTTCCAAAGAGATTTAAGATATTTGTTTAAACCCTGGAAAATTTTTATAAATAATTCTTTGTCCAACATAAAATATAGTAGTTCATACTTAGATTTTTTACCTTTGTGGAATCCTTATAACCATTGTGGTTCTCCATTTATTGCTTCAGCACAACCACAATTCTTTTATCCTTTAAGTATAATTTTTTTAATTTTTAAAGATTTCTCTTTATCATACAAAATTTTTATAATAATCCACTTTTTCCTTTCGTTAATATTTATGTTTTTTTTCCTTGAGAAAAAAAATTTTAGTTTTGCTTCCTGCCTTTTAGGAAGTATAATCTGGAGTTTTAACGGTTATATGATAAGTAGAACTGAGTTTTTAAGTGTTCTCTCAACAGTTGTATGGTTTCCTTTAGTAATATATTTGTTTTCTTTAATTGAAAATTTTGATTTAAAAAAAATAATCTTTGTTTCTTTGGCTCTTGCAGTTCAATTTTTAGCAGGCCATTCTCAAATTTGGATTTATAGCAGTTTATTTCTAATTCTTTATTCTTTATATCTTCAATATGTCAAAAAAATAAAAAATCTTTTTTTAATATCTATTGTCTGTATAATTTTTTCATTATTTATCTCTGCAATACAGTTTTTACCAACAGCAGAATTTTTTTATCATTCTAACCGCACAGGAGAAGGAATAAAAAATATTCAACAATTTGGTATGAATTATAGCGAATCCTTAGTAGGTTTTTTGTCATTAAAAGATTTTTCAAATTTTATATATCCTTTTGACTGGGAAGCAGATGTTGAAAAATTTTATAAATCTGGTTTTTATTTACCAAACTATTGGAGATATTCTTTTTATGTAGGTATAATTGGTTTTATCTTGGCAATTATTGGTTTTTTTTATATGGGTATGAAAGAAAAAATTTTTTATTTATTTGTTTTTTGGATAACACTTCTTTATTCTTGCATTGGTAGTTTTCCACAAATCTATCAATTTTTTTATAAATTTTTTCCTTTTGTAAGGGTTTTTAGAAATCATGCACAGATAATTTTTATAGATATATTTGTTTTAAGTTTAGCAGCAACCTATGGTATGGAATATTTAAACAAGGTTTTTAAAAATCTAAAAATTAAAACTCTAATTCTTTTGTTATTACCAACTTTGTCTTTTTGCGAACTGCAATATTATTGTTATAAAACTTCTTTAGTATTTAGAAAAGATATACTTTATGAAAAAGGAGAGATTACAGATTTTTTAATTAAAAAAAATATTGAAGATAATTTTAACTTTAGGTTTGCATCAACGCCTTTAACTGAAAAGAAACTCTTTTCATCTTCAATAACAGGGCATTCACTATATGAAGTGTCTGTAAAAGCTCATGATTTGTTACCGGGTTTTGTCAATTTAGAATATAATATTTTCTGCTTTAGATTAGGAAGGTTAGCATATGACATAGAACCAAAAAATTTTCGTAAGTTTGTCAACTTCTTATCAAGTAGAAAAACTATTGATGATGCTTTACCTCTTTATTCTATTGCAAATACAAAATATATAATTTCTGATATAGAACAAAAATCAAAGTATTTGAAACTTTTGAAAGAAAAAGAGGGGGTAAGGATTTATGAAAATCCTTTTGCTTTAAAAAGAGTTTATTTTGTTGACAACATAATTTTTGAACCAAACTTAGAAAAATCTTTAAGCATAATGGAAAACCTAAAGTTTGATTTGTTAAATACTGCAGTTGTTCATACTAACGAAAATATTTCTTTATCGTCTAATGGAAAAAGTAAAAAAAATATTGTATATTTTAAACAAGAACTAAACAAGATATTTATAAAAATAATATCAGTTAAACCAAGTTTTTTAGTTATATCCCAAACATATTCTCCTGGCTGGAGATGTAAAATAAATAATAAGCCTACAAAAATTTATCAATGCAATATTTTTATGCAAGGAATCTTTGTTTCTGAGGGAGAAAGTGAAGTTTTTCTTTATTATTCACCAATGAGTTTCAAATTAGGAGCAATACTTTCTTTTATAAGTATATCAATAATGCTATCTGTTGTTTTAAAAAAACCAATAACCAATCAACTAATAACCAATAACTAATAACTATGAACTATGAACTATCAACTATGAACTATCAACTATGAACTATAGAGGGTATACTTTAATAGAATGCATGCTTGCAGCGTTAATATTTGCTTTGATAATGCTTTATGGTTTTGGTTTTTTTACATATGGGCAAAGAGATATTGAAGATATAAAGATTACAAGTTATGCAACAACCTTATGTAAGGATGCAATTGAATTGCTTAAAACTAAAGATTATGATGATATTATATCAACACAACCTGCTGTTGTTGAAACTTTTAACAGATTTAACACTCAGTTTAAAAGAACATACGGAGTAATAAGTGAAGTAAATACAACATCTGAAAAATATAAAATTGTATTTTCTTCAGTGTCATACCAAATATCAAATGTTCCAAAAGAAGTTTCAATACAAACAATAATATCGCCATTTTAGTTCATAGTTAATAGTCAATAGTTCATAGTTAATCCCGCAATTTGCGGGATAGTTGAAGAGGAAGATATGTTTAATTTTGAAAAGTTAAAAGTATATAAAGAGGCAATTAGTTTTGCTAACGAAATATATTTATTGACTAAGAAGTTTCCTAAAAATGAATTATTTGGATTAATAGATCAATTTCGTAGAGCTGCAACATCTATCTCGTTAAACATTGCTGAAGGAAGTGGTAGAAACAAAAAAGAATTTAAAAGGTTTTTAATTATAGCAAAGGGCTCTTTACAAGAATGTATACCTTTATTAGAATTAACTTTTTTACAAGGATATATAACTCAACAGGAAAAAGAAAAATATTACAATAAGTGTATAGAATTATTTAAAATGCTTTCAATATTGATTAAAAGTATTTCTTAAAAATCTATGAACTATGAACTATCAACTATCAACTATAAATACGGTTTGACATTATCTGAGTTGCTTATTACAATAGTTATTTCAGGTATACTTTTTTTATTTATTGGTTCTCTATTGGTTAACATCTCCAAATTCCAAACTACACAGACCTCAAAGGTTGAAGTAGAAAGAGATATACAGGATGCTAAATTTAGGATAGAAACAGAACTAAGGAAAGCAAAGAGTGTAAGTATGGACAAACTTAATCCTTCAAAATTAGACTTTTGGACAATTGAAGTAAATGGTTCAACTAAAACTGTTTCAAAGACATTTGAATTGTCAAGGAATAAGTTGTGGTTAAAAAATAATAGTGTCACACCACCATCACAAGAATTAATCTTAGATGGAGTAAGAAGTTTAAGGTTTGATTATTTTACATACGGTGGCAGTGTTGATACAACTACAGTTGTTGTAAGTTTAGAAACACAAAAATTAGCTGTATACACTTCAACAGGACCAAGTTATGCTATTTCTTTTTCATCATTTGTAGTAAAATGTAGAAATATTTTTAAAAGATATACTATAGAATGGTAAGAAATGAATTCAAAAGGTACTATATTGACTTTGGTTTTGGTTTTTTGTATAATTTTAGCATTAACCGGTATGGCATTTTTATATCTATCTTCTCAACAAAGAATTGTAACAAATAGAGAGATAAATAGAGTCAAATCTTTTTATTTAGCAGAGGCTGGTATTGAAAGAACATTCAGTTGGCTAATGAATTATTCAGGAATCCCAGAAGAAACTTATGGTTATGGAACACCTTTTGACCCATTTAATGGAGAACAATACCTAGGTCCTGATGGTGGTTACTACAAGGTTACAGTTTATCCTGATGCACAGAATAAAGAAAATCCTACTGAATTATACTATACAATCTCCTCTACAGGGAATATTGGAAATGTTTCAAAATGTATAACGCAAAGAATAAAAATTATAAATTTTGCAAGGTTTGCATATTTTAGCAACTATGAATATGAAGGTGGCGCAGATAATGTTCCTATTAAAGATAGAATTTATTTTGCTACTTGTGATAAGTTTGAAGGGCCTGTTCACTCTAATGACTTAATATCTATTGCAGGTCACCCTACATTTAGTGATATAAATAAAGATGGTCATTTAGATATAACAACTGCAAAAGGATTTTATTTTTTATCATCTGATTTACAAGATGAGTTACCATTAAAATTTCACAAAACTCCTGAAATTCTGATGCTTAGAAAATGGAATATTGAAAGGTTAAGAAATATAGCTGGACAACAAAAAAATGCCCACCCACCAACAGGACTTGTTTTAAACGGACCACAGGATATTGTTTTGGAAGACACAAAACTTAAATATAATGGTGTCAAATGGGATATACCTCCATCTTCAGCAATAGTTTTTGTAAATGGAGATATCGTTAGTTTAAAAAGTGGAAAAAACAGGAGAGGTAATATATTTGAACTTGAAAGATGGTTAACTATTGTCTCTTCGGGTAGTATTTATATAACAGACAGCATAAAATATGATAAAGATAATCAGGGAAATTACAAAGGTATGTTAGGAGTTGTAGCAAGTAGTTCTGTTGTTGTCTCTACTACAGCACCTTCTAATTTAGAAATTGATGCTGTAATTGTAGCCTTGGGAGGAAGTTTTTTTGTTGAAGATTGGAACACAAAGTTTGATAAAAGTTCAGACGAATCCCAACCTGTTGGATATTTAACTGTTGTTGGGGGTGTGATACAGAATATAAGAAGGCCGGTTGGAACAACAACACCGGTTTCAAATGATACAATAACAGGATACAACAAAGCGTCATATAAATACGATGACCGTGTTTTAAAAAAACCACCACCATTTTTCCCCAAGACTATATATGTTGTAGAACCAATTTATTGGAAAGAATTACCAACACAAGTAAAACTATGATAGCAATAGATTTAGGTTCACAATTTATCAAAATTTGTTTTAAAAAAGATAATGAAATTTTTACAGATATTTTTGAGATTAAGAACGAAGAATCAACTATAAATAAAATAAAAAATTTCTTAAAGAAAAATAAGATAAAAGAAAAACTTATTTTAGTATCTTTAAACTCGCCAAAAACAAAAATCTTAAAAATAGAACTTCCAAAACTTTCTAAAGAAGAATTAGATAATGCAGTAAAATTTCAAGCTATGACATTGTTGAATATTACATCTACTGACTTTGAAAAACTTGATTATGACTATTTTATCTCATCTGAAGATGAAAATAACATAACCGTCTTTTTTATTGCTTTGGAGAAAAATATAATAGATGAAAAATTAAAAATTATTTCAAAATGTGGTCTTATACCAACTTCTGTAAATATTGATGGGTTATGTTTTGCAAATTATTTTTTAAAAACTGAATCTCTTTCCAAAAATCAATCAATAGTTTTGCTAAATGTTGGTGCTAAATGTAGCAGTTTAGTTTGTTTGGAAAAAGGTGAACTTGTTTTTTTAAAAAACATAGAGTTTGGTGGAGCAAATATTACAGAAAGAATCCAAAGAGAAAAAAATATATCTTTTGAAGAAGCAGAAAAGATTAAAAGAGAACCACAAACAACAAAAGAGTTAGAAAGTATAATAAAACAAACAACAAAAGAGTTTGTTTTGCAGATTTCACGTTTGTTGGAATATTTGTTAGAACAGCATATTATGAGTTCAGTTGATAAAATAGTAGTATCTGGAGGAGGTGCACTTACTCCTTTTTTAGAAACGATTTTGTTAGAAGAATCATATGTAATGGTAGAATTATATAATCCTATTAAAGACAAAAAAGAAGGTAGGTTTTTTAGTGCTGTCTTGGGGTTAATTTAATATGATAAAAATAAATTTAATAAAAAATCGTGCTATTACACCAGAAGAATTAAACAGATTTAATTTATATTTTTATGTAATCATAGGCGCTTTAAGTTTTTTGACATTTGTTATGATATTTATCTCTTTTCTTTTTTCCTCACAGATAAAAAAAGTTCAAAAAGAATATGAGGTAAATAAAGAAAAAATAGAACTTTATGAAAACAAATATCGTGAGGAGAAAAAAGTAATAGAAGAGTTATTTAAGAATATAGATTTGATAAAACAGGCATCACAAAAAAATATCCTTTCTTATAAACTTAAAGTCATAAGTGATTGTTTGCCTGATGGTATGTTTATAGAAAATTTTAATTTTGATGAAGGAGAAGTTAGTTTAAATATATATGTATTAAGAGAGCAAGTTGAAAAAGTAAAACAGTTTAATTCAGAACTACAAAAAAGAAATTTTAAAGATATAAATATAACTTCAGGACAAACAGCTAAATTAGAAGATAAAGAGTTCTTCTCATTCAAAATAACTTTTAAATTAGAATAATATGGATAAATACCAGTTTAAAAAAATCTGGATAAAAAAAGTTTCTGTTATATCATCAGTTTTTGTTTTGCTAAATATTATTTTATATTTGTCTTTTTTAAGACCAAATGTTAAAAAGTTAAAAGAGAATAAAGATTTAGTTGAAAAGACAAAAAAAGAATTACAACAATATTATGTCTTTGATACAACTTCGTATGAAATTGAAAAATTTAAAAATATTATTGAAAAAATTAAAAAAGATATTATTTTTTCTTCTGATGTTGAACAGGTATTTTTTAAAAAAGTTGATGAAATATCAAAAAACATAGGTATAAAAATTGAAAACATAAGTTCTGAAGAAAGTTCAGAAAAAGAAAATAGTAAAGTTTTTAGTTTAAGTTTTAAAGGTAGCTTTCAAAAAATATGCAATTTTTTATCTGGAATAGAAAAAAATCCATTTTTTACAATTAAAACCTTATCAATATCAAGTGGAAGAAATATACCACAACATAGTGTTACAGTGAAAGTCAAGGTGTATTTTTCAAAGTAAGTTAGTAGTTGATAGTTGATAGTTCATAGTTGATAGTTGTAGGGCACGGCTTTAGCCGTGCAAATATGGATTTAATTGATTGAGTGTATTCAGTGGTTTCAGTGACAAAAAATAATTCGTCTCTGAATTTGCAGGTTCGTTACTACATATAAAAGATAGTAGAAAAGGTTAGGTATATTTTCAATGAAAGAACAAAATAAGTTAATAATTTTGTCAGCATTGGGGGTTATTTTTTTAATTGTAGTTTTTATTCCCAAAATGATAAAAAAAACTTCTTTACAACAACCGGGTATAGAAGTTACTGCTACTTCACCTCAGAATTTTTATGAGTTGTCAAAAAAAATAATAGAAAACTATGAAGTTTTAAATCAAAAACTGATGGTTGAAAAAGACCCGTTTTTAATAACGCAACCAAAGTCAGCAAAAGAAGAAATTTTTTTGCCAAAAATAAATATACAGGGAATTTTAGCAGGAGAAACACCTAAAGTAATAATAGATGGTGAATTATTAAAAGAAGGTGATGTTATAAAGGGAATAAAAATATTAAGAATTGAAAGTAATAAAGTAAATCTTCTTTATAAAGGTAAAACTTTCACTCTAAAAATTGAATAGGGGGTGGCGATGAAAAAATATATAAAAAATTTAACATTAATTTTTATTATTTCTTTTAGTTTCTTGTTCAGCCAACAACCACAAAGAGTTTCTTTTAATCTAAAAAACGTTCCTTTATCAGACCTACTCAGAATTTTAGGTGAACAAACCGGTAAAAAGTTTGTATGTGATGAAGAACTGTCTAAAAGAATTGTTTCCTTAAGGTTAGAAAATGTTACCACAGATGAAGCAATATCTACATTTTTAAATCTTTACAACCTCTATTATGTAAAGCCTGAAGGTACAGAAAATATATATATAATCAAAGACAGACAAAGAGAACCATTTGTAACAATTACAAAAATAATCCCTTGTAATTACGTCAAAGCAGAAGAAATGGCAAATGTTTTAACGCCAAAGCTTTCAAGGACAGGTTCAATAAGAGCAGACAAATTAACAAATAGTTTGATTGTGAATGATATGGCGGATGTGGTTGAAATAATTGAAGGATTATTAAAAGAAATAGACAAACCTACACCACAGGTTTTAATTGAAGCAAGGGTAGTAGAGATGGTTTTATCTTCGGGTTTAAAATTTGGTACAGGTATACAAAATATGTACAACTCTGAAAAGTTTTGGACATCTCCGCTTGAGAAAAAGAGAGCAGAAGTTTTTGAAGATTATGAAGTTCCAAAAGAAGCTGTTCAACCAGAGGTTAACTTTCAGATGTTGTTTGGTGATAAATTTGGTTTAGGAGGTGCTCTTACAACAGCAATTATCTCTGCTGGAACAAACATAGAAGCAATAATTGAAATGTTAGCAACAAAAGGAGCTGCAAAAATTTTAGCTAACCCCAGAGTATTAGTTATGAATAATCAGGAGGCAAATATAGACATTGTAGAAGAAATACCTTACCAACAAGTTACATTAACCCCCGAAGGAAGAACTATGATTACTACAGAGTTTAAAGAAGTAGGAATAAAACTAAAAGTTAAACCACAGATAAACCCTGATAGTTCAATTGTTTTAACAGTTGAACCACAACAAAGTTATAGGACAGGAGAAACAGTTCAAGGTGTTCCTGTAGTTGACAAAAGTATGACACAAACAACATTTTTACTTAAAGATGGTGAGACAGCAACTATAGGTGGATTAATTAGAGAAGTAGAAAATAAGACAGAATACAAACTACCATTATTAGGTGACATACCAATTTTAGGCCATCTTTTTAAAAGAACAATTAAAACCAAAGATAAGAGAGAGTTAACGATTTTTATAACAGCAACTTTAGTGAAACAAAAATAGTCCACATTAGTTCATAGTTAATAGTCAATAGTTCATAGTTGATAGTAGTGTCAAAGCGAAGCATTGAAATAGGATTTTGTAGGGCACGGCTTTAGCCGTGCATAAAATAAGGGCAAGAATTTATCCTTGTCCCGCATTTTGGAGACTGCTGAAAAAGTCTCCAAAAATTTACCGACGACAATATCGTCGGTAATAAATGTTTACTTTTTAGAAAAAATTTTGTATATAAAACAAAAACTACATTTTTAAATTAAGGAACACACAAATGTACAGAGAAAAAGATAAACAAATGACATTTTACGGCGAACTGATATACAATGAATTAATTCCCAAGGATCACTTTTTGCGTAAACTCAAAGAAACCATTGATTTTAGTTTTGTCAACAAAGAACTCAAAGATCTTTATAGTCACGACAATGGTAGACCTTGTTGGGAACCTCAAATAATTTTTAAAATGTTATTGTTACAATTTCTTTATGATGTATCTGATGTTGAGATAGAAGAAGCTTGTAGATATCGCATTGATTTCAGATATTTTTTAGGTTTAGATGTAAACGAACCTGTCCCTGACGCTACTACATTGGTGAAATTCAGAGAACGATTAGGTGAAGAAAAATTTGCTAAACTTCACAACCACATTGTCCAAATAGCATACAAACACAATCTTATTTCTGATAAACTAC
>Ga0078972_1009427_pt1 | contig 19264 bp, 15 predicted proteins | sample YelNatPaOPGAMG01_FD_67568 | JGI IMG/M metagenome (GOLD analysis project Ga0078972, IMG submission 67568) | Hot spring thermophilic microbial communities from Obsidian Pool, Yellowstone National Park, USA - OP-RAMG-01 (SPADES assembly) (version 2) | ecosystem: Environmental > Aquatic > Thermal...
GTCGCTAGCTGTTTTTGATGGTTGTTTGTACGCTTCAGCTATTAACTCTTCAGTTTTAGGTGTTGGCGGCGTGTGGAAGAGTTGCACTCCGTGGAATAGCAGTAGTTGGGTTGAAGTGTTGCAGGCTAATGAAACTGCTAGTAATGCTGTGAGTGGTACTGGAGAGTGGGGTTTTTACACTTTAAAAGTTTTGAATGTAACCCAGCCTATTTTTAATGGTTCTACCTCAACTTTAAATCAGAATTGTTTGTATGCTACGACTGGCGGTAATGGGACTTTAACTAATGGTTTTAATTTTGGCGCTGACTTGTGGGCTACTTGTGATGGGTTGAATTGGAGTGTTCTTTATAATGAAACGCCTTATAATGGTAGTATTTCTAAACTTGTTGGTTTGAATGTTTTTAATGGTGACTTGATCTCAGGTTACGAATATAACAACACAGGTAATGGTGGGATGATTGAGTGGAAAGATAGTAATTATACCGGAGCTGATACTAATTTTCCAAGCATTGTTGGAGTGTGGAATGGCAGTTGGTATTTAGGTTATTATGACACTGCGGTTAGCCCTGGTTTTGATTTAGCTCGTAATAACACGCTCGCCTCTTCTGGAGGGTGGATACCTTTCTTAACTATTAATACTGGTGATGCTGCGCAGGGCACGATGGTCACAGGTTTTTACAACACAACTCAAGCTTTGTATGTAAGTTTAAGTGATGGTAATAGTGCAGGCAATTCAAGTCGTAATAGTACTGATGGATTAAATAACTGGAATAAGATTTTGCCTTACTGGTTTACGAGTGATTTTGTTAATTATAGTTTAGATGGTAGAGTTTATACTGGTTATTACACTCGTGGTGGTGGAAAGGACACCACTCAACTTCTTTCTTCAACTGATTTAAGTAATTGGAGTGCTAATGTGACTATAAATAATGTGTTAGTTGGTCAGGATGTTGTTCCTTATACCTTGGTTGAGTTTAACAATCATTTTTATTTCACATCACAAATTTTAAATGAAACAACTCTCAATTTAAAGTATGGTATTATTTTCGAGTCTACTTAAATTATTAAAAAGATTTTTTTTCAATCAATTTTGACAAGATCAAAATCAACAAAAAAAATTGAAATCATCATCTTGTAAGATTTTTTAGAAAAACAATTATTTTGTAAAGGTTTTTCATAGATAGGCTTATATTCAATCAATTAAAATCTAGTATAAAATAAATTAAAAAAAGTTGTATGATTTAAAAAATCTTAAGACTGGTTTAAGCATAATGTTTTTTAAATACTGCTTCATACTATTATTTTAATGTTCAACTCAAGTTTAAAGAAAGTTTTACTAGTTTTCTTATTGTTATTTTTAACACTTAAAGCGTGTAGTATCACTCCACCTTCTTCTGTTAGGGAAGGTCAGTCCAATACTTTTAGTGTTAGTGGGCTTAGTTCAATAGATTCTTATAATTATTTTTGTAGTCAATCTTCATCTCCTTCTACGCTTATTACATCGGGTACTACTGGTAGTTTTTCTTGTACTTTTAGTGGTAGTTCTTATTGGGTTAGTGTAAATAATACTAACTCTCCTTCAAGTGATAATTGTTACGCTTCAGGCGCTGTTTCTTCTTCAACGAGTTCTTTAAGCGTGAGTATTACAAGCCCTTCAAGTATTACAAGTAGTAGTGTGAGTATTGTTGGTAGTGTTCAAGGTGTCACCAGTGGCAGTGTGACTGTAACTAGTGGTAATAGTTGTTTTAACCCGGCGAATGGTAATATTAACTCTAGCGGGGGTTTCAGTGTTTCTTTATCTATTCTTAAACAATCTGGTTCGTGTAATATTACTGTTTCAGCTTCAAGTGGGAGTTCAACAGGTAGTTTTAGTACTTCAATTCCAATAAACTTTCAAACTCAAAGTGTTAATAATGGTTGTGGTAGTACTGGTTGTAATGGTTTTCAATTATGTTATTACACTTCAGGAAGTGCTACTGGCTCTTCTAATTCTTGTGTTTATAATACGAATTGTCAGTATTCTAGTCAGTGTGGTTATAAACCGTTTTGCTCGTTGAGTGTTAACGCGAGTAGCGTTTCAAGTCCTGGGGGGGCGGTTCTCGTCACAGGGGTTTTAAACGGTTTGTCGAGTGTTCCAACTGGTTGGAGTGTGCAGTGTGGAAATGATGAAAATAGTCAAGGCTCGTGCTCTTCCACCCTACAAAGCAACGGTCTTTACAACGGCCAGTGCACTGCTGTTTGCTTTTACAATTCAACTTCAGGAGGTCAGCAACTTCAAATCCACTCAACTGTCAACAGTGTGGATTGCGGCGAGGCTTTTGTAACCGTGAACCCTTTAACAGTAAACTACAAACCAGTTTGCACTGTTAACATTCAACCTTCAAGCGCTCAAAACGGTAGTGTGAATGTTAACGTTGATTACAGTGGTAGTGGTCAAAGTGTTTCTTCGGCAAGCGTGGATTGCGGCGGTGGGGTCTTGCCAAGTGATATTGCCCGGTTAACGTGTTCTAGTTATTATAACGGGGCGAGTTGGGAGGGCTCGTGCGCTGGCGCTTGTTTTTATAATAATTCACCGGTTCAGGTTAACATTCCTTTGAAGGTTAGTTTGAACGGCGCGTCTTGTCAAACTATTTTCACTCTCCTGCCAGCGAGTGTTTCTCAAACTGTTTCAAAGAATGTTTCAATAACAAGTGTTTCAAGTCAGGTTTTTAGTGTTAATCTTTCTTCAAATGATATTTTTTTCAGTGAGAGTGTCATCGACCCTAACAAGGTTTTATCTGTTGAAGGGGGTTTCAATTCTTCCGCGCCTGTCGATTTTATAGCTTGCACGCCGCCTTCTAATGCTGGCGCGTGTTCTTGCCTTGTTAACGGTGATAGTTTTAATTGTAATTTTCAACCTCAAGTGAACGGCGAGTATGTTTTAACTTTTAAAAGTGGTTTAAACGAGTATAACAGCACGTTAGATTTAACCGCTGGTTCGAAGCCGAGTATAGTAATTGTAAGTCAAGGTTCGAACTGGTTCGACGCTTTAATAAGCCTAAGAGTTTGGCTCGCGGGTTTGCTGGGAAGTGTTTGGAGTTTTTTGAAAAGAATAATCTAATATTTTTTTATTATTTTTTTAATGTAGGTTTATTAGAGTGAGGGGGTGGATAAGCGATTATAAAGTTTTATTTAAAACTAGTTTTCTTTGCTGGTGATTTTTTTAACGTGGGGGTTTTAAAAGCGCACAATTGCGCACAATTTGAGGGTTGTGGAGCGCACAATTGCGCCTAATTGCGCACAAAAGCGCATAATTTTACCTCTAAGAATCTAGCAAAAATGCGGTATTAATAGTAAACTAAAGTGTAGTGGAGGAGTACTACACTTTATTTAGTTAGTGTTTTAGGTTTAAGTGTTTATTTGTTGTTTTTAAGGTTTAAGTGGTGTTTTTTTGGGGGGGTGGTTTGCGTGGATTGGTGGGTTGTTTTTGAATAGTTTTATTGGTTGTTTGGGTGTTTTTTTTAGTTAAATTTTAGAGTTTTAGGGTTTCGCGCGGGTTTTGAATGCTGGTTTTTTTAGATAATCTTACTTGCAAAAGACGAAATATTTAAAAGATAATTCAGTGCAATTAGAGTGGATGAAGTCTGAAATAGTGGTTCTTGATGAGAGGGAAATAGTTTTGAGAAGGGTTAAAGTTGGTGATGTCAAATCTTTGCAACGGTATATTAATGCTTTGGTTGACGAGGACGCGTTGATAACGTTTAATGAAAAAGTAACGCTTAAGGAGGAGAAGGAGTTTGTTAAAAAGCTTATGGGAAGGTGGCATGTTGTTGCTGAGCATGATGGGAAGGTTGTAGGTATTGTTGAACTGCATCCTGGAATTGGGAGGTTTTCTCATGTTTTTGAGTTGGGGGTGAGTGTGGATAAGGGTTTTAGGAATATTGGGTTGGGGCAGGTTTTGACGCGTAAAGCGGTTGAAATGGCGAGGGAAAACAAGAAGGTGAAGATTTTGTTTTTGAGTGTTTTTAGTGTGAATAAGAACGCGGTTCATGTTTATGAGAAGGTTGGTTTTAGGAAGGTCGCGTTGCTTCCGAAAAGGGGTTTTTATAAGGGAGGGTATATTGATATGATTGTGATGGATTATCCTTTGAATAAGATTTGATTTTAAGGGTTTTGCAATTGGATTTTTAACCTTTTAAGTTTGCTGAGCAATGTTACGATGGGGGGGGTGATTTTTATTTTTAGTTTATTTCAATCTCGAAGTTGAATTTAAAGGTTTTTAGTTGAATTTTATGAAAGGAACTGTTTTATACAATAGATTAGCTGGGTACTATGATAAGATTTTCATTTTTAAGAATTATAAAATGGAAGTTGATTTCATTCTTCAAATATTTAAAAAATATAAAATTAAAGTGAGGAATATTCTTGATGTTGGTTGTGGGACTGGGAGTCATGATAAGTTGTTGAGTTTAAAAGGTTTTAATGTTACAGGGGTTGACGTCAGTGAAGATATGCTTGACATTGCAAAAAAGAAAGTAAGAAAAGGAGTTTTTTTAAAAGGGGATATGAAAAATTTAAACACTGTTGTTTCAAAAGAGTACGATGCAGTACTTTTGATGTATAATTCTATTGGTTATAACACTAACAAGCGTGATTTTAGAAAAACGTTAAAGGGCGTGTATAATCACTTGAGAAAAGGAGGGGTTTTAATTTTTGATTTAAGCACGAAAGAGCGTAATGGTAGTTACACGCGGAATTATTTTTTCAGTGATAAGAATTTATTTGGTTTTAAACACTTAGACTCAAGAATTGGTAAGGGGGTCATTGTAAATTCAAGTGATTATTTGATCAAGGATGGTTTTAATTTTATTGTTGTTCGTAATGACATTCAGAGGTTTGGGCTTTACACTGACAAGGAGGTTAAGTTTATGATGAAGCGGGAAGGTTTTAAAACAGTGGTTTTTCATGGTTGGAGTTTTAAGAAAAGGAAAAGCCGTGCGAGTATTTTTGTGGGATTTAAATCATAAAATTTCTTTTTTGTTTAGGTGGTTGGAGATGTTTTTCAGTACTTGAAGGTTTTGTTTTTCGTTGAAGTACCCGAATGTGGTAAACCATAGCAAAGCAACGTCGAGTTTTTTGTTTATTTTAATGTGATGGGCTTGTGGAAATCCCTTGCGTTTCCACGCTTTTGGATTGAAACAGACTCCTCTAATAATTGAAGTGAACTTCGTCAAAAACCTGAAATCATTATTTTGTAAGCATTTTTTAGAAAAAATCATTGTTTTGTAAAGGTTTTTTCGTGGTAGGTTTTTATACAAGTTTTTTCTATAACTTACTCTTAAGGTGATTTAAATGTATAAAAATTTGTTTGAATTTGTAGATAAAGTTAAAAGCACCAACATAAATAGCAAATTTAATAATAAAATTACTAAATTACTTAATACTAATTTATGTGATTGTTCTAATGGAGGACATTGTAGTTGTGATTGTGGAGGAGGGAACTGTTATTAAATATTAATAATAACGTGTTCTTAAATGATCGCATCAGATATTGAAATTTGCTGGTTGGTATTAAATTATTCGTGCAATAATAAATGCAAATATTGTTATGCTAACTCTCAAAATTCAATTAATCATAATAAGATAATGTCTATTAAAAATGCAAATAAAATTATTAATTTGATGTCTGATTTAAAAATTAAAAGATGTATTTTAATAGGTGGAGAGCCTACTCTTTATCCTGGGATCTTTAGCATTATCTCATTAGGGGCGTCTAAAGGACTAAAAATGAGTATGGTGACAAATGGACGGCTTTTGGAAAATCAATATTTTTTAAAAAAATTGTTTGAAGCAGGACTTTCACACATATCAATTTCAATTGAAGGGTTTAATTCAAAAACACATGATGAAGTCACAGGGATAAAAGGAAGTTTTAATCAAACATTAAATGGAATTGAAAACTGTGTGAAAAATAATCTTGATTTTTGTACTATTACCACGATAAGTTACAATAATATTTCTTTTATTGATAAAATTATAGCTTTTATTTGTGAGAAAAAAGTTAAAGATATTGTTTTGAATGTTGAAACTTCACTCCAAGAAAATAAAAATTTACCATCTTTTTCAAATGTTGCTAGAATAATATGGAATGCTTATAATTATTGTCATGAAAGGAATGTTAATTTTTATTTTAACACTCCGCTTCCATTCTGTATTTTCAAAGAAAACGAGTTGAATGAATTACTTTCAAATAATGCTATATCATCAGGGAGGTGTAGTCAATTGTATGAAGGAAGAGGAGTGGTTTTTGATTATGATGGGGGAATCCTTCCTTGCACTCATTTTGTTGGTCTTCCTTTTGGAAATATAATAAAGCGCGATAAAATAATATCAAAAAACAAATTCATAAAATGGTTTAATTCAGGAAACTGCTTGAATTTTAGACATAAAATTAATAAATATCGTTCACAAAAATGTATCGAATGTAAATATAAATTATCTTGTGGTGGAGGCTGTCCAATATTTTGGGTTTCTTTTGACCCTAAAGTTGAACTTAAAGGTTTTAATTTATGAATATTATTGCTATTGGCGTTCCTGCAAGTATTGGTATAGCAAGAGGCAAGGCGCGGTTTATTAAATCTGATAAAGACTTCAAAAAAATAAAAAAAGGAGATATTATAATAAGTTTAATAGAACACCCATTACTAAATATTAGCGTTATGAAATGCAGTGGTATTATAACAAATCATGGAGGTATAACTTGCCACCTTGCAATAATTGCAAGAGAATTTAAGATTCCTTGCATTGTAGGTATTAAAATACCAAATATTTTAAAAGACGGGGATGATATTTTAATCGATGGAAACAAAGGAAAAGTTTACAAACAATAAATTCAAAGAGTGTGCCAAAGCTCTAGAAAAAGTTTTAAAAATATCTTCCGATAGGAAAAGCTTCTTTTTCATTAATTGGATAGAAGTTTTCTATCCATATTTTGCTGAAGAAGTTTATGCGTCTTTGAAAAAAACAAAAAACATCAGACTAAATTCAGCTACAATATGGAAGGTTTTAATGTTTTCTATTGTTGGTATGAAAAACGCAAAGTGGAGCAAGCAGAAAATGAAATTTGTTGTTAGCAAACTCCTAAAAAAACTAAATGAAAATAAAACAGACATTTTTTGTAAACATAATTATTACTTAATAAAAAACAATAACATTGAAATAATAAATAAAGCTGTTAAACTTCCTTCAACTTCAACCATTTTAACAAGTTTACTCTGGACTTTATGCGAAGCAGAATATGGTGAAATTCATACTTTAGGTGAGGAAATTCACGGCCCTTACAGTTCAGGTGATAACTTATTCTTATTTTATGATTTTTACAACTTTAATGTATTACTAAATAAAAGAAAAGGTCCAAAAATAAGGATTATATCAATGTTTGATAAAAAAACAACATTTAAATTTGATATATTCGATAATTTTTATTTTAGCAAACCACCTTTAAAACAATGGGTTGTTTTGAACAATAAGTTTTTGAATACAAAAGAAATTAAAACCCTTGAAATAAAAATTAAAAAAGCAATTCCAAAAGCAATGAAAAAATGGAATGTAAACTGGAAAAACAAGTTGAAGGTAAACCTTAAAATTTTCTGGCTTATGATAAAAGGTATTAACCCAAAAGTTAAATTTCCAACCAAAATTTTAAATGAATTGGATGAAAATACATATGAACTTTTCAACGTGAATATTTAATTCTTAAATAGTTTTCTGTGAAAAACCTAGAATTTCACAAAAACCTGAAATCATTGTTTTGTAAGCATTTTTTAGAAAAAATCATTGTTTTGTAAACTTTTTTTATAGGTAGGCTTTTATACAACTTTTTTCCACTACCTTAATTAAAACTTTAAAGAGGTGTGTGAGGTATGAAGATTGAAGAATATTACGGATTTGATTTTTCAGGTTCAGACAGTCCTGACTGTGATTGCAATGATTGTTCATGGTCAAATGGTGGTCCGGGTGGGCATGAGTCTAAATGCTCCATATCTGAGTATATGATATCTTTATAGATTAATGATGAGGTTTTGTATGAATCTTTCAACAGGCAGTGTTATATTTAAAAATTCTGATGTCTACTGCATTTTTAATAGATTTACGCTTCATAAGTTTTATATAAAACAAAAGGATTTTGAAAATCCTTCTCCTTCTATTCTTAAAAAACTTGAAAAGTTGAAATTGATTAACGCTAGTATAAACTTAAGAAAGTTTATAGAAGATAATTCAAAGCCGAATTTTTCAATAATGTATTTGCTCTTGACAGATTCTTGTAATCTTCAGTGTAAGTATTGTTTTGTTGAACCTGGTTTTATAAAGCATAATGGTTTAATGCCTTTGGAAACCGCTTTTAAAGCTGTTGATCTTTTTCATGAGCTGGCAAAGAAAAGTGGTGTTGCTAATCCTAAAATAGTATTTTATGGTGGAGAGCCGACTTTGAATAGAGAGGTTTTGGTTGAAACAATAAAATACGCGAAGAATTATGGGATGATTTTTAATATTGTGACGAATGGCACGTTGATGGATGAAGAACTCGCTAAGTTTTTGATTGAAAATAATGTTAATATTTCTATTAGTATTGACGGGCCTGAAGAGATTCATGATAAGAAAAGAGTTTATTTAAACGGGAGTGGTTCTTTTGAAAAAGCTATGAATGCTTATAATATAATTAAAAAGAATGGGGGTAAGCTTGGGATTTCATGCACTCTTTCAAATCATAATATTAACAATATTGAAAAAATTATTTTTTTCTTTAATGAAATTGGAATGAAAAGTTTTAACTTGAATTTTCTGAATATCAACCCTAATGATAGTTTAAGTAATGAGGAGTTATCAAATGCTTTTATTAAAATTTTTGTTACAACCAAAATATTTGAAATGGTTGAAACTAGAATTTTTGAAAGGCATCTTAAACCTTTTATTGAAGAGAGTTTTCATTTGAAGGATTGCGCTGCGACAGGAGGGCAAATTGTTGTTTTACCTAGTGGAAAGGTTGGTACTTGTCAGGGTTACGCTGGAAGTGAAAAATATTTTGTTAAAACAGTGGATGACCCTGTGGAATCATTTTTTAGTGATAATGTTTTTAAAAAATGGGCTGAAAGGTTTCCTCTTAACATGGAAGCGTGCTCTAATTGTAATGCTATTGGAATTTGCGGTGGGGGTTGCGCTTGCTATGCAGAACAAACGAAGGGTGGTATTGAAAAGCCGGATGAAAGGTTTTGTGTGGTGATGAATGATTTTTTAGATTTTATTATTTGGGATTATTATTCTTTCACTCACCCTTTTAAAAAAAGTATTGAGATAGATGGGAAAAAAATTTTAATTAGAGAGATAAGAGAAGATGATGAAGGTAGAATTGCAAAATTTTGGCTTAAACTTAAACCTCAAGCTCCTTTTTTCAGAACTGATGTGATGATTAGAACAACTGATTTCGCGAGTAGGATGGTTAAAAAGAAAAAAAATAAAAGAGCGTACTGTTTAGTGGCTTTATGTGAGGGTGAGATAATCGGTTTTTGTAATTATAACCTTGAATGGGAAAACTTTAAAAAAGGCGATTTAAGAATGAATCTTGGAATCGCTATTTTAAGTGATTTCAGACAAAAGGGTTTGGGTTTGGAAATGGTTAACGAAGTTGTAAGAGAAGTAAAAAGAAATAAATTGAACATGCGTTTTGAAACAAACATTCTAAACATTCCAATGCAGAAACTTGCTGAGAAGGCTGGGTTTAAGTTTGAGGGTATAGATAAAGATCATAAAGTTTATTTTTTGGAGTGAAAGATAAATTATTTGATGTGATGGGCTTGTGGAAATCCCTTGCGTTTCCACGCGTGTGGATGAAACAAGCCTTTGCAACATTTTAATTCAAGTTTTGTAAACCTTTGCGAGGAAACCCGCCCCTTCAGGGGTGGGAGGACGTCATAAACTTAAAGTCAATTAGAATGTTATTTTTATTAATATAAATTATAAGCGTTTTTTTCTAAAACCGCAAACAATTGTTGATATGTTCCATCTTTTTTCAAATAGTAGAAGTTTTGCGGTGCGAAAAATCTCGGCGTTATTTTTCTTATTTCGTTTAATTTCATTTCAAACCTTAAGGGTTTTTCCACGCGAAGTGCAGAGCACAAACTCAAATTCTTGAAATATTCTTTTAAACCTTCTTCTGTTGATGTTGTTTCGCTTACTGTAAGTTTTATCAAAGAGTCTATTGGCTCGCGTAAGATTTTTGTTACAAGGCACATGCCAACTATCGCTTTTACTTCTTCACTTGCGTACAACGCCATCAGAGTTGGTTTATCTATAATGGGTGGTCTTCTTCTGTACTCCCATTTCTTCTTGCCTTTTAGTATATCTTCTGCATACTTTGGTTTAATGCCTAATAATATTATTTTATTAAAGTTCATATTTTATATTCTACTTCAAATCTAATTTGCCTTTCATTAATTTATTTATCTAGCACGTACATTAAATATTCTGCACTGTAATTTCTAAACAACTTTTTGGGATCTTGAATCCAATTTTTTGCCTCTTCCCAAAGTTTTTCTAAACCCTCGCTCCCATACTTTTTTTTGAATTCTATAAAATTCAAAAAACCTTCGGGTAAATCATAAGTTCCTTTTTGCGTGTAAACTGATTTTGAAAACTTGGCTCCTGACCAATCTTCTATAATTGGAGTGAAAAGTCTTGTAGGCCTATCTGCATAATTATAACCCAGCAAAGATAAGCCTTCAGATACAACGAATTCAGTCATATGAATCCAATCACCTCCATCAACCATTAGATTTAGTGCCTTTTCAGTTTTTGCATTTTCTATAAACATTGCCTCTTTGATCACATTTCTAATTGGAGTATTCATGTCAATAAAATCTTTATTGTTTTCTTTTAGTTCGATTTCAAAAGTACCGTGATTAGGACAATCACTTGATAGTATTAACTTGTGTTTACCTTTTGTTTTTATTTTAGTTTTTACTCCCGACTTTTCTGAAAATTTGCATTTTGGGCATGGAATTCTTACTCTGAGATGCCCTTCTGATGGCGCAACAATAGGAGCAAACTCTTTTTCTCTATTAATCATTTCAATCAGTGTTTTTCTAACAAAAGGAATTTCTTGAAACTGTTTATAATATAAAAGTTCATATTCTATACCTGTTTTTAACTTAAGCATATCGAGTAATTCTTTAAATGACTTTAAGTAAATGCTTGAAAGTGGCATTTTATCAATATAAGTGTTGCAATGCATTTTTGTATATATTAAACCATTTATAATTTTTTGTTCTTTAGGGGCGTTTTCAAGTACTTCAAATTTAATTTTTGCCGGTATTTCAAAACGATTAGATAATTTTTCAGTTACTGCGAATGCGGTCATTAAGCTAAGTATTGAACCTAAGTGTGGATGACTATTCATTTGTGCAGAGTAATGAACCTGAATACTTTGTTTAGATTTTATTTTTGACAGGAAAAGATCGGTTATATCATTGGTTATATGAGCTATAACGACTGGCGGGTATACAAGAGGTTTTTTTGTCTTTAGGTCTTTTCTAAGTAAAGTATCAGGATGACCTTTTTCTGAGTATATTGTTTTTGTTGCATCCTTAATCTTTTCAATAAATTTCATTTGTAGAATCACTTTGAATAACAAAGTATGGGTTTTTGTCCAGTCTTCTCATGAGAAGATTTGTGATATTGTTGGTGTTTTGCTCTTTGATTATGTTCGTTTCTTCGTTGTTCACTGTGTAGACTCTTCTTTCTTTCACCAATTCTCCGAGCCCCGGGTGGTTTTCGAACAGTGAATGAACTGTTTGCTAAACCGGTTAGGTTGGATATTTTCTGAAGAGAAGGAATGAGTCCCCCTTTGGAAAGGGATTGAAGAATTTGAATGTCTTTTTGGTTTATTTTAACTTTCACAAAAACCACTGCCTTTCAATTATTTAGTTAAATGTCGTATTTTTGTGAATATATAAGCTTTTCTATCAAAAATTCATTAATTATACGCTTTTTGTCGTATTTTTTAATGGTTTTGTGTGGCTTGTTGAATGTAGGGTAGTTCTTAATGTGATTTTAACGTGACACTATAACTTTACACGAGGATACGCGAAGAGTCTCATTTTTGGAGTAGAGTTTATTTTTATAGGAGTGTTAGCGAGGGTTACGATAAGATGTTGTTTAGAACTTATGTTAGAGAGGATAACAAGCCTTCGCGTCAACTTCAGTTAATCATGAAAAAAAAGAGGAAAACCCGCCCTTTAGGGGTGGGAGGACGTCATAATCACTTAAAATGGCATACGCCACGCCTGAGGTAAGGGAAGGGTAATAAGTTTTATATTGATTAAAAGTTTATAAGTTGTAAGAGGGTTAATAATGAACATTTTATTCAATAGCAGAGTAGCAAAACATAATGAATATTCAGAAATAGAAGGTTCGTATAGAATAAATCAATTTATTGGTAAGGTTACTGAAACAGTTAATCAACTTAATGTGAGTAAATTTAAGAGGTTAGGTGTTAAAAAATTGAAAGAAAAGTTTTAAATTTATAAAATTTTAATTTTTTTTACAGTGTTGATTTTATATGAAAATAATTTTTGTTAGTGGAAATCCAGAAAAAATTGCAATTGCTAAAGAAGAGCTTAAGCCGTTTGGGATTGAAGTTAAATCATTGAAACTAAATGTTGAAGAAATTCAAGCAGAAACAATTGAAGAAGTAGCTTTGCAAAAAGCAGAGGATGCTTACAAATTATTAAAAAAACCGTTAATAGTTGTTGACGCTGGACTTTTAATTGAAGCATTCAAAGGCTTTCCAGGACCTTACACGAAATATGCTGAGAAATGGTTTGGAGCGAATGGTTTAATGAAGATAATGTCTAAAACCAAAAACAAAAAGGTTAGGGTTAAATGGTGTCTTGTATATAAAGATAAAAAAACTAGAAAAATATTCACAAGTAGTGGCGAAGGGTTTTTCTCAGAAAATAAAAAAGGCGTGGGTGGAAACTGGTTTGAATGCCTTATAATAGATCCTTCCACTTACTTAACTCTTGGAGAATATGAATCAGAAAAAAAAGAACAGAGTTTTGGGGTCCGATTTGGGTCGACTTTGCAAAATGGTTTATAAAATATAAGCATTAAGACTTACGTTTTGCACTTCTAATAATTTTTCCAAGATTTTTAGCTTGAATCTTAAGGAAATATTCAGGCACTTTCTTTTTTCTCACGTGCCTGAGCTGGGTTTTACGCCAACACGTATAACTAAAAGTGAAATCAAACAAAAAATAAATAAAACAATAAAAAATAAAGAATTAAACACTTATCTTAATATACTTTTAACGCTTAAAATAATAACTTGTGTTTAAAAATTGAAACGTGCTTTTAAAATGAATTACATAAAATTTTTAGATAAGAACGAGGAGGTAGATAGAAAATCGGTTGGCGGGAAAGCGTTTGCTTTGTTTGAACTCTTAAAGCTTGGTTTAAACGTTCCCAAAGGTTTTGTTATAACAACAAACGCGTTTAAAATTTACAAGAATTCAATGATTCCCCAAAGTGTTGAAAGTGAAATTTACGAAGCGTATGATATTTTAAACTGTGAGAGGGTTGCGGTTTAGAAGTTCTGCAACTTTGGAAGATTCAAAAAATTCTAGTTTTGCAGGTGTTTTTGAAACTGTTTTAAATGTTACTAGGGAAGATTTAATTGAGAGTGTCAAAAAGGTTTACGCTTCACTAGGTAATGCGGCGGGTTATAATAAAAGTGGTTTAATGGCGGTTATAATTCAAGAAATGATAGACTCGGATTTTGCTGGAGTCGTGTTTACAAAAAATCCTTTAACAAGAGAAGATGAGTTTGTGGTTGAAGTTGTCAGTGGTCTTGGAGAGGCTCTCGTGTCAGGAGTTGTAAATTCAACTCAATACATAGTCAAGAACAATTCAATTAGACTTGTTAGAAATCCATTACAAGAATCCAAACTGGTTGTCAAGTCACGTGGACTGGAAGGTAAAAAAATTAAAAATAAAGTAAAATTAAGTAAAAATATTATCTTAGAACTCGTGAGAAAATCGATGATCATTGAAAAAAATTTTAAAACACCTCAGGATATTGAGTGGTGTGAGAAAAAAGGAGTTTTATATTTTCTTCAAAGCAGGCCTTTAATTTTTCAACAAAAAAACTTTGAGAAAAACACTATTAAGAAATTTGAGTTTAAAGGAATTGGGGTTTCAGCAGGAGTGGTAACCGGGAAAGCGGTTATAATAAGAAATGAAAAGGATTTTAAAAAAATTTTAAAAGGCAGTATAGCGGTTGTCACCTTACCTTCAGATTTCCGCTGGATTAACATTCTCAAAAAAGCTAGTGGGATAATAGCAGAGTATGGAAGTGTGCTTTCACACCCAGCTGTTTTAGCAAGAGAATTTAACATTCCCTGCATTGTTGGCGTTAAGAATTTATCAAAAAAAGTAAAGGAAGGTGAGGTTATAACTATTGACGGGGGTAGCGGCGGTTTAACGAAAGGTTTTGAACCACCCGCTCAAAAACAACAATTTATAGAAAACATTGATGAAAACTTACTTTGTTTTGAGAACATAAAAGAAAAAAACATAAAAGGCGTGAAAGTATACATTGAAAAAATTAATAATGTTAATTATTACCACTTCCCTCAGGGTAAGACTGATAAAAAAATCTTAAGACTAGTTAAAGGAAAAAAACATAAAATGAGTAAGGTTAAAAGCGCTATGTACGACACTTGGAAGTCAAACATGAAATGCCCCTTATACTCTAAAATTTTCAAGAGAATGGTTTCAATCACAAAAAAACCAAACACCTTAAAATTTAAACTTTTTAACAATCAACTGCGTGATAGAGCTAAAACTGACGTGCTAGTTGCAAAAAAATTAAACCCTAAAAAGGTTGACGAGTTAATCGCAAAGTTTATAATTCTTAAAGACGCTTTTGACTGCTGGGTTATGAGCGCGCACTTACTTTGCGAAGGGTATGGAGTTAAAAGCGCTTACAATTCTATTAAAAAAATCCTGAAAAGAGAGAAAACCCCTTTTAATGTTTTTATCAGTTTAAACCGCGAGAAAACCAGTGAAATTTCTAAAAATAAAACTGAACTTAAAAAATTATTAAACGCTAAAAAATGTTTAGCGTATCTTTCAACCATCAGAAACACAGAGTATAAATTTTATAAACGGGTAAAAGTAGGTGACATTTCATATCATATTGAAATGCTTAAATTAAGAGATAGGATTAAGAGAAAATTTAAAATTAAAACCAGCAGGTTGAATAGTTTTAGGGAGGTTTTTGACGTGGCTTGCCACCACGCTAAAAAACACTACTTAATCGAGAAATTTTTAAAATCATCATAATATTTTTTTTGATTTTAAAAAAAAAAAAAGGTTTACAAGCGCTGGTTGGGAAAACAGTTCCCCCCCCAGGGGTTTTCTAGTGCGACTCTCCCTCCTTTTTCGCTTGCTTGGAAGTTTAAGGGGGGGTGGCGTGTAAAAAGTGTGAGAGTGTTTTCAAGCAAGGTTTTAGTGAAAAGGGTTTAAAATTTAAACTAGTTTTGAGTTTTTAAAAGAAAGGGTTTTTTATTTCGAAATTTTTTTTTTAAAACGGTTTTCACGCTTTAAAAAAAAGAGGGGGTTTGTGTTTTTTTAGTTTGCGAGTTTTTTGTTCTGTTGTTCTTCGTAAATCTCATCAAATACTTTCTTGATGTAACCTTCTAAATCTTCAAGCGTCACACTTTTTCCGAAAACGTTAAACTCTTTATCTAACCGGCTGGCTACAACTTGCACTCTATCAAAAGACACGCTGCTAAAATCTTGAAAATGTTTGTAATCACCTGTTAAAATTTTCTTATAGGCTTTTTTTTCAAGTGTTTTTTTCAAAAAACTAGAGCGTGCTACGATTTTATCCGCTATTTTTGAAAGAAAATCTCGTTTACCACCCCACTCTCCGACTTTACTTCTCATTTCAGAATATAATTTTTTAGCGTTTTCAAAGGCTTTGGTTGTACTCGTATCATAAGTTTTAATCTGACTTTCTTTCCTTGTCATGTAAATACTAGCTAAAACCAACCCGACCACTATATTATAACGTTTCATAAACTTATCATCAAACCATGAAATTAAAAGAAGTAATAACACTATCACAACAACAATCGTGATAAAACCGAAGTATATAAGCGCTTGATTACTCGCAACCCAAACTCTTAGGCCTATTAAAGCGTCGAACCAGTTCGAACCTTGACTTACAATTACTATACTCGGCTTCGAACCAGCGGTTAAATCTAACGTGCTGTTATACTCGTTTAAACCACTTTTAAAAGTTAAAACATACTCGCCGTTCACTTGAGGTTGAAAATTACAATTAAAACTATCACCGTTAACAAGGCAAGAACACGCGCCAGCATTAGAAGGCGGCGTGCAAGCTATAAAATCGACAGGCGCGGAAGAATTGAAACCCCCTTCAACAGATAAAACCTTGTTAGGGTCGATGACACTCTCACTGAAAAAAATATCATTTGAAGAAAGATTAACACTAAAAACCTGACTTGAAACACTTGTTATTGAAACATTCTTTGAAACAGTTTGAGAAACACTCGCTGGCAGGAGAGTGAAAATAGTTTGACAAGACGCGCCGTTCAAACTAACCTTCAAAGGAATGTTAACCTGAACCGGTGAATTATTATAAAAACAAGCGCCAGCGCACGAGCCCTCCCAACTCGCCCCGTTATAATAACTAGAACACGTTAACCGGGCAATATCACTTGGCAAGACCCCACCGCCGCAATCCACGCTTGCCGAAGAAACACTTTGACCACTACCACTGTAATCAACGTTAACATTCACACTACCGTTTTGAGCGCTTGAAGGTTGAATGTTAACAGTGCAAACTGGTTTGTAGTTTACTGTTAAAGGGTTCACGGTTACAAAAGCCTCGCCGCAATCCACACTGTTGACAGTTGAGTGGATTTGAAGTTGCTGACCTCCTGAAGTTGAATTGTAAAAGCAAACAGCAGTGCACTGGCCGTTGTAAAGACCGTTGCTTTGTAGGGTGGAAGAGCACGAGCCTTGACTATTTTCATCATTTCCACACTGCACACTCCAACCAGTTGGAACACTCGACAAACCGTTTAAAACCCCTGTGACGAGAACCGCCCCCCCAGGACTTGAAACGCTACTCGCGTTAACACTCAACGAGCAAAACGGTTTATAACCACACTGACTAGAATACTGACAATTCGTATTATAAACACAAGAATTAGAAGAGCCAGTAGCACTTCCTGAAGTGTAATAACATAATTGAAAACCATTACAACCAGTACTACCACAACCATTATTAACACTTTGAGTTTGAAAGTTTATTGGAATTGAAGTACTAAAACTACCTGTTGAACTCCCACTTGAAGCTGAAACAGTAATATTACACGAACCAGATTGTTTAAGAATAGATAAAGAAACACTGAAACCCCCGCTAGAGTTAATATTACCATTCGCCGGGTTAAAACAACTATTACCACTAGTTACAGTCACACTGCCACTGGTGACACCTTGAACACTACCAACAATACTCACACTACTACTTGTAATACTTGAAGGGCTTGTAATACTCACGCTTAAAGAACTCGTTGAAGAAGAAACAGCGCCTGAAGCGTAACAATTATCACTTGAAGGAGAGTTAGTATTATTTACACTAACCCAATAAGAACTACCACTAAAAGTACAAGAAAAACTACCAGTAGTACCCGATGTAATAAGCGTAGAAGGAGATGAAGATTGACTACAAAAATAATTATAAGAATCTATTGAACTAAGCCCACTAACACTAAAAGTATTGGACTGACCTTCCCTAACAGAAGAAGGTGGAGTGATACTACACGCTTTAAGTGTTAAAAATAACAATAAGAAAACTAGTAAAACTTTCTTTAAACTTGAGTTGAACATTAAAATAATAGTATGAAGCAGTATTTAAAAAACATTATGCTTAAACCAGTCTTAAGATTTTTTAAATCATACAACTTTTTTTAATTTATTTTATACTAGATTTTAATTGATTGAATATAAGCCTATCTATGAAAAACCTTTACAAAATAATTGTTTTTCTAAAAAATCTTACAAGATGATGATTTCAATTTTTTTTGTTGATTTTGATCTTGTCAAAATTGATTGAAAAAAAATCTTTTTAATAATTTAAGTAGACTCGAAAATAATACCATACTTTAAATTGAGAGTTGTTTCATTTAAAATTTGTGATGTGAAATAAAAATGATTGTTAAACTCAACCAAGGTATAAGGAACAACATCCTGACCAACTAACACATTATTTATAGTCACATTAGCACTCCAATTACTTAAATCAGTTGAAGAAAGAAGTTGAGTGGTGTCCTTTCCACCACCACGAGTGTAATAACCAGTATAAACTCTACCATCTAAACTATAATTAACAAAATCACTCGTAAACCAGTAAGGCAAAATCTTATTCCAGTTATTTAATCCATCAGTACTATTACGACTTGAATTGCCTGCACTATTACCATCACTTAAACTTACATACAAAGCTTGAGTTGTGTTGTAAAAACCTGTGACCATCGTGCCCTGCGCAGCATCACCAGTATTAATAGTTAAGAAAGGTATCCACCCTCCAGAAGAGGCGAGCGTGTTATTACGAGCTAAATCAAAACCAGGGCTAACCGCAGTGTCATAATAACCTAAATACCAACTGCCATTCCACACTCCAACAATGCTTGGAAAATTAGTATCAGCTCCGGTATAATTACTATCTTTCCACTCAATCATCCCACCATTACCTGTGTTGTTATATTCGTAACCTGAGATCAAGTCACCATTAAAAACATTCAAACCAACAAGTTTAGAAATACTACCATTATAAGGCGTTTCATTATAAAGAACACTCCAATTCAACCCATCACAAGTAGCCCACAAGTCAGCGCCAAAATTAAAACCATTAGTTAAAGTCCCATTACCGCCAGTCGTAGCATACAAACAATTCTGATTTAAAGTTGAGGTAGAACCATTAAAAATAGGCTGGGTTACATTCAAAACTTTTAAAGTGTAAAAACCCCACTCTCCAGTACCACTCACAGCATTACTAGCAGTTTCATTAGCCTGCAACACTTCAACCCAACTACTGCTATTCCACGGAGTGCAACTCTTCCACACGCCGCCAACACCTAAAACTGAAGAGTTAATAGCTGAAGCGTACAAACAACCATCAAAAACAGCTAGCGAC
>Ga0078972_1009428_pt1 | contig 19264 bp, 14 predicted proteins | sample YelNatPaOPGAMG01_FD_67568 | JGI IMG/M metagenome (GOLD analysis project Ga0078972, IMG submission 67568) | Hot spring thermophilic microbial communities from Obsidian Pool, Yellowstone National Park, USA - OP-RAMG-01 (SPADES assembly) (version 2) | ecosystem: Environmental > Aquatic > Thermal...
AGCACAACCGCGAACGGTTCGAGGACCTGATCTCCGCCGGCTGGGACCTGGTCATCGTGGACGAAGCGCACCGTCTCGGCGGCAGCACCGACCAGGTGGCCCGCTTCAAACTGGGCCAGGGGCTGGCCGAGGCCGCGCCATATCTCCTCCTGCTTTCGGCGACCCCTCACCAGGGCAAGACCGACGCCTTTCATCGGCTGGTTTCCCTGATCGACGCCCAGGAGTTCCCGGACATTGGCAGCGTCACCCGCGAGCGGGTCCAGCCGTATGTCATCCGCGCCGAGAAACGCCGTGCGATCGATGCCGATGGGAAGCCTCTGTTCAAACCGAGGCGCACACAGCTTGCCCCGGTCTCATGGAAAGAGCGGCACCGCGATCAGCAGCTCCTCTACGAGGCGGTCACCGAATATGTGCGCGAAGGCTACAACCAGGCCATGCGGGAGAAGCGGAGCTACATCGGCTTTCTGATGATTCTGATGCAGCGCTTGGTGGTCTCCAGCACAAGCGCCATCAAGACGGCGCTGGAGCGCCGCCTTGCAGTGCTGAGGCATGAGGACTCAGGACTGAGTCAACAACAACTTTTCGACAACGATGTTTTCACTCAGTCCTCAGTCCTCAGTCCTGATGACTTCTATGACCTGGACGGCCAGGAGCAGATCGAGGTGTTGCTTCGCACTCGCCTTAAGGCGCTCAAGAACGAGCGCGCAGAGGTCAAGCTGTTGTTGGAGGCCGCGGCCCGCTGCGAGCAGATCGGACCGGACGCCAAGGCCGAGGCATTGCTCGACTGGCTCTACCGCCTCCAGTCTGAGGAGGGCGACCCGGAGCTCAAGGCGCTGGTGTTCACCGAGTTCGTTCCCACCCAGGAGATGTTGCGTCGGTTCCTGACGGAGCGCGGATTTTCGGTCGTCTGCCTGAACGGCTCCATGGACATGGAGGAGCGCAAGCGGGTCCAGGAGGCATTCGCCAAGGATGTTCGTATTCTCATCTCCACCGACGCTGGCGGGGAGGGCCTGAACCTCCAGTTTTGCCACGTGGTGATCAACTACGACATACCCTGGAACCCCATGCGTCTCGAACAGCGGATCGGCCGGGTGGACCGTATCGGCCAGGCCCATGCGGTGCGCGCGGTCAACTTCGTCTTCGAGGGCTCGGTTGAGCACCGGGTCCGTGAGGTACTGGAGCAAAAGCTCGCCGTCATCTTCGAGGAGTTCGGCATTGACAAGACCGGCGACGTCCTCGACTCGGCCCAGGCGCAGTTCGAAATCCGCTGGCCAAACATCGTGCGCATTGAGCACGTGTTTCAACGCAGGCTGACGCTGGACTGGTCAAAGGCGCGCCCATTGAAACTGGACGCAGCCCAGACCGCGCAGGTGGCCGAACTGGCGCCGATCGTCGAAGGCAAGCCGGACGTGACGAAGATCAGCCGCATCGAACTGGAGCGCTTGGCGCGGGAGTTCCGTACCCAGCGCATCATCTTCGAGACGGCGCGGGACGTCTTCGACCAGATGAAGCATACCTGGCAGGGCAGCCGCGAGGTGCTGCTGGCGCAGTTGGTGCGCATTGTCGAGGAATTCATCCGCTCCGACCGCATCTCCATTGCGCCGCCGCTCTTCTGTCAGGACGATCTGCGACGGCGGCTCATTGTCACCCTCAACATGTCGCGCCTCGTCCAGCATGTCTTCGACGCCGTGCGTCAGGAAAACACTGAGCGGCTGGAGCCAGTCTTCGACCATGAGCATCCCATCCGCTCCACCGGCGAGATGCGCCCCTGGTACACGGGCAAGCCCTGCGAGCGAACGAAGAAGTCGCACATCAATGTCTGCGTTTATGACAGCACCTGGGAGGCCTCGGACGCCTTCGTCCTCGACGACAGCGACGCGGTGGCTGCCTGGGTCAAGAATGACCATCTCGGCTTCGAAGTGCTCTACGTCTTTCGCGGGGTCGTCCGGAAGTATCGGCCCGATTTTCTTGTTCGGCTGAAGAGCGGCGACATGCTCGTTGTGGAAACGAAGGGGCAGGATACGGAGCAGGACCGAGTCAAACGCCGCTATCTGGACGAATGGACGCAGGCCGTCAACGCGCACGGGGGGTTCGGATACTGGCGGTGGGCGGTAGCGAAAGAACCGGCTGAGATTCGAGACATTTTATTGCAAGTCTTAAAAAAGACGAAGGGATAACACAATTCGTCGTGATCGCTGACGAAGCGCATCGCAGCCAATACGACTTCATCGACGGCTTTGCCCGGCATATGCGCGAGGCGTTGCCGAACGCCTCGTTCATCGGGTTCACCGGCACCCCCATCGAGCTGACCGACAAGAACACCCGAGCTGTCTTCGGCGATTACATCAGCATCTACGACATCGAGCGGGCTGTGAAGGACGGTGCGACCGTCCCGATTTATTATGAAAGCCGTTTGGCCAAGCTGGAATTGGACGAGGCCCCGACACCGAAGCCTAAATCTAAAAAAATTTATTGATTCAATGGGACTACCCTCCCCCAAGATAGCAACCAAAACACTATTGACATTGTGCCGGTGATAATGTAAAATTGCATTGTAAATTTACATTAAGAGCCGAATAATGCAATGTCAACACTAAAAGAGATGATCCGATTATTGAAGCCACCCGCCATGTCGTTTTTTCTCTTCGGGCCGAGGGGGACAGGGAAAAGCACCTGGCTTCGACGGAGTTTCCCTGAGGCAAAAAGTTTTGATCTCCTCGATGCGTCATTGTTCCTCGAACTTACCCGCGAACCCAACAGGCTCGAAGCGCTCATCGGCAATCAGAAGCAGGGAAGTTGGATTGTCTTGGACGAAATTCAGAAAGTGCCGCTGCTGCTCGATGAAGTGCATCGTCTCATGGAAAAACACAAATGGCGCTTTGCCCTTTGCGGGTCATCGGCACGAAAACTGAGACGGGGCGGCGCCAATCTGCTCGCCGGACGGGCATTGACCTTGTCCATGGAGGGCTTTTCGGCTTGTGAGCTGAAAGGAGTCTTTCAGCTTGATTTTGCGATGAGCTGGGGAATGCTTCCTTTTATATGGAATGCGCCGGAGGCAGCGGCGGATATCCTGGCCGCCTATGTAAACACCTATCTCAAAGAGGAATTGCAGGCGGAAGGTATTATACGCAATGTCCCGCCCTTTTTGCGGTTTCTGGCTGTTGCGGGTCAGATGAACGGTCAGATCGTCAATGCCCAGAACATCGCCCGCGAGGCGGCGGTCGCCCGGAGCACGGTGGATGCCTATTTTTCCGTTTTGACGGATACGTTGATCGGTCATTTTCTTCCGGCTTGGCGGCCCGGTTTAAAGGTCAGGGAAGCCGCCCAGCCTAAGTTCTACTGGTTTGATCCGGGTGTCGCCCGCGCGGCAGGCGGCCTTTTGCGGGAGCCAGTTGACAGGTTGTGGCAGGGTATTTCGCTGGAAACGCTCGTGTACCATGAGCTTCGGGTGTATAATGAAACCAGCGGCAAGCACAGGCCGATTTTTTACTACCGAACACCCGCGGGGGTGGAGATTGACTTTGTGGTGCAAACGGCCCGGCAAAGGCCGGGACACTCCCCGGGAATCGTTGTTATTGAAGTGAAACGCGCGGAAAAATGGGACAGATCATGGGAAAAACCCATGCGCAATCTGATGGCGGGCGGGGGCGTCAAGGTGGAACGAATGGTGGGCGTCTATTGCGGCGCAAGGGAATATGTCTTCGACAATGTGACCGTTTTGCCGTTTGGTCAATTTATCACCCGGCTTTATGATGGAAAAATATTTTAGCGGATGATGGTCGCCCATAAGCCGATCAGAGATGATTTTCCAATCGACAGGCGCGCGCCACGGAGCTGGTTTTGGAACAGGCGGAAGTCCTTTGCAAGGACTGGACGGAGAACGACTAAACGTCGTCAAAACAAATTTCTTGCCTTCGCCGCGCCGCTCCAGCAGTTCTATTTCACTTTGCCGCTCCGGCAGTCCATCGCGTCGAAATGACGCGTTTATTTTATCATTTGACATCTTTTGCGTAATTATTTAACAATCCACCGCGCGGCTTGGAAGGAAATTGCAAGTCCGATGGAAAAAACTTTGCAAAGCTTGTCTGGATAGCTGCGGCTTTGAAAGGAAAAAAATATTTTTGCGAAGGAGTTTTGAAAATGAAAGATGTTGTTATTGTTTCAGCATGCAGAACGGCGATTGGAGCGTTCGGCGGTTCGTTGAAGGATGTGATCGGCGCCAAACTGGCGGCGGTCGTGATGAAGGAGGCCATCAAGCGCGCGGGAATAGACCCGGGCATGATTGACGACGTGCGGTTCGGTTGTTGCGTCGAGTCCCCGAACACGCTCAACACAGCGCGTGTCGCCGCTCTTTTGGCCGGCATTCCTGAAACCGTCACCGCGGTGACCATCAACCGCGTCTGCATCTCGGGCATGGAAGCGGTTTTGAGCGGCGCCGCGATGATCCAGGCCGGAATGGCCGATGTAATTTTGGCCGGCGGCGTCGAACACATGTCCGGCGTGCCTTACGTGAATTTCGAAGCCCGCTGGGGCTGCCGCCTTCAGGACACGGTCTTCGTGGACGCAATGATTCGCGCGCTGCATTGCGGTTCTTATGTCATGCCATTATCCGATGACGGCCCGGTCAAATCCGGTCAGCCTTTCGAAAGTTTAAAGGGCAAGCCCTATATCATGGGCCACACCGCGGAGCTGGTCGCCCAGCTTTTAAACATCAGCCGCGAGGAAATGGACGAGGTCGCTCTGCGCAGCCACAACAACGTCGAGCGCGCCACCCAAAACGGCGATTTCAAAGATGAAATCGTACCGGTGGAGATCCCGCAGAAGAAGGGCAAGCCGCCGGTGATTTTCGACAAGGATGAGCATTTCCGTCCCGGATTGACGATGGAGCAATTGAAGGCCCTGCCGCCGGCGTTCATTCCGAAGATCGGCAAGGTCACGGCCGGCAATTCATCGGGGATTAATGACGGTGCCAGCGCGATGTTGATTATGTCGGCGGAAAAGGCCAAGGAACTTGGATTGAAACCGCTGGCCCGCATCAAGGCTTCCGGCCGCGGGGCATGCCATCCTTCGGTCATGGGCTTAAGTCCGGTTCCGGCGGTGCGCGATTTGGAGAAAAAATCCGGCTTGAAGGTCGCGGATTTTGAGCTCATTGAAGTCAATGAAGCTTTTGCCGCCCAGTATCTGGGATGCGAAAAAGAACTGGGTCTGAACCGCGAAATCACCAATGTCAACGGGTCGGGAATCGGTTTGGGTCATCCGGTCGGATCGACCGGTTGCCGCATTATGGTGACGCTGCTCTACGCGATGCGGAAACGCGGCAAGACGCTGGGGCTGGCCACGCTCTGCGGCGGTGGCGGCGTATCCATGGCCACGGCGCTGGAAATTTTATAGCATTCCAAACCTTTTTAAGGACTGGGTTTCTTGACCATATCGGGAAGAACAGAACCGGTGTTTTGTTCTTCCCCCATGGTTGTGTTTGGTTCGTCAGTCGTGGCGTCGGCCCCGATTTGATCGGCGTTTTCTCTTGCCGGCGCAAGCGATTCTTCCGTCGTTTCATCCGGTTCGGAAATCACTTCCTCATAATCAGGAATGACGATGCCGCGACGAACCATAATCTGGTAAATTCTTTCGGAGCGGTAAGCCACGTATTTTGACGAACCGTGCGGGTGGTATTTGATGGGATTGGGCAGAATCGCCGCCAAGACCGCGGCTTCGCGGGGACCCAGCGCCGCCGCGCTTTTCCCGTAATATTTTCGGGCGGCCGCTTCGATGCCGAAAATCCCGTCACCCCATTCGGCGACGTTCAGGTAAATTTCCATAATCCTTCTTTTGCTTAAGTTGCGCTCCAGCCGCCAGGTCAGGATGGCTTCCTTGATTTTTCTAATGGGGTTTTTTGACGGGGAAAGATAGAGATTTTTGGCCAGTTGCTGGGAAATGGTGCTTCCGCCCGCTTTGAATTTCTTTTTGGCGAGGTCCTTTTCCAGCGCCTTTTGCATCGCCTCGAAGTCAAAGCCTTCGTGGGACCAGAATTTGTCGTCTTCCGCGATGATGACGGCCTTCATCGCGTAGGGCGAGACGCTTGAGAGAGGAACCCAGATGTTGGTAATTTTTTTATTGAGCCCTTCCCTTTTCCACTCTTTTTCCCGGTATTTCATAAAGGCCGTCTTTTCGGGGCGGTTCTTCTTGAGATGTGCGACGCTGGGATAAACAAAGTAACGCCCGATGTCGAGGACTAGAAACGAGCCGATGATGATAACGGCCAACGATATGATTTTTCTATAAGAATTCATAAGCATCCTTTCCTGCCGCCCTGGATAACGGCGTGGCCGCCTTTTTAACCGGCGGCGCCCTTTTTAACCGAAAAACTCCATAAAATCCACCGATAATTTGCCGGTTTTCCCGGCCCGGAGCGATGAACGTTTTATGAATGATATCAAGCATTTAAATAATTAAAACCGGCCAAAAAAGCAAAAAAGGTTTGACAGGAGGGGTTATTTTTAGTAGCCTGTGCCGTAATTGTTGGCACCTCCGGGCTTGTTTTGAAACTCGGAGGCAGGGTGTGCACTAAAAATGATTTTTGTTTCTTTGAAGCTTTACGACGAAACGGCAATAAATCTGAAGATGTACACCGTGAGTAAGATAATACCCCCAATCAAAAAGGAGGCATTAAATTATGAAACGGCGGACTTTGATACTTTCGGGACTGTTTGTCCTTTTCTTATGCTTCGGTCTTCATCCCCGCGCCTGGGCTAATTATTACAAGGTAAAAGAAGGCGACACGCTATACAGCATTTCCAAAAAGTTTAACGTCAGCGTCAAAGAAATAAAGAAAAACAACCATCTTCGCAAATCGACGCTTCGGGCCAATCAGGTTATCAAAATCGGCAATAAAACTTCTTACGGGACGGCAACCGCCAAAAAGACCAAAACTTCTTATTATATCGTCAAGAAAGGCGACACCCTTTCCAAGATCGCCCGGAAGACCCATGTTCCACTCAAGCAGTTGAGTGCCATGAACCATATCTCATCCGGGGCGTTGAAGCCGGGACAGAAGATTATTTTGGCCAAGACCACGCCCGCGTCGGGGAAACAACTTGCCGCAGCCGCGGGACAGGAAGAAGCCGACGACGAGGATGACGACGATACCGATACCGATAACGATTCCGACTCGGAGTCTTTGTTCCAGGACCGGAATTTCTCCGGCGCGCAGGATGATAATTTCCCCACCAAACAGGAATATCTGGGAAAATGGAAGAGCCCCGATGAAGTGGAAACGCTGGTTAAAGTGGCCACCGAATTCATCGGCGCGCCGTACCGATTCGGCGGCGCGTCGGTCAGGGGACTGGATTGTTCGTCTTTCGTGCAGAAAATATACCGCATTTTCGACGTCAATCTGCCCCGCGTCGCCCGTGAACAATGCCGGGTCGGCGTCAAGGTGGACCGCGATGAGCTGGCCAAGGGAGACTTGGTGTTTTTCCATACCAATCGTCCTTACGGCCACGTGGGCATTTATATCGGCAACGGCCAATTCGTTCACGCGTCATCCAAAAGCCGCATCGTCCGGATTGACAGCCTGGATTCCCCCTATTATCAGAAAAGATTCCAGCGCGCCGTCCGCTTGAAGGCATTCGATGACCACGGCGCCTAGCGCCATCGGAAACCAAAAAGGCAACGGGCTTTGGTCAGCACAAAGCCCGTTTTTTTTCTTTGTTTGTTGATTATCCTCCGGCTTTATTATATAAGGTCGCGGCCGGATGTCATCCATCGGGCGATCATCTTCATCTAAAGGAAGAACACATGGGAAAAAACTTGGTTGAGAAAATACTTTCGGCTCATTTGGCGGCCGGACAGCTTGTCCCCGGCGAGGAAATCGGCATCCGCATCGACCAAACCCTGACGCAGGACGCCACGGGCACGATGGCCTACCTACAATTCGAGGCCATGAACGTGCCCCGGGTCAAAACGGAACTTTCCGTCAGTTATGTCGATCATAACACGATTCAAATCGGTTTTGAAAACGCGGATGATCACCGCTACCTGCAAACCGTGGCGCAAAAATACGGCATCGTTTTTTCCCGTCCCGGCAACGGGATTTGTCATCAGGTGCACTTGGAAAGATTCGGCAAACCGGGCAAAACCCTGATCGGCTCGGACAGCCACACGCCGACCTGCGGCGCGCTGGGGATGATTGCCATCGGCGCGGGCGGTCTGGATGTCGCGCTGGCCATGGCCGGAAATCCGTTTTATTTTATCTGCCCGCGCGTCATTAAAATCCATCTCAAAGGAAAATTGCGCCCGTGGGTTTCCGCCAAGGACGTGATTTTGAAAGTATTGGAGATCTTTACAACCAAGGGCAACGTCAACACGGTTTTTGAATACGGCGGCGAAGGCGCGGCGACTTTAAGCGTTCCGGAACGCGCCACGATTACTAATATGGGCGCGGAGTGCGGCGTCACCACCTCGATTTTCCCCAGCGACCGCATGACCCGGGCTTTCCTGCGCGCGCAGCGGCGGGAAAAAGATTTTGTGGAAATTCAGGCGGATCGGGACGCCGCCTACGACAAAGTCGTGGAAATCGATTTGTCCAAAATAGAACCGATGACGGCGATGCCCCACAGCCCGGACAACATCAGCACGGTGCGAAAGATGAAAAAGATCGCCGTGGATCAGGTCTGCATCGGAAGCTGCACGAACTCCTCTTACAAAGATCTGGTCACCGTGGCCAAAATCCTGAAAGGGAAAACCGCGCATCCGAACGTGAATTTTATTATCGCACCCGGCTCCAAGCAGGTGCTGGAAGAGCTGGCCCGAAAAGGGTATCTGGCCGATTTGATCGCTTCCGGCGCGAGAATCATGGAAAACGCCTGCGGCTTTTGCATCGGCAACAGCCAGAGCCCCAAATCCCAAGGCGTCTCCTTGCGAACGTCCAACCGTAATTTTCTCGGACGCTCCGGCACGCTCGACGCCCAGGTTTATTTGGTCAGCCCGGAAACAGCCGCCGCTGCCGTCCTCACGGGAAAATTCACCGATCCCCGCGATCTGAAAACGGCCTATCCCAAAGTGGTCATGCCCCGGCAATTTCTGGTGGACGACTCCCTGATCATCCGGCCGGATAAGAAAAGGAAAAATGTGGAGGTTGAGCGCGGCCCGAATATCGGCGCTCTGCCGCGCAATGCCCCCCTGCCCGATACCATGAACGCCGTGGCAACCATCAAGGTCGGCGACAAAATCACGACCGATCACATCATCCCCGCCGGCGCGCGGATGAAATACCGGTCGAACATTCCCAAATACGCCGAATTTGTTTTTGAAAACGTGGACCCGGAATTCGCCGCCCGCGCCAAGGCCGTCCGGGACGCCGGAAAGAAAAACATCATCGTGGCCGGTCTCTCTTACGGTCAGGGCTCTTCCCGGGAACACGCGGCGCTTTGCCCGATGTATTTGGGCGTCGGCGCGGTGATCGCGAAATCCCTCGAGAGGATTCATGCCGCCAATCTGGTTAATTTCGGCATCTTGCCGCTTCGCTTTCAGGCGGAAGAGGATTATGAAAAAATCAGCCAAGGCGATGAACTGGAAATGGCGGATCTGCGAGAAAAAATCACCGTGGGCAGTCCCATTTTGGTGAATAACAAGACCAAGAATTTTTCTTTTTGGGTCACCTGCGCCCTGTCCGAAAGGCAGAAAAAAATTATGCTGGCCGGCGGCGCTTTGAATATCAGCAATCCATAAGGAGCGGATTTTTATGACCGATAAAATCAAGGTAAAAACAACCCTCGTTGAATTGGACGGCGACGAGATGACGCGGGTCATGTGGCGGATGGTGAAGGAAAAACTTCTTTTCCCCTACTTGGATATGAATATCGACTACTACGACCTGCACGTCAAGCACCGCGACGATACCGATGATCAGGTCACCGTGGACGCGGCCAAGGCGATTATGAAATACGGCGTCGGTGTCAAGTGCGCCACCATCACGCCCAACGAAGACCGCGTCAAGGAATACCAGCTGAAAAAAGCGTGGAAAAGCCCCAACGGCACCATCCGGGCGATGCTCGACGGCACGGTTTTCAGGAAACCCATTTTGGTGAACAACATCAAGCCCAATGTATCGTCATGGAAAAAGCCGATCATCATCGGCCGCCATGCCTACGGCGACGTTTACAATAATTTCGAAATGCCGATCCCCGGCGCGGGAAAGCTCGAAGTGGTCTTCACGCCGCAAGACGGGAGCGCGGCGCAAAAAACCTTGGTGCATGATTTTTCCGGACCCGGCATCATCCAAATCAACCACAATCTGGAAAAATCGATTCTCGCGTTCGCCCGGGCGTGCTTTACGTACGCGCTCGATGAGAAAGTGGATTTGTGGTTTTCCACCAAAGACACCATTTCCAAAACCTACGACGCCACGTTCCGGGAAATTTTTGACCGCGAATTCGAGGCGAACTGGAAAGAAAAATTCGCCCGCACCGGCATCGAATATTTTTTCACCCTCATTGACGACGCGGTGGCGCGCGTGATGAAAAGCGAAGGCGGCATGCTCTGGGCGCTGAAAAACTACGACGGCGACGTCTTGTCGGATATGGTCGCTTCGGCCTGCGGTTCGCTCGCCATGATGACGTCGGTGCTCGTTTCGCCTCACGGCTGGTACGAATACGAAGCGGCGCACGGCACGGTGCAAAAGCACTATTACAAACACTTGAAGGGCGAAGAAACCTCCAGCAACTCCATGGCGCTGATTTTCGCGTGGACGGGCGGCCTGCGCAAACGGGGAGAAATGGACAACACGCCGCAGGTCGTGGATTTCGCCGACAAGCTGGAAGCCGCGGCGCTGGAAACCGTGGAAAGTGGAACCATGACCGGCGACCTGCTCGCGCTGGCCGAGAAAAAACCTTCCAACAGAAAAGTGAACACGGAAGGTTTCATCGACGCAATCGCCGCCGCCTTGCAAAAGAAAATTCATGGCTAAGCACGCGGAGATCGATCTTCCCAATTTGCTGGATTTTACGCTGGAGGAAACGGAAGATTTTATTTCCTCCCTGGGCAAGGAAAAATTCCGCGCCCGTCAGTTGAGAAAATGGCTTTTTCAGGCCGGCTGCCTGTCTTTTGAGCGGATGACCACGTTGGCGCGGGATTTCCGCGCCAAGCTGGCCGAGATCTCCCGCATCAGCCGGCCGCTGATTGAAAAAATCCAGGAATCCAAAGACGGCACCCAAAAAGCGCTTTTGCGTCTGGAAGATGGACTGTTTATCGAAAGCGTCCTCATCCCGGGAAAAAACAATTGGACCATCTGCCTCTCCACGCAGGCCGGTTGCGCGATGGATTGCAAATTTTGCCTCACGGCGCGGCAGGGTCTTAAAAGAAATCTCAAACCGTCGGAAATCGTCGGCCAGCTTCTGGCGTTGAAATACGATTTTGAGCAATGTCCTGAAATCAAAAACATCGTGATGATGGGCATGGGCGAACCGCTCGCCAACTATGACAATGTATTGAAGGCGATCAAAAACTTAACCAGCGAGTTCGGGATGGGATTTTCCACCCGCAAAGTCACCGTCTCGACCTGCGGGCTGGCGCCGCAAATTCTGAAACTGGGCGGCGACATTTGTATTAATCTTGCGGTTTCCCTCAATGCCGCCGATGATGAAACCCGAAACAGGCTCATGCCGATTAATCAAAAATATCCGCTGAAGGTGCTGCTCGACGCCTGCAAAAAATATCCCATGCCGGGCCGGCGGCTGCTGACGTTCGAATACATTCTCATCGACGGCGTGAATTGCTCGCCGGCGGACGCGCGGAAACTGGTCGGACTGCTCAAGGGGCAGCGCTGCAAACTCAATTTAATCGTTTTGAATGAATTTCCGGAATCGGCCTTCCGGGCCCCGTCGAAAAACACGGTGGAAACGTTCCAGCGGATTTTGCTGGAGAATCACTACACGGCGATTATCCGCGCCAGCAAAGGAAGCGATATTCTCGCCGCCTGTGGACAATTAAGCGGGGCGTACGCCGGCTGATTTTTTTCAGACAACGGCCTAAAAAAATTCCCGATCCGCCATTGACAGGGGGCTAGCCTTGCTCATAGACTGCGAATAAATTTCATCAAAGGAGATTTGACCATGAAAAAAATTTTAGCGGTTTTTGCTGTTTTTGCACTTCTCGGCTGGAGCGTGAGCGCGTGGGCTCAGCTCAAAGAAGGATTATGGGAATTCACGACAAAGGTCGAAATCAAGGGCATGCCGAAAACCATGCCGGCGACAACGTTTCGCCAGTGCGTCACCAAAAGCAATCCCGTCCCCCAAAATAAGGACAAAAATTACGATTGCAAAATCACCAGCCAGAAATTCAGCGGGAACACCGTAAGTTATGCCATGGAATGCAAAGGCAGCCAGGGCATGATGCAAACCACCGGGAAAACAACGTATACCGGTAACACCATGGAAGGAGATTCCACGACGGTTTTCAAGATCAAAGGCCAGCCGCAAATGCAAATGGCGAACAAGATGAAGGGCAAATATATCGGTCCCTGCCCCAAATAACTTTCACTTTCAAAAAACGGGGGAACGGCCGGCGGCCGTTCCCCCGTCCGACGAAATTTTCTCTTTCGAGCGCCGCGGTGGTTCGAAAAACTTGCAACACCGGCGCAAGTCTTTATCCGCACGCCCTTGCAGGAAGCGGATTCCCGCCTTCGCGGAAACGACAAAAAAGCAAAAGCGACTCTTCGCGAAATGGCTTTATTTTTTCCAGAGACGCGGATATTCGCAGCAAACCGCCTCTTCAAGATTTCATTGACTTCTCCCGCGCGCTGTCTCTATACTCTTTGCAAAAATATCCCCGACAAGTTTTTTATGAAAAACAAATTGGGAAAACACGATTATATCATCTGGAGCATTCGTTTGCTTTTAATGATTTCCATCGTGGTGAACATCACGCTCATGATCACGGGATCGTCCCCCCATGAGCACGCCACCAAACAGGAAATCCTTGAAGCCTTCAGCAAAAAAATCGAGCTGATTTTCTGGACTCTTGTCACACTCGTGCTCTCTTTTCTGCCGGACTATATTGAAAAACGCCGTCACATCCACCTTCCCCATCTTCTTGAAATCATTATCGTCGTTTTTATTTTTGCCGGTATTTTTTTAAGCGTTCGTTTCGATTTATATTATCAGGTGTTCTGGTGGGACGACTTGCTGCATATCCTCTCAGGCGTCATCATCGGCTTCATCGGCTTTATCATCATTTACAAAATCAACGGCAGATACTGCATGAACATCAGCCCACTGTTGGTGGCTGTTTTCGCCTTTAGTTTTGCCGTCACCATGGGCGTGATTTGGGAAATCTTTGAGTTTGCCATGGACGCGCTCTTGGGAACGACCATGCAATCATGGGATTTGCCTGAAACCACTTTTATGATGGGCAAGCCTTTTCAGGGAAGCGGCCTGCGGGACACCATGTCCGACCTGATCGTCAACAGCATCGGCGCGCTGTTTACCTCCGTCATTTGTTATTTTTTGTACAAAAAAGACAAGAAAAAGACACTGGCGATGATGCATGAAATCTTCCCGGATGAATAAAAACACGCGAAACCTTCTTTCGGCGACCGATGCAGAAACGACCCGCGGATTCCGCGGCTCATTCGGAATCGGCAAGCCGAAGATGTCTTGACAAACACGGCCCGCCTCTTATAAGATAAAGAAAAAAAGAGCAGAGAGGACCGCCTCTTCGCTCGACAGGACCATCAGCCATGCAGGAAAAGCGAAAAGCGCCGCGCTTGAAAGAATTCAACGAAATCACCATCAAAGTCATTTCGGATGAAACCAAGATCCCTGAAGATATAATTTCCTATCGATACAGTGAAAACATTTCGGCAACCGGCGCCAAGATCCGCGGCAACATCCTGCTTCCCGTGAATACCCTTTTGCGGATTGATTTTAAATTAAACGATCTGGAAAAACAAATATCCACCATCGGAAAAGTTAAATGGATCAAGGTCGTCATTGAAGACAAGTTCTATGAAGCGGGCGTGGAATTCGTCAACACCCCTCAGGAAGCCTTGAAAATCATCGAAGACTACATTGCTTGGAAGAAACAGGCCGCCGAGCGGCAGACGGTCTTCGGGTCTCTTTGGAATCCGTTGAAGAAAAAAGAATAATCTTCCGATTTCAAAAGATCACAATCTGCAGCCGGACTGATTTGAAAAAAATTTATGCCGCGGAAAAAGATGAACGACGTCAATAAAAAAGCCAAACCGAAGAAACCAGCCCAACAACCCAGCAAGCAAACGGAAACCGCCTGTCGTCCGGACATCCTTTTTCACGCGCTTGCCGGAGAATCTCCGGATATCGTCCTGATGGTCAATCGCCAGGCCGTCGTGATTGCGTCCAATGACGAGGCAAAAAAAATCTGGGGCAATGCCGGAGAAGAAATCATCGGCAAATCCATCCATACATACATTCATCCTGATGACGCGGCCTCCCTGGACCGCTTGCTCGATAAGGTTGGCGCGGAGCCATCCTCCGAACCTGAACGCATCGTGGTGCGAACAATGCGCAAGGACGGCCGCTGGCACAGCGCCGAAGTTTCCTGCACGAATGTGGGAGCGCTGCCTCAGGAAGCATTCCTCTTCAGGCTTCGCTGCATGAAAGAAGATCAAGATGCAGTCAAAGCCCTGACGAACGGTGAAGATCTTTACAGCTTTCTGGTTGAAAACATCTCCGAACATGTGTGGGTCATGGACTTGAACTTAAATCTCACCTACGTCAGTCCGTCCGTGGAAAAAATTTACGGATACACGGCTGATGAAATCAGAGATGTTCTGTTGAAAAAACTGCTCACTCCCGAATCTTACCAAAAGGTGCGGGAGGCTTACTTGACGCGGGTTCCCTCCGCATTGGAAAACCCTCATCCGCCGACGAATTCGACCTTTGTTCTGGAACTGGAGGCGATTCGTAAAGACGGACATCATATTTGGGTTGAAATGCGCACCCGATTTATCCGTGACGCCGGTGGAAAACCTATCTTTATCCTGGGCGAAACGATCGACATCTCGGACCGTAAAATCGCCGAAGAAAAGCTTTTGGCCGAAGAACGGAGATTCCGCGTCTTGGCCGAACAATCGACCGACATCATTGACATCATTAATGCGGAGGGTAAGATTATATACCAAAATCCGGCTGTCGGCATTCTGGGGTATACTCCCGGAGAAAGAATCGGCGCCAGCGCGCTTGAACTCATTCATCCGGACGATCTGCAATTTACACGGCAAATGTTCGAAAAGGTTCTTCACGATCCCGCCCTCCCCGCCCAAAAAGGGGAGTTGCGCCTGCGCCACAAGAACGGAAGCTGGCACGTTTTTGAAGCCACCGGCAGCGGCTTGGTCACCCAAAATCGGGTTGAAGCGATGGTCATCAACCTTCGCGATATCACTGAACGCAAGAAAAATGAAGAAATCATGCTTCTGATAAAAAACGCCGTGGAAGAATCAACGGATGCCATCGGAATCTCGGACGCGCAGGGAAATCATTTTTATCAAAACAAAGCGTTTACCGAACTCTTCGGGTATACCCTGGAAGAACTTCAGGCGCTCGGTGTTCTGCGGACTCTCTATACCGATCGGAACGTCTCCCGCGACGTGTTCAAAACGATTATCAAGGGGGGGGCATGGAGCGGCGAAATCGAATGCGTCACAAAGGACGGCCGCAAACTCGACGTTCTGCTGCGCGCCAATGCGATTCACGATGAAGCGGGAAAAATCGTCGGGCTTCTGGGCATCCACACCGACATTACGCAACGCAAAAAAGCGGAAACACTCCTTCAAAAAAGCGAAGAAAGATACCGTCTTTTGGCGGACCATATGAAAGATCAGGTTTGGCTGATGGACATGGACATAAACCTCACCTATATCAGCCCATCCGTCGAAAAAGCTCTGGGATATACTCTTGAAGAAATCAAAAAGCTCCCCCTTGACCGGCTGATGACGCCCGAGTCTTTTCAAAAAGCCTCCGATTTCATCGCCAACCGAATGCCGAAAGCTTTTAAATACGCCTCACGGGATTTCCAATACAAGACCTTGGAGTTGGCTTTTGTCAGCAAGACCGGCGAAATCCTTTGGGGGGAATGTTCTTTTAATTTCATTCGCGATGAAAACGGCAAACCCGTTGCTATTCTGGGAGAAGCGAGAAATATTAACGAACGAAAAATCGCCGAGGAAAAACTGCGCCAGAGCGAGGAAAAATACCGAACTATTCTTGAGGATATTCAAGAAGGTTATTTTGAAACGGACCTCGTCGGAAATTTTACTTTCTTCAACGACACGGTCTGCCGCTCGATGGGCTATACGCGCGAAGAATTGATGGGCATGAACAACCGGCAATACACTGATCAAGAGGAATTAACTAAAGTTTACACGGCATTCAACAAGGTTTATAAAACCGGAGAACCCTGCAGAAACCTGGAGTGGAAAATCAACAGAAAAGACGGATCGGAAATGTATGTTGAGGGATTCATATCGTTGCTCAAAGACGCATCGGGGAATCCCATCGGTTTCCGTGGAGTGACCCGCGATATCACCGAAAGAAAGCAGGCGGAGAAAAAACTTCAGGAAACCCTCGAGAGTTTGAAAAAAGCGGTTGAAACCACTATTCAGGTTCTGGTCTCCGCCTTGGAAGTCAGGGATCCCTACACCGCCGGCCATCAATCCAGAGTCGCGGATCTCGCCTGCGCGATCGCTGAAGAGATGGGACTGCCTCAAGAACAAATCGAAGGCATCAAGATGGCCGGGATTATTCATGATATAGGAAAGCTGTCCATCCCGTCAGAAATATTGGCAAAACCTTCAAAACTGACGAAGTTGGAGTATTCCCTCATCAAAATCCATCCTCAAAGCGGCCATGAAATGCTCAAGAACGTGCCCTCACCATGGCCCCTCGCAAAAATGGTCCAGCAACATCATGAGCGAATGGACGGCTCCGGTTATCCCAACAATCTAAAGGGCGACGCCATCATGCTCGAAGCTCGTATTCTGGCCGTGGCAGACGTGGTGGAAGCCATCGCCTCCCACCGACCCTACCGAGCCTCGCTGGGCATAGAAGCCGCGATTGCAGAACTCAAAAAAAATCGGGGCGTTCTCTACGACGAGACGGTGGTGGACGCGTGCTTGAAACTGCTATTGGAAAAAGGATATGAGTTGTTGTGACCAACGCCGCCCGTCCCGCAGCCGAAACACTGCCATAAGTTCTTGGTTGGATTTACCGATAATGATGGATTGGTGTCTTCATGGAAGGGACACAGGCCCGACATAGCCCTTACTGTTTTTCTTGAGCATAATGCCTCTGGATTCAATAAACGCCGCCAACCCATATAGTCATTTCAAATTTTTTCATTCCAAGCAGATCAACATGATTAATTTGGATTATTTGAGACATACGCAAATTGATTGATCCCGCCTTTAAACCCAATCGGGTCTCTCTGTATAAATCTCCCAGCCTGTGCATCATAATACCTTGCTCTGTAATAGTAAAGCCCGGTTTCTGGGTCGTATTCTCTGCCGGTGTATGTGTAAGGCTGTTTAATCCATATCGGAAAGGGCGTAAATTTGATGTTGCCGAAAGCATCATAGGCGTATTGCTGGACCTTGTGTCCCATGTGGTTGGTTATTGCGGTGATGCTTCCTAAACCATCGGCATGGTAATAAATCCTCGTGTTTCTGATTTCCGCCGCCAGCGGTTCGTCAATGTTCGGACCGTGGGTGTAAAAGGCGGTCTGTTTGCCGGTTTGGTCGTATTCCGCAATGATGTTTTGTTCATCATAAATATAATGGGTAGTTTCCTCCCCCGTACCTCCTCCAGAGGGGGACACTGTTTTGGATATTCTTCTGCCAAAGGGATCATAGGTATAGATTACTTCCTTGATATGGTCTCCTCTCCGAATGGTGACTTTGATGAGTCTGTTTTCATCATCATAGGCGTAGGTGGTGATTTCTTTTGGTTTGCCCTGTAGGATTTGCGTTTTTTTAGTCAGGTTGCCGTTTGGATCGTATTCGTTCTGTTCGTTGGTATTCAGGAGAAGCATTTTCCCGTTGTAAGTAAGCTGTTCATTGCCGGAATCGTAAGTATAGCTGTCGGTTGATTTAGGGCCGGATGTCCGGTTGCCCACGGGATCGTAGCTGTAATTTTCAGTGTGGTGTTTGAGGATGTCATCCAGCAAGGGCGTCAAAGGGTTGTTGCTCTTGGGAGTTGCCTTGGTTAAACGGTAAAGCGGGTCGTGAATCAATATTCAGTTGTCAAAGAGATAGCGGCTGAAGAAAAATCTCCAACCGCCGGAATGATAGGAATGGTAATGGTTAGCGAATAATTAATAATCAAGTGTTATGTCCCCCGAACTCGCATTTTTGTTTCATTATTTTTTTAGTAATAAAGAATATTATAATTGTATTTACAATTACCCATATCGACATGGTAATATTTTTCATAATATAGTTGAATTCAAAATGAAAAATATTGGATATTACAATATCATGAATCAAAGATTCTAATAAACTCCACGGTAGAGTTAATATTGCTATGAACATGGCTGAAAACTTATCTGTTTCATGTCTACCTATATGAAAAATAAATGCCACGATACTAGCAATAAGATATAAACCACTTATTATAAATGGCAGAATTGCTCTCTTATTATTCAGCATTTTGACCTCATTATTAAAATCAGTTTAATTATTAATAACAGCATCTTCTTCCTTCAGCAAAAGAATCATCACCGCCACGACTAACTGCAATGTAATATGTCACAGCCGCTGTCATACATTGATTGGTAAAGAGAAAAGATGAAAAACATTTTTTTGTCATATTCCATAAAAATTCTAAATCACACGTTGCTTTTGTTTTTCCCCACGCTTTACCGGAACAACCATAGCATTTATCATGTTCAGCACATGGGCCAGTGAAATCAAAACCAAAGGGATAATCAGGCACCCACTTATAATTTTCATTTCCGCAGGGGCCAGGATAAAGGCCCTCCGGATCTGTTCTATTTACCGGATTATTTAGGACGTAAGCAAAGACATTTATCCCACCTTTAAACCCAATCGGATCTTTGGTCACAAACCTGCCGACTTTGGGATCATAATACCTTGCCCTGTAATAGTAAAGCCCCGTTTCTGGGTCGTATTCTCTGCCGGTGTATGTGTAAGGCTGTTTAATCCATATCGGAAAGGGCGTAAATTTGATGTTGCCGAAAGCATCATAGGCGTATTGCTGGACCTTGTGTCCCATGT
>Ga0078972_1009429_pt1 | contig 19262 bp, 11 predicted proteins | sample YelNatPaOPGAMG01_FD_67568 | JGI IMG/M metagenome (GOLD analysis project Ga0078972, IMG submission 67568) | Hot spring thermophilic microbial communities from Obsidian Pool, Yellowstone National Park, USA - OP-RAMG-01 (SPADES assembly) (version 2) | ecosystem: Environmental > Aquatic > Thermal...
CCGATACGAGTTGATAGCAACTCGGTAAGTTTTGCTCTCATCGAAAGGTGATCCATCGGCCATGCGGGTAATGGTTACCCTATCGCCTGCAGGCTTGGTTACATCAATGGTATAGTATATGCCTGCTGCGGAATCGAAGTTGTAGTAATTGGCAAATAGCCGTTTGCGCCCATTATCATCCTTAAAGCGGATAAGATTATCGTTGGGACTGGTCATTGTGCTAAACCAGAGCGAAGCCGAATGCTCCAGAAAGCCATCAATCTCCTTGCCTGTCAACTCCATGGTGTAAAGGAAATTCTCGAAACGGTAAAGTTTAAACATATCGCTAATGTTAATTGCTCCCGAATCGATATTCGAAACAAATGAGAGCGGTGCGGCAAACGATATATCGGCACCTGAAATCTTGAGCTGAACATCGTGAATAAAATCCATGAACTCGGTTGGCCCAAAGTAGGCATCTGCACTCGAAATGGGCTTAGTAAACCTGCCAATTGGGCTGCTCACAAAATCGCTTACCTTCCGGTAAAACCCGGCAAAGTGATCTATGAATTCCGGGTCGGGTTGATAGTTTTTCATCTCAACCAGACGTCCGGATACCGTTTTAGATTCAATCCTGCCGCGCTTACTCAGGTTTAATGTGATGATGGCCTCGGAAAGCACCCGCGCCGATGCACCGGGATCGAGTATGAGCACCGAATCGCCCTTAATATTAGCAACCTTTCGAGCAACACGGTCGTGGTCGTGACCAATGAGCACAACATCGAAACCCGGCACCTGTTGCGCAACCAGCTCCGAGGCATTCTCGTTGTGACTCTCAGTAGCTTCGGCCCCGCCATACGATGTATCATGCCCGGAGTGGAACAGCCCTATAACAATATGTGGTTTTTCCTTCTTCTGTATATATTTTACCCAGTACTTAGCCGATTCAACCATATCGTTGAACTGCATATCGGGCCATAGAATACCAGGGAGCCATTTGGGAATGCCAGGAGTAATGAGCCCTAACACGGCAATTCTAACCCCATTGCGTTCCAATACCACGTAAGGCTTAAAAACAGGCTTACCGGTTTTGGTGCTAACCGCATTGGCTGCCAGCCATGGGAATTTCGATTCGCGCTCAACCTTGCGATAAACTGCCGGGCCAGTCTCAATATCATGGTTGCCAACAGTGGCAGCCTCGTAGCCCATGAAGTTTAACATCTGCGAAACGATATTCGGATTAGCACTATCGACAAAGTTGGAGTAGTAAACCGTGGGTTGCCCCTGAAGTATATCGCCATTATCGAGCAGAATAACCTGCTGATTGGCATTGCTGCGCTCCTGCTTCACGTATGTATAAACCCGCGCCAAACTACCGTCGGTTGGAGTATTGCGAATAAAATCGTAAGGAAAAAGCGCACCATGCACATCGCTGGTTTGGAGTACCTTGATGGTTACCTGCCGCTGTGCGAAAGCCGAAATTGCTACAACAAGCAGTAAAATACTGATTAATATACGATTAAAGGTCTTCATCGGATAAAATTTTAATTTTCAAAGATAGCCCTAACGGTTAAGGTATGCAACTGTAGGTAGAAGCAATAAGGTATTGGTAACAAACAAAACCAACAAATATTGAACAAAATTAAGAACATTACGTTTAAAAATTAACCTTAGTAAAATTTGTTACCATGAACATAACCCTGCAATCAACCATCACATGTCCGCATTGTGGATTTAGCAAGGTTGAAACCATGCCCACCGACACCTGCCAGTACTTTTACGAATGCACTAACTGCGGGCAGCTGCTAAAACCAAAGCCTGGCGACTGCTGCGTATTCTGCTCATACGGTAGCGTAAAATGCCCACCCATACAGGAGCAGGAGAGTAAAGGACAAAAAGGTTGCAACTGTTGCGGGTAACGGCACTTACTGATATGCAACCAGCGCTAAACGAAGTATCTTATTATTAGTGTACAGCGTACAGTGTGCAGGGTGGATTGTGTTTAGTGTTAAGTGTTTTGTTTAAACCCCTTTTAACCTGTGTAAATCAATTAAATCAGCGTAATCTGCGTTCTATCTCAAATTCAATCATTAACAAATATATTCAAGTATTAGGTAAAATAGTAAACAAAAAATTAAAAAGTCCGTTTGATGATTTGTGAAAAATTTTAACTATTTTTGAATATAAAACCGAACCCAAAAGGTACGGTTATACACCCAAAAATGGCTGTATAAACTAACTTTTAGCATGGTTATAAGTAAGTTGTGCGTCATGCTCAGAGATAAATTGAACACTTAAACAATCATTTTAAAAAGATAGCTTTTGGAAAATTATTTTGAAAAACAATTTGAGCTAAGATATTTCGAAATGAATAAGTTCGGAGAAGCTGCATCAACTACAATTTTAACTTTACTTGAAGAAACAGCTGCTGATCATTGCTATTCAATAAATCATAGTTTATATGACCTCGAAAAGCAAAATATTGGATGGGTATTACTATCTGGAATTATGACAATTGATCGCTATCCAAGTTATAAAGAAAAAATCATCATTAGAACATGGATGTCTAGTTATTCGATGATTAAAGGAATTAGGGAAAATATTATTTATGATGAAAAACGGAATATTATAGGGAAAGCTAAAGGTCTTTGGGTTTTCTTTGATATTATGAGGAGAAGACCTATTCAAATTTTTGATTCTATTAAAGAAAGATGGTCTTACTGTAATGATGAAAGTATAAATCATGACATTACTAAAAAGATTAAACCAACTGACTCTGGAATACATTTTAAGGAATTTAAAGTCAATCGGTTTGATGTTGACTCGAACCAGCATGTAAACAATATTAGATATTTGCAATGGTTAATAGAGTCGATTCCAGATTATTTTATTGATAATTATTATTTACATTCTATTGATGGACGATTTATCGCGGAGGCTCAATATGGTGACACAATTTTGTCTTTTACTGAAAGGGATATAAGTGATAATTCTTTTATCCATACCATTAAGACTCAAAAGAACAATAAAGTATGTGCCACGGCAAAAACATCATGGAAGAAAAGAATAAAATAGCACGAAAACACAACATTGCATCAGAAAAAATGCGGGGTTCAGTGGTTTTTTGACATTTTTAATATCTTTAATTTTTATAACGGCTGATTGGAACGCTGGGCAAAATTCCCGCACTTTTCCTATGCAAAGACCGTTGCTATTTTTTACCATCAAGGGTTTATACTATCACTTAGATAAAAAATTGCTACTGAAACTGTTCCATTCCAAACGGTAAAATGCGGAGCATATAATATTCCTACAAAACTTACCCTTACCAAACAACCGCCACCAGTGTAAAAGATAACACTTAACGTCATTTTGGCATTTAAAACCAATTATATTCGGTCATATTGACGTATTTTAATCAACGGCAAACCTTTTGATGCTCTTCTTTCGATTCAATGAAAAGAAAAGAAAGGAGATTTGGTATGAATCTAAATAATTTTACAATTAAATCGCAGGAGGTAATCCAGAAAGCGGTAGAGATTGCTCAGGGTTATAGCCATCAGGCTGTAGAGCCTGCGCATTTGCTCAGGGCTATTCTGGACGAGGGAGAAAGTATTACCGGATTTTTGCTTCGAAAGTTAGGTATTAATCCGGGCACTTTCGATGCGGTTTTAAACCGCATGCTCGATTCCATGCCCAAGGTATCGGGTGGTGAGCAATACCTTAGCAACACAGCTAACAGGGTACTCCAAAAAGCCCTTGAATTCAGCAAGGCAATGGGCGATCAGTTTGTGTCGGTTGAACATATCCTTTTGGGTCTTGTTGCTGCCGGTGAGCAGGTTGGCCAAATGATGAAGGATGCAGGTATTACGGAAAAGGAATTGAAACAAGCCATTGCCGAACTTCGAAAAGGGGCTAAGGTTGACTCGCAAACCGCTGAGGACACCTACAATGCGCTGAGTCGCTTTGCCATCAACCTAAACGAAATGGCAAGGAGCGGCAAGCTCGACCCGGTTATTGGACGCGATGAAGAAATCCGCCGTGTGCTTCAAATCCTGTCGCGCCGAACCAAGAACAACCCCATCCTGATTGGTGAGCCCGGTGTGGGTAAAACAGCAATTGCCGAGGGTATAGCGCACCGTATAGTTAACGGCGATGTGCCCGAAAATTTAAAGTCGAAGCAGATTTTCTCGCTCGACATGGGGGCACTTATTGCCGGAGCCAAGTATAAGGGTGAGTTTGAGGAGCGCTTAAAATCGGTGGTTAAAGAGGTAATTGCATCGGAAGGCGAGGTAATACTATTCATCGACGAAATCCATACCCTTGTGGGTGCCGGAAAGAGCGAGGGCGCCATGGATGCCGCCAATATTCTAAAGCCTGCTTTGGCACGCGGTGAACTGCGCGCCATTGGCGCAACCACCTTCGACGAATACCAGAAGTATTTTGAGAAGGACAAGGCCCTTGAGCGCCGGTTCCAGAGTATTGTTGTCGATGAGCCCCAACCCGCCGATGCCATATCGATACTTCGCGGGCTGAAAGAACGTTACGAAAATCACCATAAGGTGCGTATTAAGGACGAGGCCATTATTGCAGCAGTGGAACTGTCGCACAGGTATATTACCAACCGTTTCCTGCCCGATAAGGCTATCGACCTAATTGACGAGGCTGCATCGAAGCTGAGGCTTGAAATGAACTCCGTTCCCGAGGAGATTGACGAGCTTGAACGTAAAATCAAACAGCTGGAAATTGAGCGCGAGGCCATTAAGCGCGAGGGCGATAAACCTAAACTCGAAGAACTATCCAGAACACTGGCTGAGCTAAACGAGGAACGTACCCGCTTGCGCGCTAAGTGGGAAAGCGAAAAGAATGTTATTGACCGAATTCAGCAGCTCAAGCAAAGCATTGAACAGATGAAGTATGAAGCTGAGAATGCTGAACGAAACGGCGATTACGGAAAGGTTGCCGAGATACGTTACGGTCGAATCAAACAGGCCGAGGCTGAGATTGAGCACCTAAAAGGGGAACTCCAGAAGGTACAGGCCGACTTTGCCCTAATTAAAGAGGAGGTTGATGCGGAAGATATAGCCGAGGTAGTATCGAGGTGGACAGGCATTCCGGTTAGCCGAATGCTTCAAAGTGAAAGGGAAAAACTACTTCACCTTGAGGAAGAATTGCACAAGCGAGTGGTAGGACAGGACGAAGCCATTGCTGCCGTTGCCGACGCAGTTCGTCGCAGCCGAGCCGGACTACAGGATGCCAAACGTCCCATTGGTTCGTTCATATTCCTGGGAACTACCGGCGTTGGTAAGACCGAACTGGCCAAGGCTTTAGCCGAGTTCCTGTTCAACGATGAGAACCTGATGACCCGTATCGATATGAGCGAGTACCAGGAGCGCCACTCGGTATCGCGGCTGGTGGGTGCACCCCCGGGATATGTGGGATACGATGAAGGTGGTCAACTTACCGAGGCCGTAAGGCATAAGCCTTACTCGGTGGTTCTGCTCGATGAAATCGAGAAAGCCCACCCCGACGTGTTCAACATCCTGCTTCAGGTGCTCGACGATGGTAGGCTAACCGATAACAAGGGACGCACCGTTGACTTCAGAAATACCATCATCATTATGACATCGAACATTGGTTCACATATCATTCAGGAAAACTACGCTCAGCTTAGCAAAAGTAACGCCGATCAAATTTTTGATCGTACCCGCGATCAGGTTTTCGAACTGCTAAAGCAGAGCATCAGGCCTGAGTTCCTGAACCGTGTGGACGAGATAATAATGTTCACACCGCTCAACCGCGATCAGATTAAGCAAATTGTGCTGTTGCAGTTCGATCGCATCAAGCAGATGCTTGCTCAAAATGGTGTAAGCATTGAGATTACCGATAGCGCAGTGGAATGGATAACCGACATAGGATTTGACCCTGTTTACGGCGCCCGTCCTATCAAACGGGTAATGCAGAAGAAAATTCTAAATGAACTTTCCAAGCAGCTGTTAGCCGGAACCATAAACAAGGAACAAACCATAACCGTTGACTACTTTGGCGACGACATACTGGTTTTCCGATAAAATTCAGCCTTTTTTTCCTAAGCCGCCTATAATTGGGCGGCTTTTTTTATATTTGAAGAGGATTAGGGAATAGTGAATGGTTAAAAGATGTTCGTTAACCGTGAATGGAAAGTGCACCAATTATTAGTAAGTTAGAGGAAGTTAAAAACCAATTGATGAATAATTTTCATTGACAACCAAATTCCAAATTCTATATTCTCTTCACATATGGCAGGTTTACTGGTTTATAAGGCATCGGCGGGTTCGGGAAAAACGTATCGGCTTGTGGCTGAATACATAAAAATGCTAATCGAGAAACCGGATGTTTACCGTAGAATTCTTGCTGTAACCTTTACCAACAAGGCTACAGCTGAGATGAAAGGCCGCATTATTGACAAGCTCTACAAACTGAAAAAAAATGCAGAACCCGAGATGATGCAGACCCTTAAAGCCGAAACCGGCAAGGATGAGGCCACCATTAGTAAGCAAGCGGGAATAGCACTCTCGTACATTCTTCACGATTACTCAATGTTTAGCATAAGCACCATCGATAGCTTTGTGCAGCGCATTATCCAAAACCTGCTCTGGGAATTAGGCCAGCATGGCAATAACGAATTGATTCTGGATTACAATCCCTACATCGAAAAGGCTACCGATGCCCTACTCGACGAGCTAACAAACCACCCCGAACTGTTTGACCATGTAAAAAGGATGATTGAAGAGAGGCTCGACGAAAATAAATCGGCCAACATTCAAAACGAACTCATTGAATTGGGGAAATTGCTGTTCCATGAACAGTATAAACTGCTAAGCTCCGACGAACGCGAACTAATGCACAACAAGGAAGCACTTGAAAAACTGAAAGCCGAGGTTAATCGGATAATTGATGAAATTAACGAAACAACCAAAAAACTGTCCGCAAATATTCTGGAACACATCTGTAAGTCGGACATAAATGGAATTAATAGTGATAATTACCGCGATTTTTTCAAGAAAAGAGGTGGAATAATCCCAATGATAGTTAATCTTAGCGATTTAAAACGATTTACACCCATCGAACTCAAAGACGTTACCGAACAGGCTGTTTCGGATATTTCAGTGTGGCTAAACAAAGACAAAATCAACCTACTTAGCAATTTTGTTGAACAACGGCTAATACCCGAATATACTATACTATATAACTACCTTGAGGAAAATTATAGGTTATACAACACCGCAATAGCCATAAACGAGAATCTATCGACCCTGTATATTCTAAATGAGCTTTACCAAAAACTCAGGGAAAAGCTTAACGATGATGGCGTGATGCTACTATCGGATAGCAGTGCACTGCTAAAAGAGTTTGTATCGCAAACCGACACACCTTTCATCTACGAAAAAATTGGAACTACCTATAACAGCTACATGCTCGATGAGTTTCAGGACACATCGCAGCTGCAATGGCGCAACTTTGAACCGCTAATTGCCGATAGCATAGGAAGCCAAGGCCTTAGCATGGTGGTAGGCGATGTTAAACAGTCCATTTACCGCTGGCGCAATAGCGACTGGCGTATAATGGCAGGCATCGAAAACGATAACAGGTTTTACCCACAGGTAAAGCAGCTAACTTTAAACTATCGTAGCGCAAGGACAGTTGTTGAGTTCAACAATCACTTTTTCAAGAATACCATCGAAATAGTTAATTCACAAAACGATGCACAAAATTCTTCGTTTAACCTGAAAGATCTCTATTCCGACGTTGAGCAGAAAGTATTGAAATCGGAACCTAAGGGCTATGTGGAAGTTGCGTTTGTTCCCCCAAGAACCGATGAAGCAAACGATACTTTTACCAATCACATCAAAGACCTACTCATCGATTTAAAAAAACGAGGATATCGAGCTGGCGATATTGCATTTTTGGTGCGAAAGAACGACCAAGGACGCCAACTGGCCGAGCTTCTGCTTAAACTAAACAAGAGCGAAAGCGAACTGTCAGGTTTTATTAAAATAGTGTCGCAGGATGCGCTAATACTAAACTCATCGGCTGCCGTAAGGCTGTGCGTTGCCGCGCTAAAAATCGCACTAAATCCAAACGATACGTTTGCAGTGGCTCAATTCCGTAAGGAATTGGCATCGCTAAAAGACAAAGACGAGGACTGGACAAGCGTTTTTCTACCACAAAACCCAATACCTATGGAATGGCTCAACTCAATCCGTTTCTACCCGCTGGGTTACATGGTTGAAGCAATTATCGAAAAGTACCTGTATGGCTTTAATATCGATATTAAAGATCATCTGCCCTATCTCAGCCTACTGCATGAGTTTGCAATAGACTTTTCGTATAGAGGAACTTCATCGTTAAGCCGATTTATTGAGTGGTATGAACGCGATGGGAAAAGCAAGAAACTGGAAATGGCTGAAACCGAAAATGCTATAAACATTTTAACCATTCATAAATCCAAAGGATTAGAATTTCCGGTAATCATTTTCCCTTATGCCGACCTGCTAAATCAACTTAAAAAACCCGACGGCGTAATGTGGTATAAACTCCCATTGCATACACCCAACAAAACACTAAATAGCTACCCGCTTTTCCCAATAAAACCGAAAAAATCGTTAGAACAAACCTACTTTGAGGTCGATTATCTGGAAGAGCAGTTTTGCAAGAAGATAGATGATATCAACCTACAATACGTGGCATTTACCCGAGCCAGGAACGAACTTTACCTTTTAGTAACCAATAAAGATCTATCTACCAACGAAATGGATAAAACCCAAGAAAATATCAACAAAAATCCCTTTGTGGCATACCTACCCACAAGCGACAACTTAAAGCCAAAAACGGAAATTTATGAGCAAAAAATGGTTTACATCTATGGGGAAAAGGAAAACAATATAGCTACCGAAAATGTAACTAACGGGAAAACAAAAACGGTTGAGCATTACTCCATCAACCCCATGAAAGGGAAAATTGCTCAACAGTTTAAGACCGATACAGCCAATGCAGACCCCGCAAGCGATTTACAGCATGGTATTGCCATGCATGCCATACTATCGCGAATTATAACCCTAAACAACTTGCCCGAAGCCATTGACTGGGCTATTCAGAATGGTTACATTTCAGCAGACCAAAGGCAAAACACACACGACAACTTGAAATCGATACTGAATAAGGAACCATACAAACAGTGGTTCAGCGAAATGTGGGAAGTGAAAAATGAAGCATCAATCATTAACACCGATGGCAATATTTACCGCCCCGACCGCGTTCTTATAGGTGAAAACCAAGCCATTGTCATCGATTTTAAATTTGGAGTACCAACCCCAAAACACCGCAAACAGGTTGAGCAATACAAAAAGCTGCTGTTAGACATGGGCTATACTGATGTAAAAGCATATTTATGGTATTTCCAATTAAACCGACACGAGGAGGTGTAAGTCAAAAAATTAAAGTGCTTATTTATAGCTTTACCAAAATTGTTGAATATAAACCAAAACCAGTTATGATGCGTAAGTATTTAATCTATTTAACCATACCCGCTATGGTTGCATGTGGCTCAAAGGATCCAAAACTGACCACACTTGCAGGCCGATACACCAATGGCAAAGACAGCAAGGTGATAGTTATTAGTAACGATGCAGCTGATACCATATCGTTAACAAACGACGGCATGTTCGCCTACAAAACAATGCTCAGTAGGCCTACAATGCTTAAGGTTCAGTACGGCCGTATTAAAACAACGGTTTACCTGGAACCCGGCGACAGCAGCTACATAGAATTAGATGCTAATAACGCCGACGGAATAACTTTTAGCGGCAGCAACAACGAGCTTAACCAGAATATTCGCAGCAGGAGCAAGGAACTGAATAACGTTTGGCGTAACTGGCGCGACCTTTTTTCGCTCAACGCCAATGAATTTGGGTTGAAGATCGACTCCATTGGCAAATCGCTCTTGTCAAAAACCGATTCGTTAAAGGCCAAGAGCAAAAACTTTGCTGAGATGGAAGCCAACCGGGTTCGCTACTTCATGCTAAACTTACGTAGCCAATATCCCGAATACTCGGCCTACCTATCGGGCGAAGAATATAACCCCGACAGCGCCGATTACTCATTGTTTGACAATTTGGACATGAACAACGGCGAGCATCTGAGCTACGACGAGTACGCATCGCTTGTTGAAACATACGCACAACTCAGAATTCAAAAGGCTCAGAACTTCAAGGAACTATGGTCGAAACCTGCTCAAGAACGTCTTACAGCTATTTTCAGCATGATCGACAGCATTTTCACCAATCCTAGAATCAGGGATTACGTTAAGAAACAGTACCTAATGAAAGAGATTGAGTTTGGTGAGTTCTGGAAGCTGAACGATATTTGCAACAACTACCTTGCTGCTTGTGCCACACCTGTTTACAAACAGGAGCTTCAATCGGTTTACAACGGAAAAATGAAAATTGCCCCGGGCAACAGTGCCCCTACCTTTACCTACAACGATATTAACGGCAAGTCAGTGTCACTGTCCGACTTCAATGGCAAACTGGTTTACATTGACTTTTGGGCAACCTGGTGCGGGCCATGCCGCGGAGAGATTCCCCATCTCGATAAGCTTGAAAAGGACTACAAGGGCAAAAAGATAGTTTTTGTGAAGATATCGCTCGACGACGACATGGATGCCTGGCGTAAAATGGTTGCCGAAAAGAAATTAGGAGGAGTTCAGCTACATGCCGATGGTGCCTGGAGTTCCGAGGTTGCCAAGAATTACCAAATCAAAAGTATCCCAACCTTTGTGCTAATTGGCGCCGATGGTAAAATTATCAACCCCAATGCACCCCGTCCTTCGTCGGAAGAAATCCGAACCCTACTTGACCAGGAACTGTCAAAGATTTAGTTAGTTCCCATCTCATACAAAGGCCGGCCACGCCGGCCTTTTTTGTTTGGTATGGTTTTTCTATCTTTATCAGGTTATTTGGTATAAACATGACAAAGGTTTACCCATGGGGCGATACCCGCCGTTACAACAGCTATTCGAACTACTTTAAAAGGGAGTTTGGAGGCAGGGTTCAAAAGTTAACCATAGATGCCGGTTTTACATGCCCTAACCGCGATGGCACTGTTGGCGTTGGAGGCTGCACCTACTGCAACAACGATGCCTTTAACCCCAGCTACTGCACACCACAAAAATCGGTTACCCAGCAAATTGACGAGGGGATTGAGTTCCATGCCGTGCGTTACCGCCGGGCCGACCGCTACCTTGCTTACTTCCAGGCCTTTTCAAACACCTACGCTCCGCTTGAAAAACTAAAAGCGCTATACAACGAAGCCCTTTTGCACCCCAAAGTCATTGGACTGGTAATTGGCACCCGCCCCGATTGCGTTGATGAGGAGAAGTTAGACTATTTTCAGCAGCTCAGCAAAGAATACTACATCACCCTTGAGTATGGCGTTGAAAGCTGCTATAATAAAACGTTGGAACTAATCAACCGTGGGCATTCCTATGAGCAATCGGTTTGGGCTATTGAACAAACCAATAAACGCGGAATACGCGTTGGGGCGCATTTCATCTTTGGCTTACCCGGCGAAACCCGAGAACAAATGCTGGCCCAAGCCGATACCATATCAAAATTACCTTTGCACACCGTTAAATTTCATCAGCTGCAAATCATTAAGGGAACCATTATGGAACAGCAATTCAAAGCTATGCCGGAAATGTTTAACCTTTTCAGCATGGATGAATACTTTAACTTTCTTGCCGATTTTATTGAGCGACTAAACCCTAACTTTGTAATTGAACGTTTTACCGGCGAGGCACCACCGCGTTATCTGGCTGTTCCGCCATGGGGAAACCTACGAACCGACCAACTGATGATTGAGTTTGAAAAGGTTCTTGAAAAACGCCATACCTGGCAGGGGAGATTGTTTGAGAGCAAAGTTTAGAATAAAAGAATAAGAAGTTATTTTAGTGTATAGTAATTATTTTAACACCAGTTACTACATCGGATAAGAGCTTAAAAACACAAAACATGAAACGCGTAAGCATTTTAATTGTCCTAACCCTTGCAACTTTTACAGTTGCTTTTGCCCAGCCAAAAGTTTTGAAAAACTTCGATGAGCTTATGGCTGCATTGAATGCTGGTTACAATGTGAGAGTGGTAATACACTACGGAAAGTGCAAGTTGGTAGCCGATAATGAGGTACAGGACAAATCGCCCGATGCCATAGGCGGCATGGCAATTGACACCTACGAGTATTTTGCCCCAAAGGCAGTACGTGGGAACGAGAATGCCTTTGTTGTTTTCTCGGAAAATAAGTTAATCCAAAACCCCAAGGGAAAAGGATTTGTTTACAACTACGCTAAATTTAAGGTTGAATCGACGGGTAAAGTCAAGGTTATAGTTATGTATCTCGACCCCAACACCCAGGAAGAACTGATGAGCGAGAACTTTTTACCGAATTTGGCGATAGCGCTAAGGAGCAAGCCGTTTATTTTTACCGTCAATAGATACAAACAATGGAACTGTTACCGTTTCTCGAGGAAGTTGCTGAGCATTTAAAATCAACCCATCGGAGTGCCATCTCAAACCTAACGCTGGTATTCCCAAACCGAAGGGCTTCAATATTTTTCAGTCGATACTTAAGCAAGCATATTGAAAAACCTTTATGGTTGCCCGAAATCAAAACTATTAGCGACCTAATGTTTACCTATGCAGGTGTTAAACCTGCCGATCCCTTAATGCTAAACTATACGCTTTACAAGGCATATACCCAAACAACTCATAGTCCTGAACCATACGATGAATTCTACTTTTGGGGGAATGTTATGCTTGCCGATTTTGACCAGCTTGACAAATACCTGGTTGACCCCCAAAAACTATTTACCAATATTAACGACCTAAAGGTCATAGCGCAACAATTCAACGAATTTGATGAGGAAACATTAGCAATTATCGAGAGATTTGTAAATATTTTTTCGCGGGAGGGCGAATCGCAAATTCAATCGCGATACTCAAAAATTTGGGCAAATCTTTACGGTATATATAGCACCTTCACCAACAACTTGATATCGGAAGGTATAGCCAACGAAGGATTAGCATACCGCATTGCAGCCAACAATTTATCAAAAATTGATAATCCTGCACCAGAAAAAACGCATGTTTTCATTGGTTTTAATGCCCTTAGCGAATCGGAAAAACGGCTGTTTTCACATCTTAAAAATCAGAATAAAGCAATTTTTTACTGGGATTACGACAACTACTACGTTAATGACAACCAAGTGGAACACGAGGCTGGCCTATTCATGCGCCAAAATCTCAAAAACTTTCCCAATGCTCTAAGCAATGCAAGGTACGACTTTATTAAGAGTAAAAATAGTAGTAAAAAGATAACGCTTATTGCATCGCCATCGGAAATAACCCAAACCAAGATTGTCCCTGAACTGCTGGATAAATTAGGAATTGACTATACCAACGAGCTTACTACGGCAATAGTACTACCCGACGAAAAACTTCTGCTTCCGCTTCTAACAGCATTGCCCGATAAATACCGCAATGCAAATATTACCATGGAATACCCGCTGCGCGAAACATCGGCCTACTCATTTATTGATGCACTGCTCAGCCTACAAAAATTAAGCGACAAACAAACCAAATTCTACTACCGCGATGTTTTGCTAATACTATCGCACCCCTACATTCAACATGTTTGCGCCGATGAAGCTGATAAAATCAGGGATTCCATTATAAACAAACAATTGCTTAACGTTACCCCCGAAACCTTTGCCGGAAGCGGTATATTGGAACAAATCTTTAAGCCAATAACTAAAGGCTCAGCGCTTGCAAATTATCTTGCCACATGCATAAGCGCTATTGTAAACCGGATAACCCCAGAAATTGACGCCAACAACGATAGGCTAAAACTTGAAGTTGAATACCTACTCACCATCAATAAGGCCTTAAACCGTTTAAACTCGGTGATATCGCAAATTGAAGATGATTACTCAAACAAAACATTCCGTTCATACCTAACCAAAGCCCTTGCCGAGCAAAGAGTTTCGTTCATTGGCGAACCCCTCTCTGGCATTCAAATCATGGGATTTTTGGAAACCCGCAACCTCGACTTCAAGAACCTAATTATACTCTCCGTGAACGATAACCTTTTACCCGGAGGCAATTTCAGCCCATCATTTATTACACCTTCGTTAAGAAAAGCCTATGGATTGCCCGACTACACCCATCAGAATGCTATTTACGCATACTACTTCTACCGCTTAATACAACGTGCCGAGAATATCTACCTGATTTTCACCAATAAAACCGAAGGCATGAAATCGGGCGAGTTGAGCCGATTTGTAGAGCAACTCCGCAAGGAAGCGGAATTAGACATCGAGGAACTTACATACAACTTTGAAGTCGGCACAAGCACCGAAAAGCCAATTGAAGTTGCCAAAAACGAGGCCATAGTAAACAAATTAAATAAATATCTGGAAATTACCGAAAATGGTAAATACCTTTCGCCATCGGCACTATCGGAATACAAGAACTGCTCGCTACAATTCTTTTTCCATAGAGTTATGGAAATTTCAGCTCCTGATGAGCTTGAGGAGGAACTAGATGCCATGGGCATTGGAAGCGTATTCCATAAAACCATGGAAGAAATCTACAAGGATTTGGTTGGCAAAGAGGTAACAAAAGAACTAATTCAGAACAAGCTTAGCAATTCAGGATTAATAGCCGAAACAGTGTTTGATGCCTTCAGAGACACCAGCCAATTCACCGGAACAATCGATGATTTGAATGGGAGAAACAGGCTGCTGCTTGAAAGAGTTATCTGGATGGTTAGAAATGCTCTAAACACCGATCTTACCCGAACGCCATACAAGTTGTTGGCAATAGAGGAAGAGGTTGAAACCATCATACCAATTGAACTCAGCGGCGGTTCCATTAATATCCGCCTTGGTGGCAAAATTGACCGATTGGAGCAGAGAAACGGCAAATTTACCATTGTAGATTTTAAAACCGGCAAACACGATGCCGTTAAAACAAAAATTGATAGCATAGCCGATTTTGATGGAAAAACCGAAAAGGACGGACTATTTCAGCAGCTGATTTACAAGTATATCTACTCACAAAAGAATGGCATAGATGTATCGAGAATTGATATTCTGCTTTGGTATGTTCGATGCACCGAAGGAATACCAACTACCCAAATACCCGAATCCGTTCAATTTTGGAATGAATTTATTAGTTACTTAAAAGAATTAATAGACAGAATAGTTGATGACAGCCCATTTTCACAGACATCAAACATCAAGTTTTGTAAAAACTGTAGTTTCAACTCCATTTGTAATAGGCATTAAAAAGGTGATTAATTTCACCAAAATTTCAAATATTCAAACTAAACCTTTTTATGCTATTGAACGTATGTTTAAAATAATCCCAAAAATTCAACCGCATGAAAAGGATAATAATTGGTTTGGCAATTATTCTGACTGGATCAGTTTCAATTGCGCAAGAAACATCAAGTTCTAATTCAAATGTTTCAGTTGATTACAGCATTAACATCGTAAGCAGGTATATTTGGAGGGGTTTGCTGTATAACTCAAGTCCAAACATTCAACCTGATTTGTCGTTATCAGTAGGGAATTTTAGCATTGGGAGCTGGGCATCCTATAGTTTTAACCAGAACTATGCTGAGGTTGACTTGTACTTAACCTACTCTTTGGGTCCATTTTCAGCTACACTTTTTGACTACTACAATGAGAACGAGGCAGATATGACCTCGGTGAAGTACTTCACATGGGACAGAAAGCTAACTGGTCATGCGCTGGAGGGCACCATTGCATGGAATGGAACCGAAAGCTTTCCGCTTAGGGTATTGGCTGCCACATTCTTTTACGGAAACGATCGGGATGCCGATGGCAAACAGTATTACTCAACCTATTTTGAAGTTGGTTACCCCTTCAACCTAAATGACTATACAATAAATCTTTTCCTTGGCGGCACCCCCGCAAAAGGACTATACCACACCAACGCCAACATAGTAAATTTGGGATTTACAGTTTCTAAAGATGTAAAAGTAACTGACCATTTTTCCTTACCTCTATCAGCCTCATTCATATTAAACCCTGCCAAGGAGGATGTGTATTTTGTTGTAGGACTAACCTTAAAATAAGAGGATATGAAACTAAGATCAAAGTCAATTCTGGTAAAACTTTCATTACTGGTAGGCGGAAGCATCTTTTTAATAATCTCGTCCCAGGTAATATTTAGTGCAATGAATGCCAGAAGGGTAGCAATTGAAAATGCCAAGGCCGAAGCTGTTGCTCTTTCAAAAAATTACGCCGACCTTATAAAACATAAAATGAATAAGGCAATGCTATCGGCACGTGCCATAGCCGACGGATTAAGTTATGTAGCCGTTTTCGGAACAAGCAGTGCGGTAACCAGAGAACAAGCACAACGAATGGCTGGTCAAGTTTTACTCAGCGACCCCGATTACCTCGGCTTTACACTTTGCTTTGAACCAAACGCTTTTGATGGAAAGGATAAGCAATTTATCAACAAACCCGGACATGATGAAACCGGCCGATTTATATCCTATTTAACAAAATCTGAAAATGGCTCATATGTGATTGAGCCATTAATAGATTATACAGATCCCAGTAAAGCACCATGGTATTTTAGACCCAAGGAACTAAAAACAGATTTTGTTACAGAACCTGTTTACTATCCGGTTCAGGGTAAAATGGTTTACATGGTATCATTTATGGCTCCAATCATTGGCAATAACAGGTTTATTGGAGTAACTGGAATTGACTATACAATCGACTTTATTCAGGAAATGGTTTCAAAGTCATACTTGCTTGAGCGGGGTGCAAATATTTCGATTCTCAGCAACGAGGGGGTTATTGTAGCTTCAACTATTAATGCAGATCAGATTGGTAAATCGCTTAAGGAGTTAGAACCAACCGATTATGATCGTCAATTAAAGCTACTTAAAGAAGGTCAGGAAATTAAAGAAGAAAAAAATGATTGGCTCAACGTTAACGTCCCTATTTATGTTGGCAACAGCCAATTACCCTGGCAAGTTAGACTATCAATACCAATGAGCTATATAACAGCCAATGCTCGTTCAATGATGTGGTATCAAATAAGCATTGGTTTAGTAATGCTGGCAATTGGAATAACTCTTTTAATACTGGCACTCCGAAGAATACTAAGCCCATTAAGTAAGCTAGTAGCAGTTACCAATAGGGTAGCCAATGGTGATTTATCTATACAAATGAACGACAATATTCCCCCTGACGAAATCGGCCAGGTCTATCTAGCCATGAAAAACATGGTTAACAACCTAAAAGAAATGATTTCTGGAATACGCGATGCAGCCGAAAGTTTCACTCAAGCTGCTTCGCAGATGAGTCAGGGTAGCCAACAACTCTCCGAGCGGACTAACGAACAAGCCTCATCAGTAGAGGAAATTAGTAGTTCAATGGAAGAAATGGTATCGAGCATACATCAAAACACTAATAATGCAAAGGAAACTGAAAAAATTTCAAAATCGGCGGCCGAGGGTGGCAAGATAGGGAAAGAATCGGTAACCTCCGCTATAAACTCCATGTTGCTTATTAATGAAAAAATCAACATCATTACCGATATCGCATTCCAAACCAACATCTTAGCGCTTAATGCTGCCGTTGAGGCGGCCCGCGCTGGAGAGCATGGCAAAGGTTTTGCTGTTGTAGCCGCTGAGGTTCGCAAGCTGGCTGAACGTAGCCGCGCTGCTGCCGATGAAATTGGCCAATTCTCTAGTTCAAGTGTTAGCACGGCCGAATCGGCTGGTAAGCAGTTTGAGTCAATTGTTCCACAAATTGAAAAAACAGCGGAATTAGTACAGGAAATTGCAGCCTCCAGTGTTGAACAAAATGCAGGGGCAAACCAAATTAACGATTCAATTCAGCAACTCAACCAACTTACCCAGTATAACGCTTCGCTCGCGGAAGAGATCGCATCAAGCGCCGAGGAGTTAAATAGCCAAGCACAACAACTTATACATATGGTGGAAAACTTTAAACTATAATTCTTAAATTAATTTTTGAGCGAACCCGGGCTAAGAATAAAACATTGGTCCGGGTTTTTATCACTTATAGAATTCTTAATACCTTTTCAAGTCCCATCCTCATCCGTGGCGAAAGTTCCCTTTTCTTATTCTGTGGGTTAAGATTTTCGACGCTTCCGGGTTTTCCTAAAGCAATTACCGCTCCAATCTGGTAGGCATCATCGAGTTTAATAGCACTTCTAATGCTTTTATAGTCAAAACCACCCATCATATGCGTCACATAACCCATTGATTGTGCTTGCAGCAAAAACATTGCGGTTGCCATACCCAAATCGTGTAGGGCATAGTAGTTATTCCCTTCAACTTTTGTATAATTTTTCCGTGCAGCGGAAACCACTAAAGCCCCGGCATTCTTAGCCCAATCCTGATTGCCGGGAGCCAAAGTGTTGAGCACCCTATTGAATGCCTCCGTGTTAATTCGGTTTGCAACAACGAACAACCACGGTTGTTCGTTATATGCCGATGGAGCTAAGGAGGCTGCTCTAAATATTTGAAGCAGATGATCCTGCGGAATTGATTCAGGGCTAAAGGCCATAGCGCTTCGGCGTTGCTGAATTGATGGTATGATCTCGTTCATTTATCGTTAAAGTTTAAATTACTTGTGAAATTAACAAGGTAAAAGCAAATTAGTTTAATAAAAAATCCCAAATTGCGTCAGCAATCAAGCGGGTTGCTACAACACAAATATTGATTTCCCTTAATTCAGAACTTAAAAAGAACTTTAACTATTTGTAATTACTATTGTTTTCAAACGTTTGCCGATTTATGTTTCTTAACATATTTTACTACTGTTACTAACCCTTTGAAATTTGGCTAACAATACTTAACCTTGCAAATCGATAATCAACTGATTAAAAGCAATATAATTTTCTAAATATCAACACACAACTTAAAAACACGAAAGCTATGAGCAAAATGACACCAAAGGATTACATGGAGCGCGAAAGCAAGTATGGCGCCCATAACTACCACCCACTGCCCGTAGTTCTGGAACGTGGTCAAGGCGTTTACTTGTGGGATGTTGAAGGCAAACGTTACTACGATTTCCTTTCGGCCTATTCAGCCGTAAACCAAGGACATTGCCACCCCAAAATTATTAAGGCAATGTGCGAGCAGGCACAAAAGCTTACGCTTACCTCTCG
>Ga0078972_1009432_pt1 | contig 19260 bp, 19 predicted proteins | sample YelNatPaOPGAMG01_FD_67568 | JGI IMG/M metagenome (GOLD analysis project Ga0078972, IMG submission 67568) | Hot spring thermophilic microbial communities from Obsidian Pool, Yellowstone National Park, USA - OP-RAMG-01 (SPADES assembly) (version 2) | ecosystem: Environmental > Aquatic > Thermal...
GGCCATTATAGAAGATGCGTCACCAACACCTAGAACCGATGAACGACTTTACAGTTAATGGTTGATTAATGGGCGGGAAGTCGATCGGACGATCCTTTACCACCTGCTCTAATCGTTTCAAACCACGCCACATCGTTTGGGAGCCTTAACACTCCAAAACTTCGTCCACCGGGTTGATCTTGAGGTTTCTCTGCCTCGAAGGTGATTTGGCCTAGAACGGCTCTACACTCCTTGCAGACCACTTCCCACCGAATGCGGTTGTGCCCTTGGCTTGATCGCGATTACTGCATTTGCAACTCTAAATCTTTTTAAAAGGCTTTCCATTCAAGACTCTGTTATGATCGTTTATAAGCCGGCTTATATAAAATGGCTTTACACGAGTTTTAAAGATTTCAGAGGACCCTTTAGGATTCAGACCTCGTTTTCGCGTAGAGAATGCGCTTAGATAAGCCGACTATTCAGGAAAAGGCTGTTTGCTTAATGTGAACAGATTTCTCTGTATTGTTCGGGGCTGAGGAGGAGTGGGATTTCTTTGTCGAGGTTGGTTGGCTTAATCTTCACAATCCATGTTTCCTCCGGGTTTCTGTGTAAAAGGGGGTCGTCGTTTAACAGGTATTGTTCCCATAAGATCTTTTTGTTTACTTCTTCTATTTTGCCGGTTATCGGTGAGGCTAGGCGGAAGGTGGTTGTCATGGTTTCGACGAGGCCGAAGGGCTCCATTCTTTTCAGCTCTGTTCCAGTGGGCTCGGTGTGGATGTATGTGACGCCTAAGTGGCTTCCGCTGGACTTTAAGATGAGGTCGCGGCCATGTTGGGTTAATCCAGCTGTGACCGTGGCGTTGTCGATGACTCGGACCCATGTGTGGTTTTCCGTGTAAAGTATGGTTTTGCGGTTTGGAATTACAGGAGGCTTTTGCTTCATGGTTTTAAACCTTCTTGAGACGTTTTATATATAGATGGAGAAAATTTTATATTTATTCTATTTAAAGTATATATCGATAAATATTATTTCATTAGATGCAACGAAGTGAAGGTCCAAATGATGGAGAAAAGGAGAATACAACTCGTCGGACGCTCAACCCTAACGGTTTCCCTACCCACCTCTTGGGTAAAGGAGGCGGGGGTTAAGAAGGGCGACTTCGTAACGATCCTCCAGGAAAAGGATGGGTCGCTGAGGATAATACGAGACGCCGCAGGCCTTCAATCAGGGGCCGACGTTTACACCATCAACGCTGACCTATGCCAGGGAAAAGGGCTGATCGAAAGGCTCATCATCGCCGGATACGTTAAAGGATACGATAAGGTCAAGGTCACCTCCTCCACTAGGATCGCCAACGAAGCCCTCAGGGAAATCCGAGACGCCGAAATCAAGCTAATGGGCCTTAGCGTCGTCGAGGAAGAAGCCTCGAACGTAACGCTTCAATGCTCAATTAACCCAGCTGACTTCCAACTCGACACCGTCATCCGCCGCCTCTACGTGCTTTTCTCCACTATGCTCACAGAGGCAGTCGAGGCCTTAATGAACTCTAACATGGAGCTGGCCGAAGAAGCCGAAGGCCGCGAGCTTCAAGCTAATAGAACCTACGCCTTAATCCTAAGGCTTTTAAATCAAGCTCAAAAAAACCCTGAAATCTCCCAGCAAGCCAACATAGCCGTTAATAACGCCTTAAACATGGGCATCATCGCGAACGCGTTGGAGAGAATGGCGGACTGGGCCTGTAAAATAGCCAGGGAGGTGAAGAGAATAGGAAACTCTGGAATAGAAATAGGCCGAGGAATTAAAGCCTACATAAGAGATTACGGCGACAGGATTAAAGATGTTTGCGAGAAAGCTGTGAAAAGCGTGTTCTCCCAAGACATCGTAATGGCTAACACGGCGATAAACCTGTTCGAGGAAAGCTTAGATCAAGAGCTCTACAAGATGATCGAGCAACTCAGAGTTGAAAGCGTTCACCACGGCTTTGGAGAGTTAAGACAAATCGCCTTAGCCATGCATAGGATCGGTGAAAACGCCGTCACCATAGCCACAACGGCCATAGACGCCGCGGCCACGGAGAAAACCCACCAAACCCGACATGAATAAACCACCTAACCAACTGAGAAAGAAGATGAAAAAGAGTGAAAAGGGATGGAAACTTCTAGCTTGAAAAAACTTGAATCCATGTGGAGGGAACACACCGATCCACATAAACTTAACCTCCACCTCGACAACCGCGATCCCACCCATTTAAGAATAATAGAAAGCTCATACGACTCCGTTCACAGTTATAGCCTAAAAGGTTTCTGACCATTGATTGAGGAAAACAGCTCGCCCTACCCGCCGGTAAAACGTTTAGGAGTCCCCGACGTTAATCCTGTGATTTAAGCGAGATAATTAAAATTGTAAAGCCTTAAATTCTAATCGCTAGATTATTCCGTAACGGTTTCGAGGTTAGAGCTTAGATGAAATTCCTTAAACCTCCACCGCCGCCTCCCGCGATCAGAGAGGCGATGGCTAAAGCCTCAGCCAGGGAGGAAGCGGGCTTACCTGTGATAGATTTCAGCAGCGGTAATGTAGGTAAAATCCTAGCGGAACAAAGGCTTTTCACCCGATTTGAACTGGAGGTGAACGAAGCTTTGCCGCCTCCGTTGAGGTTAATTGGAGAGGCTTTGAAAAACGGCTTAACCGAGGCCTTTTACCAGGGGTTAACTGGCATTGCTTACTCGCCTACAGGTGGAACGGAGACCGTGAAAAAATGGGTTTTAAAATACTTTAGAGAGTTCCATGGAGTTCCCTTAAGGGATGGCGAAACAAGCAAGGTTATCGCTACGGCTGGTGGACAGCAAGCCCTAACCGCGGCTTTAAGGTCCATTAAGCCTGGAAACAAGGTTTACCTGCCTAAATGGGAGTACGCCCCGGCCTCAGGCATCATTGAGAACAACGGGTGCCATGTTTCACGTGTCCCATTGAACGAGGATTTATCAATTAACATGGATGAGTTGAAAGGTAATTTGGATGGGAACTCGGTTTTCTACATTAGCATGCCCAACAACCCAGCGGGTTATACTTCACCCGACGACCTAGAGAAAATCGCGCGAATGATGGAGTTGGCTGATGGGGGGGTTGTGTGGGACGCCCCATATCTTTTTACAATCCTTAGGCTAAAGGCGTCCAAGGCCATTTACGACAAGGCCTTACTAAACGAAGTGGTTAACAGGTTTAAGAACGTAGTGGCCAAGCACTATCAACGCATGTGTATACTCTCCAGCGTGTCTAAGACCTGTTTGATGGCTGGGTTAAGGTTTGGGTTCGCCACAGCGCCCACCCCATGGATAGAATTAATGAACACCATCATCGGAACGGAGAACCTCAGCAGCCCCACCCACTCCTTCGCCATCGGCGTCGAGGCTTTAAGACTGTTTCTGGAGAACCCGATCACACATGAATGGCTCTGCCAGGTCTTAGCTGACCGTTTAACCTGCCTGTTAGAGGAAGATGTCCCCCTCGTTCTGCCGGGCAACGGGATGTTCGGGGCCTTATACGCCCTCGTCAAAACGGGCAGGCTTGACGGAGACAGGTTCGCCAGCGAGCTGATCGACCGGTTCGGCATCGTCACCGTTTCCGGCAACTCATTCTACGGCGGAGAAGTAAACGCTGTGAGAATATCTTTAGTCGCCACCCCCTGGAGCGAAGGTGACGAAACCTGGAGGAAAAACGTTAAAGCGTTAAAAAAAGCCGTTAACCACTTCAGTTAAAATAAGCAAGTTCTAAAGCCATCGCTTAACTTCAACCATCCAATGTTCAATGGCTGCTTAAAATGCCTCGTTATGGCCGAGTTACCGAATCGACGGTTAACGAGCTTGAGGATGTCGTTGGGCCTGAAAACGTTACTACGAGGCCTGAGGAAATAATTTGCTATATGAGGGATTCATCGCCCTTCCGGTTTAAAGCTGATGTCATCGTTAGGCCAACCTCCGCCGAGCAGGTATCAAGCATCCTCAAGCTAGCTGACAGGTATAGAATTCCGGTAACGCCTAGAGGTGCTGGAACAGGTGTGGCTGGGGCGGCGTTGCCAGTTCTCGGAGGCATAGTCCTCGACATGTATAGAATGAACAGGATAATCGAAGTTGATGTGGACAACCAAATGGTCCTCGTAGAGCCGGGTGTGGTGTGTGATGTCTTGAATGACGTTTTATTGAAACATGGATACTTTTTTCCACCGGATCCGGCGAGTAGTCCGGCCTGCACGATCGGAGGAATGGTGGGAACCGACGCCGCTGGAAATAAAGCGATGAAATATGGATCAACTCGGGCCTTCGTATTATGGCTTGAAGTGGTATTAGCCAATGGGGAAATCGTATATACGGGGTCCAAGACGTTGAAGTCTGTTTCAGGTTTTGATTTAACCCGTCTAATGGTAGGCTCTGAAGGGTCCCTCGGCGTTTTCACGAAAATATGTTTGAAAATAATACCCTTGCCCCGCTGTTACGCCACAGCCGTCTTCGTCTACGACTCCATTGAAAGCTTAGCGCGTTCAGCGTTGAAGGTTAGACGTAGCGGAATCATGCCGGAAATGATGGAGTTCATGAACGAGAAGACGGTGAAAACCGCTTTGGAATACGCTGGAATAAGGGATTTTCCAGAGGGAAGTTTCATGATGATCGACATAGGCGGTGAAAACCGGGAGGCCGTAGCATCAACCCTTAGGAAATGCGTCGATATATGTCGTGGGGAAAACCCCAAATACGTAGAGGAGACAGAGGATGAGACGCGGAGACTGGACTTCATCTCCGCTAGGAAGGCTGCGCTACCCGCCTTAGCGAGGATTAGGCCGACGACCTCGATGGAGGACTGCACCGTACCACCCTCGAAGCTTCCCGAAGCCGCCGCGAGGATTGAAGAAATCCCATGTCAACTGGGCGTCGATGGGTTTGAGTTAGGCAACTTCGGCCACATCGGCGACGGAAACATGCATCCCACCTTCCTTTACGACGAACGCGTCGAAGAGCAGAGCGAAGCTTTCTTTCAAGCTCTAGAAATCCTTTACAATCAAATCGTCCTCCCACTGGGGGGAAGCATTACAGCGGAGCATGGTGTCGGCCTCATCAGAGCCCCCTTTATAGGCAGGGAGCATCCCACCACCGTTGAATTGATGAGGAGAATGAAGAAATTTTTCGATCCAAACCTAATCCTCAACCCTGGGAAAGGGAAGGGGGGACCATACTCTTCCGGAGGAAGGGGACATGCCCGTTAAAAGACGACCATCAATAACAGCGTTCAGGGAGGATGTTCAAAAATGTATGCGATGCGGGTTTTGTGTAGCTCAATGCCCCACCGAGGAATACATGGGTTTCGAGTCCAACAGCCCCAGAGGCAGGATGCAGACGATTAAGGCTCTCATCGACAGGGAAATCGCCGTCACCGAGTATCTCATGAATAGAATATACGATTGCTCGCTCTGCGGTTACTGTCGTTGGAGATGCCCGCCTGGAGTTAACACGGTCAACGCCATCGAAGCCGCCAGAGCCTATTTCGTGGAAAACAACTGCTACCCTAAAATTCACGGAGAATTCGCCACCCGAGTGAGGAAGCTTGGCAATCCTTATGGTGAACCTTCGGAGAAACGTTCAGCTTGGATCCCTGAGGGATATGTGTTTCCAAGAAAAGCTGAAGTATTGTATTTTGTAGGGTGTACATCGGCGTTAAGGCTTCCAAAGATAGCCTTGGCCACGCTGAGGTTGCTTCAAGCGGCGAAAGTTAACTTCACGGTAATCCCAGAGGAGGTGTGCTGTGGCTCCATCATGTTTAGAACCGGGCTCAGAGAGGTGGCTGAGGAAATGGTTAAAAAAGTTCTGAGAATGGTTGAGAACACCGGGGCCTCAACGATCGTGTTTTCATGTCCAGGATGTTATAGGACGTTCGCCCTCGACTACCCAGCGGTGCTGGGGGAACCTTTAGGCTACGAGTTAAAGCACATTTCACAGTACCTATTGGAGATTGACGAGTTAAAGTTCGTTAAGCCATTGGACATAACGGTAACCTACCATGACCCCTGCCATCTAGGTAGACATCTGGGAGTATTCGAGGCCCCAAGGCAACTCCTTAACCGCATACCCAAGGTACAGCTAGTGGAGATGGAACGTAAGAAGACAACTTCATTCTGCTGCGGAGCTGGAGGCGGTGTGAGGGGCGCTTTCCCCGACATCTCCTTAAGCATCGCAGGGGAGAGGGTTCGAGAAGCCTCAGCGACCGGCGCCAACGTGATAGCCTCCGCCTGCCCCTTCTGCAAAAGAAACCTCCAAGACGCCGCGGCACAACTTTTCCCGCTTCTGAAGGTATGCGACATCGTTGAACTCGCCTTCACCTCTACTGAGGGCGTGAGGAAGCTTTAAACACTCTGAAGAACTACGTCGTAAGAGGAATCGAATAGTTTAAGTCATATGAAGCTTGGTGGACCGGGCGGGATTTGAACCCGCGACCTTCCGCATTTTGTTTTGATGCCAAGCGGACGATTTAGTAATTCACCGGCCACTCGGTGAATTCATACCAGTCTGATCTACCGGCCCTTTTCACATGGCTTTTATAGGTTAAATCGCCTTGTTACTGTTCACTTACATGTTCTTAAATTTTTTTCTCTTTCTTTGGGCGTCGAGAAACGGTTTATGAAAGTGGATGGAGGTTATTTACTTCGTTTTCGTCGTTTAGCGGGTTCTTACAAATGTTTTTATTAGTTCAAATTTTTCATTTCAAGTTAGGGATGAGGGTTATGAGGGTTGAGTTGAGCAAGTTGGTGGCGATGGTGGCTGTTTTCGCAGCGGTGGACGTGATTTTAGGGGCCTTACCGGCTTGGTGGATAAGCTGGGCAGCGGTTATTAAACCCCTTCACGGCGTTTTCCTAGGTCCTCTAGGCGGGGTGTTCGCGGCTTTCATAGGAGGTGTGATAGGAAACATTGTTTGGCCTCAAACCGCGGTTCTCGCATTGTTCACTTGGATTCCCGGCCTGCTGGGGGCGCTGGGGGCTGGTTTAATGGTTAAGCGGATATGGAAGCCTGTGCTCGCGATATTGGGCGCATTCATCCTGGTTTTTTATTTACATCCCGTGGGGAGAATGTTGGCTTTATGGGCGTTGTATGATAAGGTCGCGGCCTTCGCTTTAGTTTACCCAGCGGCAGTTTTGTTGGAGAAGATGTTGAAGTCAGGTTTGGAGTGGAAGTACCTGGCTCCAACGATGTCGCTCATTTCATTCGTAGGGACCCAGATCGATAACATGGTTGGGAACGATCTCTTCATCTTCCTCAAGCTTTACGAGCTTTTCGGCATATCGGTGGACGCACTTCTCCCCCTCTACGTGACGGGAGCCTTCGTCATGACGGCTCAAAGAGTGGCCATCGCGGTGATCGCGGGTGTTGTAGGATCGCCGTTGTTGAAGGCTGTTCAGAGATCCCGTTTCATGCCTTGGCCTTTAACCTAGGATCCGAAACCCAGATATATGGATTAAGGTCAAAATAACAAGTGGGGTGAACGTTGGTCCTCATGTCGAATGAAGTCGTCGCGTCACTACTAGGAAACTTAATTCGGGAATCCATCGTGGAATTAGAGGCGCCTGGGGATCCTGAGCGAATCAACAAGGATCATCCATTAATAATATACATTCAAAGGGAGCTTTCGAGGAAACTGATCCAATCAGGGGAAGAGGAGGTTGAAGGCTTGGAGATGAAGATAAGGTTTATGCTGGAAAACGATTTTGAAAGCTTAAAGGCTATCCTCGATGAGTTAGTGTACAAATACTATAGAAGTAAGGTTTTCGCGGAAGGGCCGCCGGACAAGTTTAGGGAGCCTGGGAGAAAGGCTCGCTGGGCACTCTAAACCATAAACATTAAAGAATCCCCCATCCTAGAAGGTTTGTTATAATACTTTTTAATCGGAACCCCATTACCTCCACGGGGAATGGGTTGAGTATGAGATGAAGGCGGTGAGGTTTTACGGTCCAGGGGACTTAAGGTTTGAGGATGTAGATTTCCCACGTTTGAAAGAGGGGGAAATACTTGTCGAGAATCATGTTACGTTAACCTGTGGAACCGATCTAAAAATGTATAGGCGTGGTCACCCCTACGCTAAGCCTCCTCTAATCATCGGACATGAATTCTCCGGCGTAGTCGCGGAGGTAGGTCCAAAGGTGGAGGGCTTTAAAGCGGGTATGAGAATCGCCGCAGCCAACTCAGCTCCATGTAACACATGCTTTTACTGCAGGAGAAGTCAGCAAAACCTATGCGAAAACCTGAGTGAAACCCTCATAGGTTTCACGGCTCAAGGAGCCTACGCTGAATACGTCAGGATTCCGGCGAGAATTGTGAAACAGAACACGTACATCATCCCAGACCACGTTTCGTTCGAAGAAGCGGCTTTGCTTGAGCCCTTGGCATGCGTGGTTCATGGAAGCCAACTGGTGAAGATAAACCCAGGTGACACCGTAGCCCTCATAGGAGCAGGTCCCATAGGCTTACTTCACTTACAGATGGCTAAACTTAATGGGCCAAGCAAGCTAATCGTATCCGACCTCTCAGATGAACGTTTAAAGGCCGCTGGTGAAATGGGAGCTACTCATCTGGTTAACCCTCGGAGAGAGAGTCAGGTTGAAAGGGTTCTTGAGTTAACCGGTAACATAGGCGCCGATGTGGTGATAGAGGCCAGCGGCCACCCGGAAACTTGGGAAAACGCCGTCGCCATGACTAGGAAAGGGGGAACCACCCTACTCTTCGGAGGCTGCGAGCCGGGGACAAAGGTGAGTTTCGACACTGGACATATCCACTACGGGGAGCTTACATTAAAGGGCGCCTTCCACCACACACCGCTGTCGGTGGAAAAGGCCATGGCCCTCATCTCAAGCGGGCTCATAGACGCCTCAAAGATTATAACGCATAGAATGAAGCTTAGAGAAGTAAAGGAAGCTTTAAACCTGATGGCTGAGGGGAAAGCTGTAAAAGTGGCGTTAACACCCTAAATGGAAAAGAGTTAAGCTAATCTCTGAACATCCCACACGGTTTACGCGAAAGCCTCTCAAGGCCTTTATGGGTTAACGACCACCTTCAAAGCTTCACGTCCTTCAGCCGCCATCTTTAAAGCCTCAGACGCTTGAGACAGCTTAAATCTATGGGAGATAAGCCACCTGAGGTCTAGCTGCTTAGACTCCAGAAGCTTTAACGCGATGTTGGTTTCAATCTCCGTGGTTGAATAGCTTGGAATCAAAGAAACCTCTCTTATGAACAGTTTGCCGGCTTCGTAGGTGAAAAGCTCCCCCCCAGGAGGAGCCCCGAACATTAAGACCTTTCCCCCCTTCCTAACGCAGTTAGCGGCGGTTTCGATGAGTTTCCCAGCGCCAACCGCTACGACGGCGAGGTCTACGCCTCGACCATCGGTGGCCTCGTAAACCCTGTCTAAAAGGCTTTCCTTTGAGGGGTTTACGAGAATCTGGGCCCCCATCCTGCCAGCGGCTTCAAGTCTACGCTCTGAAACCTCACTTGAAATGATTAGTCCAGCCCCGAAAAGCCTCAGCAAACCTGTTATGAGTAAACCGGTGGGGCCAGCCCCGATGATTAGAACGTCATCCCCCTTCTCCGCTTTCACTTTGCCAAGAGCCCTAAGACAGCATGCCATAGGCTCTATGAGAGTGGCTTCGTCGAAGTCTACATTGTTTGGAAGCTTAAGCACGGCTCCCCTCTCAACGTTGTACTTTGGAACTCGAAAGTACTCCGCTAACCCGCATGGATCAATGTTTGTTTTAGAAAATGTATCGCACATAGTATGGTCTCCACGCCGACAGTAATGACATGTATAGCATGGAACATGGTGATGAACGAAAACCCGATCCCCAATCTGTAGGTCTCCAACTACATTTGAACCTATCTTTTCCACAACCCCTGAAACCTCATGGCCCAGCTTTGGAGGGGTTAAATGGACGCCGAGGAATTTTTCAACATCAGTCCCACATATCCCACAGGCCTCCATCTTGACGAGGACGTCGCCGACGCTGAGGTTGGGAACCGGGGTCTCCCCCACCTCTACTAGGCCCCTCCCCCTGATGAAAACAGCTTTCATCCACCGGCCCTCGAAGAGTTAAGCCTCACAGCTCTAAAACGATGAAACCACTATTTGAACTTAGATCGCTGACCATTCTCTAGGCGTAGGGACCCCTATGTTAATAAGCCTAACGAGAAACCGGCTTAAAGGAACATTTGAAAGCGCTGAAGAAGAGAAGATTACGTCGAAGATTAAGGTGAGAATACGATCACCGGCGACGATGTTGAAGCGGTTATAAAATCCACTGAAGTCGCAATAGCGAAGGAAGACCGGGTCCTCCTACTCGAACGTTAAAATGATTGGGCCTTGAACACGCGGAAAAGTTTGGCGGGCCCGCGGGGATTTGAACCCCGGATTCCAGGCTTTCGCCGTTTTACTCCGAAGGCCTCCACTTTTCATCTGTGTCCTGATCCAGCTAGACGACGGGCCCGTATCGGTTAACGTTTAATTGCCTCTGCTCCTTTAACCTTTCTCTCGAGGGTGTATGGCGTGGCGCTTTCCGATAAGGGCATCATGGACTTGTTGTTGACTGGAAAGTTGAGGATTGAGCCTTTAGATGAATCCTGCATTAATCCAGCTGGCTACGATCTTAGATGCGGACAGGATGTGATGTTAAATCCTGGGCGCATGGTTTTATCCTCAACCGTTGAACGCGTTCAGCTTCCCAACGACCTTGTAGGCGTTTTACATTTGAGGTCTTCGTTGGCTAGGGAGGGGTTAATCGCCAGCTTGGCCCTCGTTGACCCAGGGTTTAGAGGACAGCTTACCGTTATGCTTTACAACGCTGGAGGAAGTCCAATACGGGTTAAGAGGGGGGAGCGTTTCCTTCAAATTTCCTTTTTCAAGCTTGTCGGTGAGGCGAGTCGGGGATACTCAGGGGTTTACCAAGACAGTAAAGGCGTGGTTAAAAGCTTAAGAGGAGAATCCACGTCATTATCAAATGTGGGTTCGATGAATAGCCCTAAACGGTTGTTCGGGTTGATTAAGAGGAGAGGGTTAAAGCGTTGAAGGGTGGCTCGAGGATACTGGATTTAAAGTATAAGTTGATGACGATTGAGATGCTTAATTTGGCCAAGAGCTTTTACACTTACCGGGAGCTTTCTCAACTTATTGGGCTTCCGGAAACTGTTCTAAGCCGATACGTTAAGGGTCACGTATTGCCCACCATTGATAGAGCGGAGCAGATGAACAAGATACTTCAGAACATACTTCGACTGGATGGGGAGTTACAGAAGAGAATAAAGTTCGATGAATACGGGTACTTTGATAACACAAAGATCATCGGCGACCCCCTCTTTTTAGAGAGGGCTGTGCAACACGCCATCAACAAGTTCGCGGGTAAAAGGGTAACGAAGATTTTAACGGCGGCTGTTGACGGAATCCCCTTGGCCACGTTGCTGGCCCATAGGCTTGGGGTAAAGTTGATCGTGGCGAAGAGAGAGAGGGAGGTTGGGGTGAAGGATTTCATCGAAGAAGTCTATACTCCATATCATACAGCCGTTATGGTAAGCCTCTACGTGCCTAGGGGGGCCATCAAGAAGGGGGACAGTGTGCTGATCGTCGACGACGTCATCGACAGTGGTGAAACTCAAAGGGCGTTGATTAAAATCGTTGAGAAGTCTAGGGGCGATGTGATAGGGATATACGCGCTAGTCGCCGTCGGGGATGAGTGGAAAAAACTGAGCCAATCGGTTAGATTCCCCGTCGAGTTAATCCTCCAGGTCTCCAAGAAGAGTGGTTCAGAGGAAGCGACGGAGTCCTAGGCGAGCCGTGATGTTCGTTTCATAAGGCGGCTCTATAATCCCGTCTTCACACACGATGGCGGTGATCAATTCGGGTGGAGTTATGTCGAAAGCAGGATTTAACACTGGAACATCGTCCGAAACGATTTTACAGCCATCTATCATCCTCACCTCTCCCCCACTCCTTTCTTCAATCACCACTTCCTCAACCCTTGACTCCAAGTCAAAGGTGGATTTAGGAGCGGCTACGTAGAAGGGTATTCCGAAAAAGTGGGCTGCCGCCGCCACGGTTAGAGTGCCGATTTTATTCACCACGTGTCCTGTTCTTAAAACCCTATCGGCTCCAACGACAACCTTTGAAACCATCCCTTTATCCATAACGTAGCCAACCATGTTGTCCGTGATGAGGGTTACAGGCACTCCATCCCTTCTCAGCTCGAACACCGTTAACTTCGCGCCCTGAAGCCTTGGCCTGGTTTCGCACGCGATCACCTTAACCCTTTTCCCACTTTCCACCGCGGCTCTAACAACCCCTAACGCTGTTCCGTAGGATACGGTGGCTAACGCACCCGCATTCTGCTAGCCTTCCATAGGCTATTTACAGTAGGTGAGCACCGTATCCCCGTCGCGTAGTAAAGTGGCTCCGTTCAATCCTAACCTTCTGTTAACTTGAACATCCTCCTCAGCGATTTTAAAAGCTTCCTGAACAACGGCTTCGATGACATCTCGAGTTTCCCCTTCAGTTTGCTCCGCGACCCCGATAACCCTATCCAAGGCCCAAAAGAGATTTCTAGCGGTGGGTCTACTAGCCTTCAGTAAGTTAACGGCCTTCTTAAGCTCATCCCTTAAACGTTCCCTGTTCTCCGCCTTACTATGGTAAGCGGTTAAGGCTAATCCCATAGCCGCGGCTACCCCTATGGCCGGAGCCCCCCTCACCACCATGCTTTTTATGGCTTCGGCGACGCCCTCCACGGTTTTTACCTTCACCAGCTTGAACTCGAACGGCAACCGTGTTTGGTCGATTAATTGCACCTCTCCATCCAGCCAAGCTACTGTTCTAGGTAAACTTTCTAAACCCATGCCGTAAACCACCTGAAGGTATTAAGGGGAAGCAAGGTTTAAAGGGTTCGGGTCTAATGGGTAATTGACCCACCATGTCCGAGGAGGAAAAGGTTGAGCCTGTGGAGGCTATGTTGAACCGAGGCCGAGTATACCTCCCCCTCACGGACAAGGTGAAAGACCTTAGAGAAAAGGGGTTTGGAGAGCTTAAACATAGAAGAGTTTACTTATCTCCCATCGAGGCCTTATACCTCCTAGATAAAAAGAAGATCATCATCCGCTTAAACGAGGGAAAAGAGCTAGACCTCAGCGATTTGATTAAGAAGCTTTCAGCCGTCAAAGATGAAACTTGGATCAAATACCTAATCTACAGGGATCTACGGGATAGAGGATACATCGTTAGGGAAACATCTAGGTTTGACTTCGAAGTCTATGGAAAAGGGGCTTTAAGGAGGCTTGTATCCATCGTGCATGAAGGCGGAGACGCCAGCATAGCTCGGTTAAACCTTCTCTTATCCTACGCGAAAAAGGAGAGAAAGGAGCTTGTTCTAGCCGTCATAGACAGGAGAACCGACATCGTATACTACACCCTTGACTCCTTAACAATATAGTTGAGTAATGAACGGTGAAGGAACAGAGGAGTTAAAATAGTTTAACGTCTCCATTGAATCATGAAAGGCGAGTCGATATGCCCTACAAGGCTTTTACGTTACCCAGGGGAATGCGAGACATAGATCAAATTGAAACGGCTAAAAGAGAGTGGCTGTTCGATAAAATCGCCCGCGTAGCTGAGAAATATGGTTTCCAAAGGGTAGATCCATCACCCATAGAGAAGCTTGAAACCTTGGAGGCTAAAAGCGGGCCGGCTATAAAGGATGAAATATACTGCTTTAAAGACAAAGCTGGCAGAGACCTAGGTTTAAGGTTCGACCTAACCGTCGGCATGACAAGAATGGTGGCTTCGAGAAGAGACCTCCCCCAGCCCATAAAGCTTTACGCGATCTCGGGAATGTGGAGGTATGATGAGCCTCAATTCGCCCGTTACCGATATTTCCATCAATGGGACATGGAAATATATGGGTCGGAAAGCACTTTAGCCGACGCTGAAACGATTTCAGCGAGCATGGACATCTTGGAGGAGCTTGGATTACATGAATATGAAGTTTTAATAAACAGCAGGGTTCTCATGGATAGTTTTCTAGCGTCGTTAAAGCTTAACTCTGAGGATCAAAGGATGGAGGCGTTGAGGATTATAGACAAGGTGCACAAGATTCCAAGGGAAAAAGTCGTGGAGGAGTTCAAAAGGCTGGGAGTTAACTCAGATTGTTTAGAGAGACTTTTAGAATTCACGTCGATGAAGGGCCCGCCTGAAAAAATTCTTGAAGAGCTGGACTCCTATGAGGTTCAGGGTCACTTGATGTTGAAAGGATTGGACGCGTTGAAAAGCCTTGTAGACGACTTAAAGGCCTATGGAAAGTTGAGTAAATGTTTTCTAAACATGGGGGTGGTGAGGGGAATAGACTACTATGACGGAATAGTTTTCGAAGCCTACGACAAGGGAGGTGAAGATGTAGGGGCCATTTTAGGAGGCGGCCGATACGATAAACTGGGGTTAATTTACGGTGGAACTGCCCTACCAGCCACAGGCGTCGCCGGAGGCGTGGAGAGGCTTATGATCTCATTGGATAGAAGGGGGCTGTTCCCTAAAATTGACGTTTCCCCGAAAGCCTACGTGACGATTTTAAACGACCAGGTTAAAGCGCAGTCGATAGCGTTGGCGCAGCTGATTCGAAGGAGGGGCGTCTCATGCGACTTGGAGCTTAAAAACAGGCCTTTAAAAAAACAGTTAGAATACGCGGATTCGATGGGCATCCCCTACACGTTAATCCTAGGACCGAGGGAAATGGAGAAGGACGCAGTCAGGATACGCGACATGAAAACCAGAAGGGAAACCCTGGTTCCCATGCGAAGCCTTGAAGAGTGGATTAAAAAGATACGGGGCTAAACGCCTTAAAAGGCTCAGTGAACTATCGATTAAACATGGGATTGCGATGAACCCTTGGAGCGAGTTCAACCCCGCTTCCTTAAACCCGCTTGAAAACATGTTAGCGGCCGTTAAGATGGAGGAGCCTGAAAGAACCCCGGTAGCCACCTTGGAGCAAGAGCACGCCGTGAAGCTGGTGGGGGCAAAGTATTGGGAATACGCTACAAACCCTAAAATCGTCGCGAAGGCCCAGATGCACGCGATACGAAAATACAAGTTGGACTTCGCTTGGATCCACATCGACGATTGGATTGAATACGAAGCTATGGGAAACAAAATAAGGTATTTCGACGCCGCGGTTCCAACCTGCGAGAGATACGTGGTCGAAGAAGAATCGGATCTAGGATGCCTTAAGGTGCCTGATCCCTCAAGGGATGGGCGAATACCCGTTCTCATCGAGGCGATTAAAACCATTCTTAAATCATCTCAAGGGCGAATCCTAGTTTGCGGCCGGGTTGCGTCAGCCTTTTCAGGCATGCTTCTCTTAAGAGGCTTAGAGAGAGGTCTAAAAGACCTGTATGTGAACCCGAATTTATGCGAGGAGCTGTTGAAAATCAGCCATGAAGTCGCTGAAACCATGGTTACGGCTCAAATAGAGGCGGGAGCCCATGCCATATGGGTTGGAGACTGCTTAGCCACCTCTAGGCTCATCCCCCCAAGATTCCATGAGCTCTACGCCCTTCCATATCAAAGCAAGATTATCAGCTTCATCAAGAAGCTGGAAGGAATCCCCATACTTTTCACCGATGAAAAAAAGCTGGAGAGGTTAGTTAAGGAGTCTGAGTCCCAACCAGATGTGATGGGGATAGGGACAGGCATAAAACTGGAGGAGGCTAAGAAAGCCATAGGGGGGAAAATCTGCCTATTCGGGAACATAGACCCAGTGCACGTGTTGTTACAGGGCTCGAAAGAAGGAGTAGAGGAGGCGGTTCGAAGCTGCATCGAAGCCGCGGCTCCAGGGGGCGGATTCATCTTGGCCACAGGAGAATGCGTCTGCCGAGACACTCCGGAGGCGAACATACATGAAATGGTTAGAAAAGCTGAAACCTACGGAAGATACCAAGTTGAAGCAAGGTAGATGATGAAAAACATTTCTCAAAACGTCGATAATGCTCGAAACATATAATATATACGTAGGTGAGCTATTTAGATCGTGGCTTAGGTATGAAGGCGTTTGATGTTCGACCTAGGTTAAAGGGCCTTGTGTTAAAAATTGAGAAAACCGGTGAAAAGGTTCAGGACTCTGAAGGAGTGGAGTGGGAAAAATGCGTTTTCACCGTCGCGTTAAAAGGTTACTCGAAGAGGACCCCTCAATTGGAGTTGGATAAGAAACTGGTAGACAGGGAGGTTAAGCTGGTTAGGTATTGCGCCTATGATTGGCATTATAAGCTTGGGGTGAGCAAAACGCTTGACCCTGAGGAAACAGAGGCCGTGTTAAAAGGGGAAACAGACCTCACAGGGGTTTAAAGCGTTGGAGAGTAAAGAAGAGGTTTTTCAAAGGCTTCGAGACGCCATCGTACAGCTTGACATAGACGGTATAAGGAGGATAGCTCAAGAAGCGTTGGATAAGGGCATTCCAGCCTATGAGGCTGTCATGGAAGGCATGAGCAAGGGCATGGAGATCGTTGGAAAGAAGTTTGAGGAGGGGGAGTTTTTCCTGTCGGATTTAATCATGGCGGGGGAAACGATGAAGGCGGGCATGGAGGTTTTAAAACCTCACTTGAAGGCTGGCCAAGTTAAGTCCATGGGAAGAGTGGTGATTGGAACCGTTAAGGGCGACATTCACGACATAGGTAAAAACATCGTTTCTACTCTACTCTCCTCCGCGGGATTCGAAGTCCATGACCTAGGGGTAGATGTGGATGTCGATCGATTCGTTAAGGCTGTTCAAGAGTTTAAGGCGCATATACTAGCCATGTCAGCGTTGCTCACGGTTACGATGCCCTATATGGAAGAGGTCATCAAGGCCGTGGAGAAGGCGGGCATTCGAAGCCAGTTAAAGATAATTGTGGGAGGCGCGCCTTTAAGCGAAGACTACGCCAAGCGAATAGGGGCTGACGCCTACGCTGAGGACGCTGTTACAGGAGTTGAGAAATGTAAGAAGCTTATGGACGAGGTGAAAAAATAATCGGTGGAAGAGGACGCTTTAAAACGCTTTAAAGCCTGCTTACACCTGTATTCGCCTTAACCTCCACTTAAGGATTTAAGGCGACGGACCTAATGCGGTATGCGTGACAGGTGTAGGTGGCGCAACCCATGACTCCGCGGTCACTTCGATTTTAGCCTTCTGCGGCTCCTAAGCAGCTCAGGCCTCCTAGCCGCCTGTTCAATGTCATCTAACGTTCGAATCAAAAATTGGCGGACAGTCTCCTTTCTACACCTTTCACACATCTTCAGCTTCTCGCTTTTCTTCAAACGCCTTCCACATCTAACGCAGTACCGCATGCTCATGGCGACCAAAAGCCAATTAAAAGGTAACTGACAATAACCCTTAAAGATTTTATTATAGCTAATCGTTTAAAACGAAAATAGAAAATTACATATTACACCGAGCCGTGAACGGTTATAGGGGCCCGTAGCGCAGCAGGACAGCCTGGCCCTGAAAGCGCGGCAGATGCCGGGCAGCCGAGCCTCCTAACCCTTTGAACGGGGCGAGCTGTAGGTCCGGGGTTCAAATCCCCGCGGGCCCGCCACTTACATGACCTCGAAACGATCCCATGTTGAATCGCCCTTCAAACCTGTAGGAACTGTAAAGCCTGAGCTTAGACCTTCTGCCAGCTACCCACGGCTGAAGCCTGTGGGCTTGTAGGTGAATCATAATGGCTCATCTCGAAATCGCCATTCATCCCTACATTAGGCACTTTGACGGGTGCCCATCCAGAGCGAGCCAGCTCAACTCTGGAGAGGTTGAGGGAAGCCACATTTGACGCATCTGAAGAGCGATCAGCTTCTCCTGTTGGCTTTGTCGATGTGTCCGCATCTTGGGCAGGTTATGGAGGTGTTTCTGGGCTGAACATAGACTATGGGGACTCCTCTTTCCAAAGCCTTGTATTCAATAAAGGATTGGAGTTTTCTGAAAGCCCAGCTGTGGAAGCCTCCGTTTCGACTTTTTCCATGCTTGGAGTTACAGGTGTTGGAATAAGGTTTATATTTTCGTGCATTTACTCATAAATGTTGGTGAGCTTCATGATTTGGAGCCCCGTCACCTGGGGGAGCTGGATTCCACCTTGGTTCTGGTGGCCTTGGCCAAGGATGGGCAGAGGATTTTGCCGTTGGATTCAACTCCACTGGCTTTTCCCCTACTGGGCATACCCAGTTTACACCATTGATGAGACGAGGAAACTGTTGGAGTGGTGGAGGCTGACCTTAGAAAACGAGCTTAAAGCAGTAGAGGAGAGGCTTAAAGAGTTTAAGAAGTGAAGCGGAAGCTGTGATCCTTCCAGAAAGCCTAAAGGTTGGTGAGTTGGAAACGCGGATAGCAGTCGCAACCCAAGACTTAAATGGCTTAGATGATGTTGTTTCACAGGTGTTCGGACGGTCTCCAACATTCACCATAGTGGACGTGGAGGACGGGGTGATCAGAAAAATTAAGGTTAGAAAGAACCCCTTCGCGGATACCCCTCATGGAGCTGGCCCATTAACTTGTGCGAGGCTGAACAAGCTTGGCGTTAAGGTGGTTGTCGCAGCAAGCTTCGGTCCAACCGTATCCGCCATACTGAAAGAGTCAGAGATCAAAATGTTCATCGTCAATCCTGGGACAAAGGTTGAAGATGCGATAAAAGAATGCCTTAAGGATTATAAAGCTTCTCCCCCTTCGACAGTGGAGATGGAAGGTTGAAGGAACTTGTCGTCGTAAGCGGCAAAGGCGGGGTTGGAAAATCCACTATAACCGCGTCCCTATCGGTGTTACTGAGCAAGGCTGGAATTGGAATCACAGCAATCGACTCGGATGTGGATGCGCCTAACCTTTCCATCATTCTTGGAGTTGACGTCGCGGATTACATAGACATTCAAGCATCGGAGAAGGCGTCCATCGACCCGGCTAAATGCGTGAAATGCGGCAAATGCGCATCCGTCTGCAAGGCCGGCGCATTGATAAGCGTCGAAGGAGAAATGCCCGCGCTTATTCCCTTTCTCTGCGAGGGATGCGGATCCTGCGCCCTTATCTGCCCCACAGATGCCATATCCATCAAGCGGGTGACGAACGGCAGAATTGGAATCGCGAAGACCTCTTACGGCTTCCCAATAGTCGCAGGTCAACTAAACATGGGTGAAAGCAGCTCAGGCCACATAGTGACGGCGGTGAAGGCGAAGGGAAGGTCGGTCGCTGAGGATTCAGGGTCAGACTTGATTCTGGTT
>Ga0078972_1009433_pt1 | contig 19258 bp, 17 predicted proteins | sample YelNatPaOPGAMG01_FD_67568 | JGI IMG/M metagenome (GOLD analysis project Ga0078972, IMG submission 67568) | Hot spring thermophilic microbial communities from Obsidian Pool, Yellowstone National Park, USA - OP-RAMG-01 (SPADES assembly) (version 2) | ecosystem: Environmental > Aquatic > Thermal...
AACCCCTCTCTCCACCAAAGGGGGGGGGGGGGGGGGGACTACCAAAAGGTGCTTTGTAGCACCTTCTTAATTAAGTGTTTTAAACATAGGTGCTATTAGCACAAGGTGCTACTAGCACAAGGTGCTATAAGCACAAGATTTTTTCAACTTACAAAACAGAATTTTGGAACAGATTCAAGGATTTTTGTAGAATTTGAAAATTCAATGGGTAATCACTCGTGAGGTTAGGTTGTTTTTTATATAAATTGAACCAGATATGAAAATTTATTGATAATTACTCTATGGAGCTTTTGAAAGTAGAAAACCTAATCTCCGGATATGGGAAAATTGATATCTTAAAAAGTGTTTCTATAGATGTAAATGAAGGTGAAATTGTTTGTGTTCTTGGAGCAAATGGTGCTGGTAAGACAACATTAATAAACACAATCTCGGGTTTGATTCCTGTTAAATCAGGAAAAATAAAATTTTTAGGGAAAGACATAACAAACACGCCACCACACAAAAGAGTAGAGCTTGGCTTGGTACAAGTCCCCGAAGGCAGGAAAATATTCCCTAAACTTACAGTTTTAGAAAACTTGGAAATAGGTGCTTTTCTAATAAATGATACTGAACTAAAGAAAAAAACATTGGAGTGGATATACTCATTATTCCCTGTTTTGTATGAAAGGAGGGACCAAAAAGCAGGTACACTCAGCGGGGGTGAGCAACAAATGCTAGCAATAGGAAGAGCACTCATGTCAAATCCAAAACTCCTAATGTTAGATGAGCCATCAATGGGATTAGCAGTAAAATTGATGGCAACTATATTTGATGTCATAAAAGAAATAAGTAAGAAGATAGCGATACTCCTAGTCGAGCAAAATGCTAACAAGGCATTGTCCATAGTGGATAGAGGCTATCTAATTGAGACTGGAAAGATAGTTTTAAGTGCTCCTAGAGATATTCTAACCTCTTCAGAAGAAGTGAAAAAGGTGTATCTAGGAGGATAAAAAAAAATTCTTTTATTCCGAAACTATTTCATTATGGCTACTCTTATAAGGGGGGTACTCACATTCAGTATTATCATATCCACAACACTTGCAGCAAACTGTGAATTAATACCTAGATTAACATTGGAAAATGATATGTTCAGGATATCTGAACCTATGAATGTTATATTCACAATTGAAAACAACGGAAACTCCAAAGAGGAGTTTTATCTCTATGATGACACATTTAAAACTCTGTTTTTTGAATTAAAAACTGACAAAAACGATACAGTAGATTTTGCGTATGAATTTTTACTAAAACATAGTTTTTCACCGGATAGTTCTCTAACCGATAACAACAAAAAACTAATTACTTTACTACCCGGTCAGATGTTTTCAGTAAAAATAGATCTATCAAAAATATTTGATATTTCAAGGTCCGGCACATACTTTTTGAAAGGCATATTTTCAAAAGATGGACTTGCTGACAAGATGGAAGGTAGTTACACATACCCTTACAAAATAACAATAAAACCACCTTTACCGATTGAAAAGGAAGTTACATCAATATCTGAAGAATTACAAAGAAAACAAAAAGAAATGTTCGGGCTACCCCCATACGAAGTTGTCAATAGAATGCTTAATGCCAAGATGAAAAAAGATCAAGAGGAATTTGGTATATATTTTGATTTGGAGAAGTTGATAATAATCTTTCCATCATTCTATAAGAAATATACAGAAGCACCAACTCCATCTGAAAAAACAAAGGTTATCCAAAACTTTGAAGAATACTTAACAACATACTGGGGCGATCCAATAATATCATACACCATAGAAAAAACAGAGATTGAAGGACAAGAAGCAAAAGTTACCGCAAATGTAAAATTCAAATTAAGAGAAACATCATACACACTAAAATACACCTACAGTCTCTATCAAACATACGATAACAGATGGCTAATCTACTCCTACGATGTAGTCAATCTGAAATAATTAAAAACCTAACCCCAAAGAGGTACGAAACAAAAATCTCTTATTCGTATCCATTCCCAAATTAAAAGATAAACCTAATTTAAGGAAGACCAATCTCAAATCCAATTCACCACCAACACCAAACTCATAAATAGTACTAACATTGTCAAAAATAATACCAGTAACCCCCGTAAAACCCAAACTACTATCCCTAACAAGAAAATTCTTCAAGACAACATACCCCAACCCAATGCGAAAATTAGAAAACTCATCAAACCTATAAAACTGAACAAAATTCACAATATCTCCACAGATAAATGATATCCACAAACCAAAAGTATAAGAAATATAGCCATCAAAAGAGCTTATCCCACCACTGACATAAATAGATGGGATTACATCCTTAGATAATACATTGTCAGTAATATCATTACTGGTAATATCATTACCAACCTTTGAATTAGAATCTAAATTTGTCAGGGTATTTGTTAATACTATGTAATTTGTGAGAAATATGACATTTGTTACAGAAGTAAAATTTGTATTACCTACATCACTACTCTCTTCTTTTACTTCCTTAACAGCTGATAAATCGACCTCCTTCTGGCCTAAAGAAGTCTTGACAATCACCTTTCCATTTTTTACCCCAACCTCTACCCCCTTGATGACCTTACCATCCAAACTTACCTCAACCACCTTATCAGAAAGGAACTCAATGAAGGAAATATCCTCAGCCCTAACCTTAATGTTTTTACCTTTGTGATAGAACACGACAAAATTCTCTTTCTGAGAAACAACTTTACCTTTCAATACATCACCATTCTTAAGCACCAATACATCAGCAAAGGTTAAATAACAAAAAGACCATAAACTAATAAAGATACCTAATCTTAGTAATTTCATTCTTATTTAATCTCCTCTTGCCCGATTCAGTATCAATAATAACAAATGAATCCCCTATTTCTTCAACATTACACTTTATTGTGCTACCATCATTCATTATAACCTCATTAATAAACCTCTCTTCTTTTTTAGGGTTTAGAGTCTCATTATTAACAGTTAATTTACCATTAGAATAACTAGCATTAAACTCATTAGCAAAAAATTCGTAAACTTGATCTCCGATGATAAGTTTTATACTCTTGAAATCTCCTTTAGGAAGTCCATGAATAGTAAAGTTATCAACTTTACCATCAACATATATGTTGATGGTAGAATTATCAATTTTTATACTGATGTCATTTTTAGAAATATTACTGAGATTAAGCGTAATTTTGTCTTCAAGACTCAATTTACTAGAATCAATGTGCGAATTGGTAACATACAGAAAAGCAAAAGTAAGTATTACAAAAACCAAAAAGGAGAAGGAAATAGCAACATACTTCAGGAAATTTACACTTTTATTGGTACCCCCGCTAAAATAACCAAGAGTTTTCATCTCTCTAAACTTCAAAAGCAAACTACCTCTTGTTTTGCTATCAACAGATCTTATCACCTCATCCGGGACAGGTTTAAAAATTGAATTATACAACCTGCTACATTTCTCACAAGAAGAAATATGCTCCATATCCTCATCACTAAGTTCCCCTAAAATAATCTTCTCAAGATCAACATGCTTACTCATAAAAACCTCCTTTAGATTTTAACTTATTTATCACTTTTTTTAAGCACCTATTAACTGTCCTATTGCTCACCCCTAAAATTTCGGCTATTTCTTCTATTTTGTACCCATCAAGCCTCAATAATAAAATATTTTTATCATAATCATCCAAACTATCAATAACCTCATATATACTATTTACCCCATCATCTTTAGTCGAACTTTCATATACTTTTGGCATCATTTTTCTTTCATAAGATTCTTTTCTTTTTCTATCCCTAACTACATTTAAAGCAATAGTAAAAATATAACTCTTAAAACTACCTTTAGGATTATAGCTCCTTATATTTTCAAGTAACCTAACAAATACCTCCTGCACAATATCAGAAGTCTCATCAATACTATTGGTATGTCTGTAAACAAAACTTATCAACATTTTGCTGTATTTGTTGTAAATCTCCATAAAAGCATCTTCATCCCCACAGATTATTTTGTATATCAATTCCGCCTCTGTCTCCATATACTCATAGTAAATAAATACTCTAATTTGTGTCAAATGAATAAAAAATCCAACCACATAGTATTCAACGATTAAGAGGACAAAAAAGTGCCAACTTTGTACCTTTACTATTCTAAAATTATTTTCAGACCTTCCGAACATTCCTAGAGAGGGGGTGTATGATTGACGAAGGAAAAGATGAATTTAATGAGTATGGTGTTAGATCTAATGTAACCAAAGATAAAATAAAAAATTCCCCAAACTACTCAATGATAATCATAGTTACTGTCCTTTTTTCCATTTTTAACTTTGTAGTTGGCTACATGATTGGGAAGTTTCTAGGTAACTCACCTAAAAATGTACCTGTATCATACATGATACAGGATAAGAAGAGTAACAATCTTGATGATATCGTTGGAATACCATCCTCATCTAATCAAGATAATCACAAAGATTCAAAGAATTTAGTTGATGTAAGCGACATAGATAACAACGATATCAGTAATACCACAATTCTAGAGAATCAAGACACAACTACCCCTCAAAAGATATCCAAGAAGGATAAAACACCTGAAAGTAAAAGTATTAGTAATACACAAAAAAGTAGTAAATCAAGTTCTAATTCTACAAATAACTCAAAACCTAGTAAATCGGAGAGGTTAGCTTCTACTAGTAGTAGTGGTAAAAATTATTACATACAGGTTTCTGCTAATGAAAACAAGAACATAGCTCAAGGAACATTAGAGAAACTCAAGACAATGGGTATAAAGAATGTTTCTATAGTTAATACAACAGTAAAAGGGAAAAATGTTTATAGAGTAAGGATAGGTGCTTTCAATTCATACGAAGAAGCCAACAAAGCATTGGAGTTAGCCAAAAAAATTAACAAGGATGCCTTTATGGTAGTTTCATCAAAGTAACTCAAAATCGTTTCATTTTGCCATTAAATGTCTAGAAAATTTTTCCCTCAATCTCTTTAGACTTACTCCTACATTACTTATTGAAAGGTTTAGTAACTTTCCAACATCTGAATAGCTACATAAAGTATTTAAAGAGTTGAGTTTTGTTAAATAATTTTGATTCATCTTGAACTGCATCTTCTCTATTAATTTTCTCCTTGCACCATACTTCTTCTGTACCCTTTTTAATATCTCTTCATACTCTTCTAAAACTTTTTCTATGGGCTTTTGTGTGTATTTGCTTATCAGTAATAAATCATCTGGAGTCAACTCAAAAATGAAAGTCTTTATTATAAGTTTTGAAAATTCATCTAATGAATTAAAGAAAGACACCGCCAAATCTACTTCCCGACTGCTAAAATTTTCTCTGTTGTCCTCTTGATTGCTTGAGTCTAACAAAAAATCAAAAATACTCACATCACTCAATTCCGATTCATACATTATCTTAAGTGTTTTTCTCTTCTCTCGGAACAAGAAGTTTTTATAATGATTTATCAATACCGATGTCAGGTAGGTAGAAAATTTATATCCCTTGTCTCTAAAATTAAGTATACACGATTCCAACCTTTCCATAAAGTATATATAAAACTCCCCTGCTTCATCAGGCGCTTTGTTGTATACAACTAAAGGAAAATTGTAAACATAAACTGATATTTCCTTTATTATGGTATTGAGCACCGACTGGTTACCATTTTGGTATTCAATTACTAGGTATTTAATTTTATCATCATCAAGCTTGGACATCTTTAAGAGATTTTAATTAATAACTATTGTGAAAATAAATTACCATAAGCCACCTAACAATTTCAACATTTCTAGCAATTAATCATTAATAATTATTTCTATGGAAAATAAAACACTCATAAAATATGATAAAACAATAGCCAGAGAAATAGCCCTACAAGGTATATACCAATTACTACAGGGAAGACAACTAGAAGAAACATTGAAACTAGATTGGATAGAAGACGAAGAAATCTTCGAGGACCAACTAAAATACAGAAATAAGGACTTTATAGAATCATTTGCAAGAAAGATAATAGAAAAAGCAGGAACAAATTTGAGTGAGATAAACAAAATAATAGAAAAGCACTTTAATAAGAACCCAGAAACTATATCAACAATAGACAAAGCACTAATAATTCTCGGTATCACATCCCTAAAATATTTCAAAGATATACCCTCTGCTGTATCTATAAACGAAGTAATTACTCTAACAAAATATTTTGGCTCAACAAATTACATATACAAAGTTGTCAATAAAATACTAGATTCAGTAAACAAAAACCAAAATATATAGGTTTTTAACATCAAAACATCTTTAAAAAAGGTATTGCAAAGATTTTTTATGAAAAATGCTTTTCATTTTGTAGTTGTGCTTTACCTAAAGTTCAGAGATAAAAACCAACGAGGTAAAGAAAAAAATTTTTCTTTAATTAAATAGTTTTTCTATTGAAAAAAGTTCGCCGTGTCATTTATAAATATTTTTACCTTTTGATTCAAGACAATTCAGTTTTGGGGAAATTATGAATAGTTTTTTGGGGATATGGGAGGAGTTTGTAAGCATAGCCACCTTCGGTAATAATCTTGATAAGATGATACTAAGCAAGGTAAAAGTAGAATTTTCAAAAGATGAAGTTAGAATAATTGCAAACGATGAATTCACAAAATCATGGATAGAGAACAATTACCTTGATAGAATAAAATCTCTATACAACTATTATGAAATGAAGGTTACTGTAATTTTAAACAAAAAGGATGATTCTGGGAACACGGAGGGTAAGGAAACAAGCAAGGAAGATATAGAGAAAGATCAAAAGATAGGTAAAAAAGGGAATTCTACCTCATCTTTAGAAACGAAGCCAGATGTGAAAGTATTAGAGAGCCAAAAAGGTGACAATACAACTAATAAAAATCTAAATCCAAGATACACATTCAGTAATTTTGTAGTAGGTCCGAGTAATGAGTTTTCATATCATGCCGCTCAGAATGTAGCAAGAATACCAGGCGGTATGTATAACCCACTTTTTATATATGGCGGTGTAGGATTAGGCAAAACACACTTATTACAAGCAATTGCACACGAAGTAATATCGAAAAACAAATTAAAAAAAGTAATGTACATCACGAGTGAACAATTTATAAATGACTTTTTCAAAGCAATGAATGACAAAAATCTACATTCATTTAGAATAAAATACAGAGAAGCAGATGTATTACTCATAGACGATGTACAATTTTTTAAATCTTCAATGAAGCAAGTTATGGAAGAGTTATTCCATACATTCAACAAATTATTTCATGACAGAAAACAAATGGTTTTCTCAAGTGATAGATCACCCAAAGAATTAAGTGAATTCAGTGATAGAATGAGAAGTAGATTTGAAAGTGGATTAACAGTTTTCATAGATAAACCTGATTTTGAGACTAGGTTAAAAATAGTTGAAGCCAAATTCAAAAATGAGGGGATAGAGGCACCTGAGGATGTTATTAATTTCATAGCAAACAACATAAACGACAATGTAAGAAGTTTAGAATCAGCAGTTTTAAAAGTCATAGCATACAGTTCCTTCTCTAAAAAAAACATAGAGTTAAATATTGTAAAGACTCTTCTATCGGAATTGGCAGGAGCCAACGAGAATAGTAAACTAGAGTTAAAAAGCGGAGAGAATGAAATAATCGTTAACTACACAATTGATGAGATTATAGATGTCGTGACAAACTATTATGGTATATCCAAAAATGAAGTACTGAATAACCTAAGGCAGGATAAATTTATCCTCGCAAGGAATCTAATAATATACATAGCGAAAAGAATAACAAATATGTCTTTTTCTCAAATTGGTGAATTACTCAACAGGAATCACTCAACAGTTCTTAGAGCTTATGAGAAAATGGAATCTCTTCTCAAGAGAGACTTACTTCTAAAGGAGCAACTTAAAGAAATTCTTACTTTGCTTAAAAGCAAAAAAAATGTCGCATAAATATGGAATTTTCGGTAATCAAGGAATCAACAACATCAGCATCTAGAGTATGTAAGATCAAGGTATTTGGAATAGAAGTTGAAACTCCTGTGTTTATGCCAGTTGGTACACAAGGTACTATCAAATCCCTTAGTTCAGAAGAAGTTAAGGAATTGAGTAATAACATAATATTATCCAATACTTACCATCTCTATTTAAGACCAACTATTGATGTTATTGAAGAATCTGGGGGTTTACACTCATTTATGAATTGGGATAGATTGATACTCACAGATAGTGGAGGATTTCAGGTTTTCAGTTTAAAAGACTTAGCAAAAGTAGATGAGGAGGGGGTACAATTCAAATCACACATAGACGGATCATATCACTTTTTTTCACCTGAAAAAGTCGTTGAACTACAACTAAAAATGGGATCAAACTTTATTATGCCACTTGATGAACCTACAGAACCACAAAAAAGTTTTGAGCAGACAAAACAGGCACTTGAAAGGACACACAAATGGGCTGAGAGATCTCTAAAATTTTTCAAATACTTTAAGAGTAATATAGAAAGAAAGGAAATAAAATTCCACAAAAATAAAGAATTTCTTGAAAGATTAAGAGAAGAGAACTATCACTTTGGAATAGTACAAGGAGGTTTCTTTAAGGAACTCAGGAAAGAGAGTGTTGATTTTATATGCTCTCTTGATTTTGATGGCTTCGCAATAGGTGGGTTAAGTGTGGGAGAAGAGAAAGAAAAAACATACGAGATATTGAACTATTCATCAGCAATTATGCCAAAAAACAAACCAAGGTACTTAATGGGGGTTGGAACACCCGAAGACATAGTAGTAGCCATCGAAAATGGTATAGATATGCTCGATTGTGTATTTCCCACCAGAGCGGGAAGAAGAGGACTATTCTTCACCTCAATCGGAAGAATAAACATAAGAAACAAAAAATATGAAAAAGATTTCTCAAAACCAGATCCTAACTGTGATTGTTATACATGTCAAAATTACTCAAGGGCATACATTAGACACTTAATAAAATCAGATGAACTTCTAGGATACAGACTCGTAACAATTCACAATCTTTACTTTTTCAAAAAGCTAATGGAAGATATAAGGCAAAGTATAAAAAATGATTCATTTTTAGCGCTCAAAAAATCCGTTCTAGACACTTTTACAAAAAATACTGATAACGGTTAACTTTATTCATAAACCTTTACAACACTAAAATTCGCTGGTATAATACCAAATCTGGTGGGGACGAATCTATCTTGAAAGGATTAAAGAAAAATTTTCATTATTTTGTTAGGTGAGGTAACTCGTGAGAATTGCGATTAAGATATTCTTATTAACTTTTATTATCCTGTTCATTACGAATACATGTAACTCTGCTTTGATTGAAGACAGCGGTATTACAATGCCGTTTCCTTCAAGTTCACTCAAAAATCTAAAACTAGGGCTTATGGACATCGCTTTGTCGTACAGAATTTACTCCTTTGGGGTAGAAGTAGAGGCAAAATGGCCATACTACATAATTGGTCTATACAACGCTAACATAAAACTATCACAAGAGATAGAAATCTTCAAAGATAGGAGTACTATGCTCAGTGGGACATTAGAAGGCAATATAAACCAAAGTGATAAAATACTAGAAAGTTACTCAATATCAAACATAAATGTCCCAATATACACCACCTTTTTAAGTATAGCTCAAGAAATTATCCCCTACAACATCATAACAGTAGGGCTTACCTTCAAAAGTTTAGGTAACAACACGACCAACGAAGAATTCTTTGGAGCGTTCTTGTATTCAGAAGTTATCTCTTTTCCTGATACGATTTCCTTACCAATTTACCTTGAGTTTATAACAAAGGTGGGCACACCAAATACAAATAAAACAATATTCTATGAAGGTATTATACCACCATACATGCTTTCGCTTGGCACAACCGTTTCGTTATGGAATAACCTATTTAATGTTAAAATTGGGATTATATATCCTGGCATCAGCATAAAAATTAAAGATACAGAAATAAATTCACCTGTTATACCTTATCTAAATATCTACTTTCTTTTATGAAATCAGAGTTTGTACACAAAATACATACTTTTAGCAACATTATACATAGCCTCTGATATCACTGAATCTCCATAAATGAAAGGAAACCTTATATCGCCCCTTATGAAGTCCTTGAGTATATCTTTTATTATTCCAGACACCTTGGATATCAAGTAGTTACGCAATTTCTCATTAAGAGATTTAGAGGCTATCAGAAAGTCCCTCAATGAAGACTCATTTATAACGAAAAATACTTTTTCGTTATCAAGGTAATCAATGAGTTCAGAAAATCGTACTCCCCCCTTCTTGTATAAATCATCAAATACAACACTCTTACAAGCATCCAAAAGCGCTATCCTATCATCAATGTAATCTTCTTCAAAACTTCTAAAATAGTTTACATCCTCCTTCAGTTCATTAAAACCTTTAGAAGAAAGAATCTCCCTAAAAAGCCCTATTACCTCATCATCAACAAATACCAAACCTTTTACAAGAGTCAGCCTTGGTATATAGTTAAGCAAATTGTACAAATTCCCCTTTTTATATATGTTCTCCAGCAATTTTGAAATCTCAACACCAGAAACTTTAGTTTCAAAAAGGACTCTTTTTGAAATATTTCTAATCGTCTTGAGTAAATTAAGTGATGGTATTTCTAGTTTCTCATTAGCAAAAACCTGTTTCATATTGAATCTAGTTATAAAATCCACTTCCCTTACCCACCTAAACTGCCTTATACTCTCTTTCTTCATTAACTTATCAATCTCATCCACCACATTGCTTGATAAGTTTTTCCTTATTTTCATTCCCATTTTCCCTAAACTCACTATAAGTGTGGCAAGCATATCATAACTTATAGCATTACTCTTGAGTAGTACATTGAATACCAGCTGTACTGTTTTGTCATCAAGGTAAGATATAAAATCCTCCATATCCCAAGGCACACCTGAAGAAATAAGGTATATTTCCTTAAACAACAATTCAATTTCTGAAGTTGCTTTAGATAATACATCATCAGATACAACATCTTTGTTTACTATAACCTTTGATACATCAATTATGAATCTCTTTGGAACTATCAACACACTACCATTTGTAAGATAAACTGATAAAACTCTATTATCCGGCGTTATAATAATTTCTGAAGGGATCATTTCCTCAGACACAACATATTTCACCTTCCTAAGGGTCAGCAATTCTATAGAGTTAGTGTTGATAACCTCCTCTGAAGCACTATTCAAAACGATCAATGAGCATTCTATAGGATACTTGATTCGCAATATCTGAAACTCTTTACCACTCGTAACTATCCTATCATTCTCCCTAATTTCCCGTATTGAAAAGTTCAAAAATATATTTAGTAACATCTTAAAATAATCAGCCATAGGTAAATTATACAATTTCTAGTTAGATTTTGTCCCTTGCCAACCTCTAATTTCTATATAATTTTTTGTTTTTATACCTTACATCGGAAAGATGTATTAACACGGTTGCTTGTTAATTTTACCAAAATTTATTTTTGTGCTTTTACCTTCCTAAAAATCACTGAGGGTATTCCAAAATTTGATTATTCCTAGTCATTCTGTCCCTTCCTCCGTCATTCTGAACGGAGTGAAGAATCTCTTTGAACGGAGTGAAGAACAAATAGATTAATTGTACAAATTACAAAACAGAATTTAGGGTGGGATGCTTCAAGCACCGCGTGCTTTAAGCACCGCGTGTCTTAAGCACTTAATTGAAAGTGTGCTATAAGCACCTTGTGCTGTAAGCACCTTTTAGTGGTCCCGCCCGCCTACCCTAGTTGGTTGAAGAGAGGTAGAGCCTCTCTTCACTTTTCAGTTCGCAATTTCCTTCCCGAAAGAAAAAGTGCTTACAGGGTTAAGGTATACTTTGTATCCCTTACATAATTGTGTGGGTGTGCTAGCACTCATTATTAAGCAATAAGAGCACACTATTAGCCAAAAAAAAAACAAGGTCGTTGGAAGGTTTCTACCTTCCAACGATAAAATGGGCGGGTGGGTGCTTATAGCACTTTCTTAATTAAGAGATTAAAACACTCCTTATTAATATATTCCGGAGAATGAAGAGAGGTGAAACCTCTCTACATTAAATAGGGTGGGAGGGTGGGAATTGCTTAAATTAATTTCTTATAAAAGAAATAAAAACAGGCAATAGCCTGTTTTCAACACAATCAAAATCACTTAACAACTCATCTACAAAATTATCATCTTTGTTACTAGAAGTCACTCAAGGTATATAAAAGTTACAGTTATATCATCAATTACACCTTTGTTCTTCTTAGAGTCATTTACATAGTTAACGAGATTTTTCCAAAATATGTATGGGTCTGAGTATGTTTTCAACATACTCTTTAATACATCAATGCCATCTATTACATTTTCTTTCTTCACTATGTCAGTTATCCCATCAGACAATAGTAATAGCATATCACCTTTTCTTAAATTTATTGTGGATGACTCTATTACTTGATCATCGAAGACACCTATTACTGAACCTTTTGGATTTATTTCCGTGACATCAGAATCTTTATAAAACAGGATAGGAGGGTTACCACAATTTACTAATTCCGCTTCAAGCGTCTTAAGATTAAATGTTACACCTGATAGAGTTATAAAAAAACTATCAACATAAAATATACTTTCAGAAGACATTATTTCGTTTAATGTTTTAGTCGTATCAAGTATATTTATTTCGTCTTTTAGAATATGGGATATCATTGAATAGCAAGAAAATGATAGTGCCGCTGCTGTTAATCCCTTCCCACAAATATCAGAAACCCAACTTGTTAGATATTCACCTGCCATCTGAGTCCCAAAAATATCACCAGCAATCTTAGACATTGGGTCCCAAAAATTCCTTATCACAAGGTCCCCTTTGGGGGTATGCATTCTTATTTCCTTTTTTGATGTTAGCATGTTTATTTGTGACTGCCTAAGTATCTCAAACTCAAAACTTAGGACCTTGGTAATCTTCACAGTGTTTATTGTAGCTAGCGAAGAAATTTCCACCGATGCAACATTGAGGTACAACATTATATTCCTCACATCTAAATCACTTATCGCATTTTTTGCTCTTATAAGCACTGTAAATCCTCTGTTATCCTTCGTGAACATTTTTATTATGTAATTTACCTTATAGGTTTCAAATATATGCTTGACAATTTCAAATTTTTTAAGGTATATACTATCATTAAGGGAGATGATACCATCTCCCAAAGAGACAATTTTCTGATAATCATTTATATCAATGTTAAGGTTAGACATACTTTCTGAAACGAAAGTTAAGGGGTATTGAAATAAGGTTTTAACATAAGTTATTGATGGACAAATTATCTTCAAATTTTCTTCAATACTTTTTTCTATGTTTTTTATGGTTTTACTCAAATCAATATCTACTTTATTATGACTCAAATCTATATTTTCCTCAAGATACCAAATAGTCATTATTATGAAGAGAACAGATGGAATCAAATATATTCCCATCATTATGAATCCTTCTTGACTCAAATTCTGGTAAAATATGCTAGTAATATATATAAGAGAAAACAAAAGTATTGAAATCACAATTGAAAAAGATACTCTCCTTCGGGATTTTTCAACATTGTGATCCTTTACGATAAAATACATACCAGGCGATATCACTCCAAGTGATACGAGTATTACAGACACTGGTATTGTTGGCAAACTCAAGCCTTGGATAAAGAACACCAAACCGAGGACCACCACTACACTTGTGAAAAGTAAAATAAGAAGTTTTAATCTACTTTTCTCTATCTCATTATCAAGTTTTATCGTTACAAAAACTATGTAAATAAACCCAACTAATGTATTAATGAAGGCATAAATATAGTTAATCTTCACCACGGTAAGCAAATACTGCGGCCTTCCCCAGAAAGTCAGATATAAAGTAACAAATATGAACCCAACGGCAAAATTTATGTAATTTATATACCTTTGGAATGCGTAAGTTAAATATGTTGAGTAATAGAAAAATAGACTCACAGCCAACCCTGAGAATGCAAAAGAAAGATACAAAAGATAGTAAAATCTAGACTTAAGCACTAAATCCAATCCTGTTACGATCATTAGGTACATATCCAAAAATAGGATCAATGATCCGAATAGTTTTTTAATCTTATAATCTGTATAAGACCTATAATTCCATATTAAATCTAAACCAAGAAACAATGATAGTAATAAAATCAGGAAACCTACCACCAAAGGCACAAGTATTGATAATGTATAATCTAAAAGCGTTATGTGATAAAGATTAACATCAGATTCATATAACTTTTCTTCACCGAAAAAAGGCGATGAAAATTTTATAGTTACCTTATCATACTTTGAGCTCAGTTCATTCACAAGTTTTAAAAGTTCATCTTTTTTCTTTACCTCAACACCATTTACTTCCTTGATGTATGTTAATGGAAGCACTTTTGTATAATTTTCCCCTTTGAACAGCATTCCTATGGAATCTATAGCCAATTGCCTAGTAACAAGAAACGGGAGTTGTTTGTTTTCCAAAATATACAAAGAATCAAATACTACAACCGGTATTATGTACAACAGCACCACGAACAGGATAATTGCTAATGATAGGTAAATAGCTCTCCATTTTTTCATATTAATATATAATATACGAGAAACACTCCTTTTTCAAGGATTTACAAGGTAAACCGCACACTAAAAGGGAAAGTTTTTAATTTCAATTGATTTTTGTTTGTAGTATGGTCATTAGCGAAGTAACATAAATATCTTCAGCAGAACAACCTCTTGATAGGTCATTGATCGGTTTATTTAATCCTTCAAGTAGGGGACCAAATGCTTTCATTTTCCCTATTCTTTGAGCTATCTTGTAGCCTATGTTTCCAGAATCAAGGTTAGGGAATATAAATACATTTGCTTTACCAGCAACTTTAGAATCGGGACATTTTATCTTTGCTACTTCTGAAGAGAACGCCGCATCAAACTGCATCTCGCCGTCAAAATCAAAATCAACATTCTTTTCTTTAAGTAACTCAAATGCTCTTTTAACTTTATCAACAGATGGACCACTACCACTACCTTTAGTAGAATATGATAACAAAGCAACTTTAGGGGTATCGTTTATAAAGTTCCTAGCAAAATTAACAGTGTTTATTGTTATATCAACTAATTGTTCTGGAGTTGGGTCTACAACTAAAGCGCAATCTGAAAATACCATCCTCCCATTGCTACCAATGCTAGGATCGTTTGACACCATTAAGAATGAGCTAGAAACTGTATTTATACCTTTTTTTGTTTTGATTATCCATATACCTGCTCTTATCACATCGGCTGTGGGACTCATACTACCCGAAACCATACAATCAGCAAAACCTTTTCTAACTAGCATGGCTCCGAAACCATTTATATCACTTCTTATATATTCAGCACATTGGTCTTTGGGAATACCTTTATGTTTCCTAAGTTCATAAAATTCTTCTATAAATTCATCAAGGGCATAGAACGAATTAGGCGTAATGATTTGACAATCAGAAATATCAACACCATTTTCTTTTGCTATACTGCTAATTTTGTCCTTGTCTCCCAGTAAGAGAAAATCTATATTAATCTTCTCACCTTTTAGCATACCTAGTGCTCTTATAACCCTAGGATCAAAGCTTTCGGGGAAAACAATTTTAACATTCATTCCCTCAACTTTTGACCTTATCTCATCTACAACATCTACCATAAAACCCAAAACCTTAAAGCATTCTAAAATATTCAAGTATTACTTATCAACATCATTAGTTTCTTATATGTATGTAATTTTTTACACACTTAACTCTGAGTGCATTGAAGAAATCTACACACTTTTTTAGAAAAAGCGATTGAGAGTGCAGGGAGATGAAGCTTCAACGAGGTATAACCTCAACGAGGTATAACCTCAACTAAGCATAGCCTCTCTAAAACAGAATGGGTAGAAGGGATTGCTTAAGACAATATTGCTAAGTGCCTAAAGGAACTTTTTTTAGTGATTATAATACCTTTAAAAAACTTACAGGGTTAAGAGAGACTACACTTCCCCTATAACTTTAAGGTGGGTAGTGCTTAAAGCACTTGTGCTTAAAGCACTTGTGCTTAAAGCACTTGTGCTCAAAGCACATTTTTATTTAGAAAGTAGGTTGAAGAGTATAGAGAGGCAGAGTTTCTCTACAGCAGAATGGGTGTGTGGTACTTCATAGCACCTTCTTAATTAAATGCTTTTACACTTTTTATTCAAATTACTCTAGGGAGTGGAGAGGGGGTGTACTCCCTCTCCATAAAATTGGGTGGGTGGGCGGGGGATTGCTTAAAGTAATGGTGCTAATTCTTAAATAAAGAAACAGGTCTAACCTGACAGGTTTAACCTGAAACAGGCAATAGCCTGACACAGGCCTAGCCTGTTTTTCAACAGAATTAAATCTATTTGACAATGAGAGATTGAAAAAATAAAATTCATTCAGAGGGGGAAAATATGAGGTCAATAAAATTATTCCTACTTTTGCTTTTAGGTACGATGTTTCTAGTACCAAGACTTATTGGAGCGCCTGTAAAAATAAATCTGTGGCATGCCTACAGAGGAGATGAAAAAAAAGCAATAGAGCAGGTTGCTGACACTTTTAACATAACATCTTTCGATGTACAGGTATCATTACTACCAGTACCTTTTGATGCGATGAATGATAAACTGAGAACAATGGTACCGCTTGGTAAAGGTCCAGATCTTTTTATATTCGCTCAAGATTTTACTGGAGAATGGGCAAACAACAACATAATACTTCCCGTAGATGATATGGTTACGCCGGAAATTGTAAAACAATTTCCCAAGTACCTGATGATGGCATATGTGTATGGTGATAACGATAACCTTTGGGCTCTACCAATGTCTTTCAAAAACTTGATTCTATTCTATAACAAAAACTACATATCCAAAGTTCCTGATAAATGGAGTGAGCTTATAGATTTGGCAAAAAAGTTCACAGATCCCAAATCTGGCCCATACGGAAGAAGAGGATTTGTGTATGATATGGGCAATTTCTACTATCATACCATGTGGATACAAGGATTTGGTGGAAAAATATTTGAAAGGAAGAAAGGAAGGGAATATTTCCCACTTCTTGATTCCGAGCCCGTATACAAATCAATAAAGTATGCACTCATTTTAAAAAAGATGATAAATCCAAGTGGCGATCCAAAGGGAGAGGTCGGAGCAGATGGTGCAACGGTCACTGAACTTTTCAATTCTGGTAATGCATTATTCGTAGTAAATGGGCAGTGGTTTAGAGCAGAAATTTCACCTAAAGTTAACTATGGAGTTGCTCCATTCCCAATAATAGATGATCTACCGGGTATAAAGGGTTCTGGTAGAAGGGCAATACCATTCTTAACTGTTGAAGGAATATTTATGTCCTCAAATACTAAAAACAAACAAGCTGCATTTAAAGTTATGCAATTTATAACAAGCCCACAAGCAGGAAGAATACTTGCCAAAGTCGGTAAGCAAACCCCCGCAAATGTTGGAGCGTATGCGTACTCAGAAGTAAAGAATGACCCAATATCACAAATATTTATAGAGGCAGCAAAAGAAGCAATACCTATGCCGAATGTTCCCGAAATGGCTTTAACTTGGTCACCAGCAACAAGTGCACTCGTTGAATCGTTAGGACTCAATGTAGACGATCCAGACTTTGAGAAAAAAGTAACAGATATATGGAAAAAGAGGCAAAAGGAATTACTTGATCTTATAAGCAAATCTGTAAAATAAAAAATTACTAGTGGCGCTATGCGCCACTACTTCCCTATTATGTTATCAAATCTAGCATCAACAAACTTGATAGGTAAATTTTTCTGAACTATGTACTTGGTCACCAGAAAAGATTTCTTCAATTTATCATAATCTATATCTTTACCAAAAAAAGCAGTTATCTCATAAGTTTGATTCATTCCGTAAATTCCATCCCCCTTAACAACAAAAACTCTTGGGAAAAACTTACTATTAACAATATTCACATCCATTTCAGAAATAACACTTGCAATCCTTCTTAAACTACTCTCATCCCAGACTTCAGCAAAAACAACTACGACATTTGAAAATATACCATTAGAATACTCTCTAACCTCATTGAAATCTTTATCAAAAAATCTATTAACTCCATTCTTACTAACCACTCTCACAATAGGCTCCCTATAAATAAGATCCACACTAACAGTATCAGGAGGATAGATAACTATATCAACATTCTCTATATCGTGGTCAATTCTCTTGATCTTTTCACCTAAACTAACTCTGTCAACAAACAGAATATTTCCCTTAATTAACCCATTAACTTCCTTATCAACACCACCAGGAAAGAACCCTATACTTGATGAAATTTTTACATTTCTTATCTGAAGTCTATCAGAATCAAAATAAACCAAAAAAAATACAATAAGTATAATCAAAGAAAACAGAGTAACTGTAAACCCCTTCAAAAAATTCATATCCCAAACCTTTCAGATATAATTTTTTTTATTCTCCTGAGTGAATTGTCAACATATTTTGTGTTTTTGTTTATTTTCTCAGCAATTTCTTTATAACTACTCCCCATAATCCTCATGTGGAATATAGTAAGATCATCATTTGAAAATAAATCATCACTTGAGGTAACAAACTGCTCTATATCCTTGAAAAGTATAGAGTTTTCAATATCTTCAACACTTAATTCATGCCTAAACATCTCATTTACATACTCGGGTACAGATACTTCCGTTTCTTTCATCTTTATTCTCTTTTTAACATAATTTATAAGTTTATTCCTAATACATGCCTTTAAATACGGCTTAAAATCACTTGATCTAGAAGGGTCAAAGTTTTTTTTAGCCAAAATTGCCGATTCAAATGCCTCATTTAGCAAATCATCATAATTCAAAAACTTCTTATAAGTTTTATAAAATGTGTTCGCTATGGCAGTAGCGATACTCCTTATATCACTATCCAGATCCTTGTTAATTTTTCCCATAAAAACCTAGAATTAATAATCTATAAAAAAATATATTAACTTTAGTTACTATTGTCAATGAAAATAGAGGCTATTACAAAATTCTGTTTTGTAATTAGACCTGCTTCTTTATTAAGAATTAGCACAAATTACTTTTAGTGGTCCCGCCCACCCACCCTAAAGTTATAAGGGAGGCTACGCCTCCCTTAACCCAAATAAATTAAGAAGG
>Ga0078972_1009434_pt1 | contig 19253 bp, 12 predicted proteins | sample YelNatPaOPGAMG01_FD_67568 | JGI IMG/M metagenome (GOLD analysis project Ga0078972, IMG submission 67568) | Hot spring thermophilic microbial communities from Obsidian Pool, Yellowstone National Park, USA - OP-RAMG-01 (SPADES assembly) (version 2) | ecosystem: Environmental > Aquatic > Thermal...
AAACTTCTTCTCCAATCCCGCAAGTCGTGCTGGGTAAGACGGGAATCAAAGTCTCGCTTGTGGGGTTGGGCACGGGGATGAGAGGATGGATGAGGCAATCCAACCACACTCGGATGGGATACCCTGCATTTGAGAGGCTTGTCAAGCACGCTTACGAGCGTGGCATCAACTTCTTTGACACCGCTGACCTTTACGGCACTCACACTTTCCTGCGCGACGCCCTCAAAGGCGTTCCAAGAGAAAAATTCGTCATCCAAACGAAAATTTGGTTCATGCCACAAGGTCTGCCCGAGGTCGTAACCGACGCAAAGGCTGCCGTTGACCGATTCCGAAAAGAACTTGGCATTGACTACATTGACATTGTGCTGTTTCACTGCACGATGAGCGGCAGGTGGACGGATGAATTGAGGCGGATGATGGACGATTTGGAGGAGTTGAAGCAAAAGGGCATCATCAAGGCTCACGGAACTTCATCCCACAGCATCCCAGCCCTGAAGGCGTCTCTGGAGTCTCCATGGGTTGATGTTCAACTGGCTCGGATAAACCACACTGGCGCAAAGATGGACGGGATGCCCGAAGATGTCGTGCCGATACTTAAGGCGATGCAGGAGAAGGGTAAAGGGGTCGTCGGCATGAAAATTTTCGGTGAGGGGACTTTCCGCGAACCATCTCAAAGGGAAGCAAGCCTCAGGTTTGTCTTGTCGCAAAAATGCGTCCACGCCTTCATCATCGGCTTCGAAAAGCCCGAGCAAATTGACGAGACGCTGAAGATGGTTCAGGACATCTTGAAGTCTTGAGCACCCAAAAGTGCAGTCCACTGTCGGAGGCTACCATTGCTGGCTTAGGCTGAGGGTCGCGAGCCAGCGGTCACTGCGGAAGTTGGGGCGGGCAATGGGGTTCTCAAGCCAGCGGACGCTGAAAGTGATGTATTTCGCGTCGCTGAGCCTGTAGTTGTAACTGACGCCAAACAACTCAGCCCTAACGGGCTTTGGAGTGTCGTTCTTCAATTTCGCCCACTCAAATTGCCACTTGATGGTCTTGGTTGGCGTCCACTCAAGAGCCAAACGCCAATCGTGAGTGATGGGCATATTCGGGACACCAATCTGTTCCTCCCATGCGCTGATGAGTTTCCACTCCTTGTCCAGCCTGAGACTCAAGTTTGCTTGGTGAAGTTTGTAAGGGGCGAGTTGCTGTCTGGTAAGGGGTAATTGCGGTGCAAGTGCTAACCCTCCAGTAAACTTCATCCAATCCTGCTGATGCCACTGTTGTGCCCAACCTTGTGGCATGTTTGTTAAGTTCGTCACCACAAGTCGCGAGTCGTGCTTATCAAGGGGCAGGATCATCGCAAATTCTCTCATCGGCAACTCGCCGTGTTGGTCGCGGAAGGTTGCAGCGCCCCACACCAACTTACCCTTGCCGATTGGCATTGACAAACGCCAGAGAGGAATCTCCCGCTCTTTTCCGTCCCATTGCTCAACTTTCCAGTAGGAGAAGCGCAACGCAAACGGTCGGGATTTTGTTGCAGGCAACTCAAGGTAGATGCGTTGGTCGCTGGCTTCCTTTTCGCCGTTTTCCGCTTGCCCTAATTGAGCACCGAAGTGAAGGTCGGGTTTGCTGGCAACAACCCAGACGGTTCGGTAACTATCTGCTTGCTGCGAAATAACCGTCAAGGGCGGTGTGCCCGCTTGCAGGACAGGTTGAGAAGCGTTTTGGGCTGATTGGGTTAGTTGCTTCGCTATTTGTTGTTGCTGCGCTACATCAAGCAAACTCATCCTCCAATAACCGAAGTGCCAAGTGAGCCCTTCCTTGTCTTGGCTTGGCAACTGGACTGTTAATTTCTCCTCGCTGCCGTCCCTATCATCCTCCCGATTGAGGCGACCGAGTTGGGCGGTCAAGTTCAACTTGTTGGGCACTGAAAGGCTCCAACCCAACCTTATGCCTTTAACATCTGTGTTGGCTTGGGTGTCCGTTGAGAAGCGGGAAAGTTGCCATTGCTGTGTCTCTTTCTTGTCGTTACCGAGTTTGACAGTCAAATCGGTTTGCTGTCGGTCCCCATTTGGCATTTCTGTCTTCGTCAATTGCATTGTCACTGCTGTGTCGGGGCGTGGCTGGTAGGCAAGGATATGTTGCCTCGTCTCAACGCTGCCGTTACCCTGAGGCTGCTTATTCAGTTGAGTTGTCAATTGCCATTCAGGAGAAAGTCGCATTGCTAAGCGAGCATTTACTGTCTCGCGCTGCTCCTTGTCGGTTTCCTCGTAAACTGACCTCTCAACAAAGAGCACAACAGGCTTTTTGTCTGGCGTTTGGACGACGGTTCGGGCGAATCGGGTATCGTGCTCTTTGTCGCCCTGTTTAGTTTCGGTGAAGTGGCGTTGCATGACGAGTTGTGTGCCACCAAAGATTGGAAGTTGTTGGGCTGTATCCCATCGCAAATGTCGCTCGGTTACTACAGGTTGGTTAAGGTCTTTTGGTTGCAAAGTCCAGCCGCCTAAGACGATGGTCATAGGAGGCGTCTTGCGCTTCGGGTCAGGGTTAAGGGTCAAAACAGTTTCGTGGCTTTGCTTCTCTCGGAACGGCTGTGGTGCATCGGGCAAGGCTTCTGCCCTGCTTTTGGTGTAGGCGAGGTTTATCGTCGGCGAAATTCGCCAACTGAACCTGTCCTGTGTCTCGCGCCAACCAATTCGGCTTGAAAGTTCGTTCAGACCCAGTGCTTTCAACTGTTCGGCGTTCAAAGTCGGTGTGGCTTCGTCCTGAGTTCGTTCCCAACCGAGCCGTCCACCTATAAGACTTAATGCATAGGTTTTTCGCTCGACAGCAGTCCCACCGCTTTCGTGTCGTGAACGGCTGAAAAGAAGGCGCTCCTTCGGGGTCAATTGCAAAGTGAGTTTTTGCCAAAGGGACGACCAACCAAGTCGCGAGGCAACCTTTTCCCAGCCGATGGCTTTGAGGAAGTTGGGGTCAACGCCACTTGACAATTGCTCTCTCGCTTCTTCCCACTGCAACCGACCGCTGAGCAGGGTTAGTTGTGTCCCAGCCCGTTCAAGGACTGTTTTGCCACTCTCGTATCGGTAGCGGGTCAGTGCAAGGCTATCCTTTGCGCTCAATTGCCACTTCAATTCTCGGTCACGGTAAGACCAACCGATTTTTGGCAAATCCTTTTCGAGACCAACCGCTTTCAGGAAGTTGGGGTCAACGCGGGCTGTGTCTTCGCTTCGCTGGCTAAAGGTCAACTTGCCGCTGAGCAAGGAAAGTTGAGTTGCGTTGCGGGTGATTTCGGTTGTGCCGTTACTGAGCCGGAACTCCTCACGGCTGAACCCGTCCTTAGCGCTGAACTTCAAAGCTAATTTCTCTCGGCTCGTTTGCCAACCGATGCGTGGGATAAGGCTTGCAAGCCCCAGAGCCTTCAGCGCTTCGGGGTTTGTGCCTTTCGCCACATCCTCCCGCTGCTTTTGCCAGACGAACTGTTCTTTGCCGAGCACAATACTGGTGTTGTTTCTTCCGATGGTGCCGCCTGTGCCAGAAATGTCCCTTCGTTCAAAAGCCAATTGGACGCCTTTGTTCTGGTAAGCAGCCTGCACTCCCTCTTGCTTGAGATTGCTCCAAAATTGCCAGTTGCTTACTTGCAACGGTGCTTGGCGGTTTTGACCTTGTTGGGGTATCAATGCCTGTTGAATGACCTGTTGCTGTGCCGCGCCCGCAGGTGCAGGGATTTTGTGCATGTCCTCAGCCCGAATTTTGTCCCATTGAAGTGTCAAATGGGAGTTGCCGATCTGGATTGAACGAGTCTCCGCCACGCCTCCCTTTTGCCCCGTAGTCGTGTTAGCGAAGGCTCGGAGGGAAGTTTTATTGTCAGGCTTCCATTCGGCTTCACCTTGCCGAACATGAACTCCAGCGAAAGCGCTGACAGGCATCTGTAATCCTGTCTCAGCAGCAAGTTTCTGTGAAAAATCGAGTGTTGCCGGTTGAAATTCTGAGCCCGCTTCAGCGTAATGAAGCGTGGTCTTGAACCTACCATCGCGGCTTTGATAGCCAACACTTTGATGGAAGAACTCATCTTGCCAAACAACAAAGGATGAACGCTCCCATTCGTCTCGGAAAGCAGACGGCGAGCGGAAACGCATTGCAGGGGAAGGTGGCGCAAAAAGGGTCAATGGGTTCGCTGTGTCGTTTGGGTCTTCTGGGAAGGAGCGGGGCACAACCGCACCGCTCCTCAAAACAGTGGAGCGGAACAGGAATTCACCCACGCTCAATTGCGTGCTTCCACCGACAACGGTGCGCCCGACAACGAACTTGGGTTGCTGGAAACTTCGGCGCGGAGGCGGCGAATAGTCTCGGAACAGGCTGAGAGAAAGCGATTTGGAAAACGGAAGGGCGACCGAGAAACTATTTGGGTTGGATGCGCTGGGCTTCGCTGTCAAATCTCTTGGTGCAAAACTCTCACTCTGAGCAAAAACAAACGAGGTGATGGCTGCCATCAGCCCGAACATAATCGCCAAGTTGTTCACTCTCATGGCAGCATCACCTCACTTTCACCGCCATAAAGTTTAACACAAGTCACCACGAAATGCCAAAGCGAAAGAGCGGGATGGAAGCAGTATGGCTACGATATCGTTCCGCAGCAAGAGGGATGCAAAGGTCGGGAGCAAGGGCTTGCTCTTCGGTCACTTTAACGGGATGCCTTTCAGGCGGCACATTTACCAAAGCGACACCTGACTTTTGATACAACCTCTGCGATGGAGGAACCACAGTCAACTTCAAGCGGGGTGGCTGAAGGGATATATCCTCATCTATGGTCACTGGGGGCAATTCAACCAAGCGTCGGGGTTCTGAGGTGATAGGCACTATAATCGGCGACTCCTGTGCAATTTGGGCAGATTGAGATGTTGGTGCTTTTTCAAATAACTCTATTGGGTTTGGAATGCTCGTAGGAGTCCCAGAGGGGATAGGCAGAGCAATTGCAGATGGCATCGCTAACTTTGGTGCTTCTGCAACGACCGGTTCACGGGCGCCCACATCGGGAGTAAGTTTTTGCTCGGATTGGGCAGGCACAATAGGTGCTGAAGGTTCAGGAATTGCCAACTTCTTAACATCAGGCTTCCCTTTTCCTTCCACTCCACGAGTCAGTTGGATTTGTTGTTTCATAGGCTCTTGGGTTTGTTCAGGCTTTTGCTGTGGCAATTGAACCACAAACGCAGGTTGATGATAGGCAGATTGCTGAGGTTTTGAAGGTTTCCCCGCGACTTTCGGAACAACAGGCTTCTGCTTTCTTGGTTCAACTTCTGTTGCAGGAGTTACTACTGGCTGATGAAACGCGACATTAGTCTGGTCACGGGTAGGAGAACGCAATTGTGCAAGGATAATCAGCACCAAAGCCGCTGCTGCAGCGATGGGAAAAGCAACTCGCCAGACGAAAGGCACAATGGTTGGTCGCTTGCTCATCCTTCTCAGGCGCGCCTTGAGGGCTTCTTTCTCCGCCACTGTCGCTTTCAGTCTCGGAAGCGAGCGAAGCATCAGGACCGTTTGTTCGGCTTGCCAAAGGGCTGACTGGCAACGGTCGCAGTTGGCTAAGTGGACGACAAAACCAGCACGCTCTTGCGGTGTCAAGTCGCCGTCTATCCAGCGCCAAATCATGCTTCTAACAATAGCGCAATCCAAATCAGGCACAGAAGGAACTTGAGCCAATCGCTTCAAAAGTTCAGCTCGCTCTTCAGGGGTTGATGACAGGCTGGGCAGGTGACGCAAAAGGGTGCTAAGGCGCTGCCACTTTTGCCATTCAGCAGCGCAGTGGGAACACTGGCTCAAATGCTTCTCCAATTCCACCCGCTCCTCTTTTGTCAAACTGACTGCTAAAACCATCAATTTATGTGCCCAGTCGCAGGACACTGGCGGCACCTCCTGAAATTCGCTTGCCAAACTTTTTGACAATCGTTGAAACTTGAAGTTGCGTGACGACTTCCAAGCCCTCGCATTTCAAGCCTTGCTCGCCAGTTTTTGAACCAACTCCCATGCCGTTGCGCGAGCCCACTCGTCAACCTCCCAAACTGTGTTCAGGTCCGGTTCAGCAATTGGGCGATGTCGTTCCATGACCGCCTCAATGATTGCGGGGATGTCCATGAAACCGATTTTCCGCTGAAGGAAAGCATTTACGGCGATTTCATCAGCAGCGTTCAAGACGGCGGGCATAGTCCCTCCAACCTGCACCGCCAACTTGGCGAGGCGCAGACAAGGGAAGCGAACTTCGTCGGGAGGCTCAAAAGTCAGCGCCCCAATTTTTGTCAAGTCAAGCCTTTGAACCGGACATGGGCGGCGTTCGGGGTAGAGTAGGGCATACTGAATGGGCAACCTCATGTCGGGCAAAGAGAGTTGCGCTTTGACAGAACCGTCAACGAACTCAACGAGCGAATGGATGATGCTTTGAGGGTGGATGACGACCTCTATCCGCTCTGCAGGGACTCCGAAAAGCCACCGAGCCTCAATTATTTCAAGCCCCTTGTTCATCAAGGTCGCCGAATCAATCGTCACCTTCGCACCCATCCGCCAAGTCGGGTGAGCAAGTGCTTCCTCAACGGTTACTCGTTTCAGTTCGTCTATGGGCTTTGTGCGGAAAGGACCGCCAGAAGCGGTCAGCAACAATTTTTCAACTTTTGAGACATCCTCGCCTTGAAGGCACTGAAAGAGGGCGCTGTGTTCGCTGTCAATGGGAAGGAGTTCGCCGCTTTGGCGCAACTGTTGGGTGACAAGGTGACCGCCCGAAACGAGAACCTCTTTCGTTGCCAACGCAACCCTCTTGCCTGCCTTTAAGGCTGCGAGGGTAGGCAGAAGGGCTTTAGCCGTTGGAACGGCGATAACCACGATGTCCACTTCCGGGTGAGTGGCAATCTCGGTGAACCCTTCAATTCCTGTCAAGACCGGGCAATTGAATTTTCCGGAGCACGCTTTCGCTGCATCTTGGTCGGCGAGAGCGACCAATCGCGGTTGCCAGCGGGCAGCCAGTTCGGCTAAGGCGTCAACATCGCGACCTGCAGCCAAAGCAACCACGCGAAGTTTGTCAGGGTGGTGGGCAATTATTTCAAGGGTTTGCCTACCAATTGAGCCAGTTGCACCGATAATGCTCACGCCTCGCAAAGCATTTTTCACCTCTTGGGTTCATGTCAAAACTGCGACAAGGTTGCGGACTTGAGCCAACGCTTCGGCGAACGCTTCCAAGGCTTGGTTAATGTGTTCAGGTTGAACGATCAGCGGTGGCTCTAACCTGATGACTCGCGGGTTGTTGAGTGTGTATGCTGTCAACACCCGCCGTTGCAACAAACCTGCGGCTGTCAGAGCAGCAAAATCTTCGTTGGTGAACTCAACGCCGATGAGCAAACCCTTGCCGCGCACATCGGCGATTAAATCGGGAAATTGTTCCCGCAGTGAGTTCAAACCATTCATGAGCAATCTCCCCATTTCTGCGGCGTGTTCGGCGAGCCGTTCCTCTCGCAAAACCCTCAGCGCTGCCAGACCAGCAGCGCATGCCAGAGGGTTGCCTCCTAAAGTCGAGGAGTGGAGTAGTGGGCGGTCAAAAAGTGGCTCAAAGGCTTTTCGCGTCCCGATAGCAGCGCCCAAAGGCATGACCCCGCCACCCAAAGACTTGGCAAGAGCCATAAGGTCAGGTTCAACATCCCAGTGCTCAACAGCAAAGTTTTTGCCCGTCCGTCCTAAGCCCGTTTGCACTTCGTCAACAATGAGTAGAGCCCCAACATCGTCGCACACTTTTCGGACAAAAGGCAGAAAGTCTTCTGGCGGGACTATGACTCCGCCCTCGCCCTGTATGGGTTCAACGATGACCGCAGCAGTGTCTTCGTCAACGGCTTGCGCAAGCGCTTCCTTGTCGCCGAAGGGAACATGAACGAACCAAGAGAGTAAGGGTTCAAAAGGCTCGCGGTAAATTTCGCGTCCCGATGCGCTCAGTGCTCCCAAAGTTTTGCCGTGATAGGCATTTTTCATCGCAACGATTTTTCGGCGACCTGTCGCCAAGCGGGCGAATTTGATGCAAGCCTCAACCGCTTCCGCACCGCTGTGGCAGAAGAAGCAGAACTGTAACTTGCCGGGAGTTATGGCTGCTAACTCTGACGCGAGTTCCGCTTGCAAGGCATTGAAAAGCACTCGGCTGGAAAGTGGAATTTTGTCAAGTTGGCTTTTGACGGCTTCAAGGATGCGTGGGTGACGGTGCCCGAAATTCAAAGCGCCGAAACCGGCAAGGAAATCCAAGTAGCGATTGCCTTTCTCATCGTAGACCCAAACTCCCTCAGCGAAAACTTCAACACCGTCCACACCCGTAAACTTCATGAGCCGAGCCAAGCCGGGGTTAATGTGTTTTGCGTAAAGTTCGGCAACCCGTTCGCTCTCGCTCAAGGAAGCCACCTCCAGAAACGGGAGTCACACAAAAAGAGTTTGCCGCAGCAGCGACAGTGAGGGGAAGAGGCGAGAGGAATTTGGTCGGGGCGCCCGGATTTGAACCGGGGACCTCTGGCCCCCCATGCCAGCGCGCTAACCAAACTGCGCTACGCCCCGACCTTCGGTCGCCTGAAATTATAGCGTGCAACTGCGAGTTTGTCATTGGCACGAAAGTGCGTTCGGAGGTTTTGCTTGGAGCGAAGGCGAAGCAACTCTTTCCAACCGCAGGCGACAAGGTTAAACTAAAAGGTGGCTCGTGAAAGGGAGCGAAGGAAGTGGGTGGTCGTCTCACCCACTTTTTCTTTTGAGTCGCTATCCTATGCCTTTACGAAGTGAGGTGCTAAAAATGAGTGCTGAGTTAGTTGCCCTTGTCCAGCAAATTGCGAAAGATAAGGGACTACCTTTGGAGGAAGTTTTAGGAGCAATGTGCGATGGTATTCGCCATGCGTATGAAAAGCAATTCATGCGCAATGTGGGACGCCAACAGAGAAAGCGCTTCCGTCCCCGCGTGGTCGCTATTTTGGACTTGGAAAGCAAGGTGTTGAAACTGGCTTTGGAAAAAACCGTTGTGGAGAACCCGACAAACCCACATTTGGAAATTAGTTTGGAAGAAGCAAGGAGAATTGACCCTAACGCCCAACTTGGGATGAGAGTTCGTGTTGACTTGCCCTTGAGTGAATTCTCCCGTTCAGCCATGCAACTGGCTCGCCAGCGAATGCAGGAACGCATACGAGAGATAGAGCAACGCCGCATTTACGAACTTTACAAAGACCGAGTCAACACCGTTGTTGTCGGTCAAGTTGCACGATGGGATTCCTACGGCAACATTTACCTGAACCTTGACCGTGCAGAGGCTTTGCTACCACGCCGCGAGCAGGTGCCGACAGAGAATTTTCAGAAAGGCGAACGGGTTCGTGTTTACATTTACGAACTCAGGAAACCGACTGGTAGCACTGAGCCTATTATCCTCGTCTCACGAACCCATAAGGAATTGCTCCGCAAATTGTTGGAATCGGAAGTGCCCGAAATCCGTGAAGGGACAGTGGAAATAAAGGGTTTGGTTCGCGAGCCCGGCTACCGCTCTAAAGTAGCAGTCGCGTCAAAAGATTCTGCAATTGACCCCGTCGGTGCATGTGTGGGACAACAAAGCAAACGAATAAACAACATAACGCAGGAACTCAGAGGGGAACGGGTGGATATAATAGCATGGAGCCCTGACGAGGCGGAGTTTGTTGTAAATGCCCTTAGTCCAGCAAAGGTTGAAACAGTCGTCATGAACTATGATGAGCGAACGGCAACTGTCATTGTGAGCGAAGACCAATTGTCATTGGCAATTGGGAAGCAAGGACGCAATGTGAGCCTCGCTGCCAGACTAACAGGCTGGAGAATTGACATCCGAACTCCAAATCAACTTGGAACGGAAGTGGCAGAAGTCCCATCTGAAGAACCACTCCAGTTTGAGGGAACTTTCGCCAGCCATCAACCCTCAGAAACCGAAACTTCAAATTTGCAATCGGAAACCGCTTTGTTGGTCGCTATGGATGCGGAGGCTCAAGGAAGCAATGTTCAAACGAGTGCGGCGGAAGGGGAACAATAACGAACGAATTTGTCTTGGCTGTCGCCGGTTGAGACCGAAGCAGGACTTGGTTAGAATCGCTACTTTTCGTGATGGGCGCGTCATCATTGATGAGGCAAAAAAGTTGGGTGGAAGAGGAGTATACATCTGCACTATAGCCGATTGCTTGATTGCTGCTACGAAAAAGAAGGGTTGGTCATACGGCTTGAAGAGACTGATTGACCCTTTGACTTTGAACGAACTTTTGAACCAGTTAAAGCGTCACATCCTATGGATGTCAGGTGACTTGACCCGGCTTTGGTAAAAAGCCGACCAAGAGGTGATGCCGTTTGGCGAAAATTCGCATTCACCAACTCGCAAAAGAATTGGGCATTACTAACAACGAACTAATAGGGTTGCTTAGGGAACTCGGAGAAGATGTCAAAAGCCACTCAAGCACTATTGATGAAGCAACCGCTGATGCTGTTCGTGAATTGCTGAGGGAGAAGTTTGGGGGGAAACCTACCCAACAGGTTGTTTTATTGCCACGCCGAGCACTGCCACCACTTGAACTTGCAGAGCGTTTGAAAGTGGATTTGGGGACAATCATGAGCCAGTTGATGAAATGGGGAACAATCGTTGCACCAACCCAGCCCCTTGAATTGGAGGTCGTTGTGAAGTTGGTCAAAGAGTTGGGATACGAATTCCAGTTTGAGCGGGACGGAGAAAAACGAGAGGAAGCGGAGACAGCAGTAGCAACTACAGAAGAAGTTACTATCACGGAAGAGGAGACCACCGTCGTGGAGACTGAAACTGAAGAGGTAATCACCGTTGAGGAAGAGGAGAAGCCTACGGAGGTTAGCCCCGAACGACTTCGCCCACGCCCTCCCGTTATCACTGTCATGGGGCATGTAGATCACGGGAAAACCACACTTCTTGATGCCATCCGCAAGACAAACATTGCCGAACGGGAATATGGTCAGATAACCCAACACATCGGCGCATATGAAGTTGACTGGAAGGGGAGAACCATTGTCTTCATTGATACTCCCGGTCACGAAGCCTTCACAGCACTAAGGGCGAGGGGCGCTATGGTTACCGACATAGTTGTCTTGGTTGTGGCTGCTGATGACGGCGTGATGCCCCAAACGGTGGAAGCAATAAACCACGCTCGCGCCGCAGGTGTCCCTATCATCGTCGCCATCAACAAGATTGACCGACCCGACGCAAACCCTGACAGGGTGAAAGTCCAACTCTCAGAACTTGGACTTGTCCCAGAAGAATGGGGCGGCGAGACGATTTGTGTCCCGATTTCCGCTCTCAAAGGAGAAGGAATTGACGAATTACTGGAAATGATTTTGTTGGTCGCTGATTTGATGGAACTAAAAGCCGACCCTGAAGCAACTGCTTGGGGTTACATTCTGGAAGCCAAAATGGACCCCAAACGAGGACCTACGGCTACGGTCATCGTCAAGCAGGGAACGCTGCGTAAGGGAGATTGGGTTGTGGCAGGGACAACTTATGGTCGCATCAGATTGATGACCGATTGGAAAGGAAACGAAGTGAAGGAGGCACCACCTTCCAAACCCGTCGCAATCTTAGGCTTAGAGGAACTGCCCAACGCCGGTGACAAACTTGAGGTCGTTGAGGACGGGAAGGTTGCCAAAGAAATTGCCGAACAGCGTTCTGAACTCCAAAGACTCCAACAACTTCAACCAACCAGACGAATCACTTTGGAAGATTTCTTCGCCCAAATGCAGGCTGGCAAAGTCAAGGAACTTAACCTTATCGTCAAGGCAGATGTCCAAGGTTCTGTGGATGCCATCACCTACGCCCTCAGCCGCTTGGAGCACCCTGAGGTGAAAATCAACATAATCCATGAAGGCGTCGGCGATATTTCTGAAAACGATGTCATGTTGGCTGCTGCTTCCGATGCCGTCATCTTGGGCTTCAATGTTCGGGTTGACCCATCAGGAAGGCGCGCACTTCAACATGAAAGGGTTGATGTCCGGCTTTACCGAATCATCTACGAGTTGATAGATGATGTCAAGAAGGCAATTGTCGGTCTGCTTGAGCCAATTCGGAGGGAAGAAGTTCTCGGAGTCGCTGAAGTCAGAGCCACCTTCAAAACTCGCTTCGGCATTGTTGCAGGTTGCTATGTCCGTTCTGGGCGTTTGGTGTTCAATGCCCCTTGCCGAATCATAAGGAATGGTCAAGTCATAGCAACTACGCGTATCGTTTCGCTTCGCCACTACACCGAAGACCGAACCGAAATTCCCGAAGGCATGGAGTGTGGGGTCGGACTTGAAGATTTCTCCAACTTTGAAATTGGCGACCTCATAGAAGCCTTCCAGGTTGTGGAAGTTCAAAGAAGCGTTGAAGAAATTCGCGAGAAGACACCAGAACTGGCGGTAGCGCAGCGGTGATCGCGGCAGAAAGATTTGACCACCAACCTGAGGGGTGGCTATAAACAAAAGGTTGTGTGCATATCGGCACTCTTGACACGCTGCGGGAAGTGGCTAAAATTTAAAACGCCGATTAGCACTCGCAGGTTTCAAGTGCTAAACTTCTAACCGCCAAATCCCAGATGGACGGAGGTGATTGCAATGAAGGTGCGTCCGTTGGGAAGTCGGGTGTTGGTGAAGCCACGCGAGGAAGAGCAGAAAACGCCCGGTGGCATCATTCTTCCCGACACTGCCAAAGAGAAACCGCAGGAAGGTGTAGTTATCGCTGTCGGTCCCGGCAAACTTTTGGAAAACGGTGAACGCCGACCTGTTGCCGTCAAGGAAGGCGACATCGTGATCTTCAGCAAGTATGCGGGCACCGAAATCAAGATTGACGGCGAAGAATACCTCATCGTTGATGAGGACAGCATCCTTGCCGTGAAAGTTGAAGAGAAAGAACCTGCTTCTGTCCAAGCATAACTTCAAACAAATCGTGACGGAGGTGACGGGCAATGCCTAAGGAACTGCTTTACAGCGAGGAAGCAAGGCGCGCTCTGGAACGAGGCGTCAACGCTGTCGCAAACGCTGTCAGGGTTACCCTCGGTCCAAAGGGGCGCAATGTCGTTCTTGATAAGAAGTTCGGCGCGCCATCAATTACAAAGGACGGAGTAACTGTCGCTAAGGAAATTGAACTCGCCCAACACTTTGAAAATCTCGGCGCTCAACTCGTCCGAGAAGTTGCCAGCAAGACCAACGATGTCGCAGGCGATGGGACAACCACCGCGACCGTATTGGCTCAAGCAATGGTTCGGGAAGGCTTGAAGATGGTCGCCGCTGGCTCTAACCCAATGGCTCTGAGACGAGGCATTGAAAAGGCTGTCCAAAAAGCCGTTGAGAAACTCAAGGAATTAGCCATTGAAGTCAAAACCCGTGAAGACATTGAGCATGTCGCTGCCATCGCCGGAAACGACCCAGAAATCGGAAAGATTATCGCTGAGGCAATGGATAAGGTTGGCAAAGACGGGGTCATCACCATTGAGGAAAGCAAGGGCACAGAGACGACCGTTGAGTTTGTTGAGGGATTGCAATTTGACCGAGGTTACCTAAGCCCCTACTTCGTTACCGACCCTGAGCGGATGGAGTGCATTTTGGAAGAGCCCTTCATCCTCATCCACGAGAAGAAAATCAGCAGCGCAATGGACTTAGTTCCCTTGCTTGAGCGAGTTTATCGGGCAGGCAGACCTTTGCTGGTCATCGCTGAGGATGTTGAAGGTGAAGCCCTTGCAACTCTTGTCATCAACAAACTTCGCGGTGTCCTTCAATGCTGCGCCGTCAAGGCTCCCGGTTTCGGCGAACGCCGCAAAGCCATGCTTGAAGACATTGCCATCTTGACGGGTGGCACTTTCCTATCTGAAGAGTTAGGCGTCAAGTTGGAGAATGTGACATTGGATATGCTCGGTCGCGCTCGCAAGGTCGTCGTCACTAAAGACGATACGACCATCGTTGAGGGTGCCGGCAGCAAAGAAGCCATCCAAGGTCGCATCGCTCAAATCAAGAGGCAGATTGAAGAGACCGAGAGCGATTACGACCGCGAAAAGTTGCAAGAGCGGTTGGCTAAGTTGTCCGGTGGAGTTGCTGTCATCAAAGTCGGTGCACCGACAGAGACCGAAATGAAGGAGAAGAAGCATCGCTTTGAAGACGCCCTTAACGCTACCCGAGCAGCGGTTGAGGAAGGCATTGTTGCCGGTGGCGGTGTTACCTACATCCACTTAGTTCCCGTTCTGGACGAGTTGGAGAAGGAACTGACTGACCCTGACGAAAAGATTGGTGTCAGAATTGTCAAGCGAGCCCTTGAAGAGCCTTTGCGGCAGATTGCTGAAAATGCAGGCTGGGAAGGCTCTGTCGTCGTTGAGAAGGTCCGACAGTTTGAGCCAAAGACTGTCAACGGAGATGTTCACTTTGTCGGGTTTGATGCCCTCAAAGAAGAGTTCGTGGACATGGTTGAACGAGGCATCGTTGACCCAGTGAAAGTTGTCCGCAGTGCCCTTGAGAATGCAGCCTCTATCGCAGCAATGCTCTTGACAACTGAAGCCGTCGTCGCCGAGAAACCCGAAGAGGAAAAGGCTAAGACCGGCGGTCACCGCCACGAGTTCTAAACCCTTCTGAAAAACTCAACGAAAACAACGGGGCAGGTCAACCCCTGCCCCGTTTTCCTTTTCGGCTCAACCTATCTCCGCGATGGTTTACATTGAGTTACTTGCCGTTTATAATTGCTGACGACTTGACGGTAAAGACTGTTCACCCTTTGGGACAAGTAGCACAATGTCTGTGGAGTAGAGATGATGAGCCATGACAAGCAATGACTGGCTTCAACAACGCATCAATATTGAAGACATTGACTTGCTAAAGGACTTTCGCCAGCAACTGGAATCGCATGGCATCCAGATTTGGAATTCCTCAGAGTCGCTGCCAGAGGAAGTCCTTCAACAACTTATTGGTGGTGAAGAAGAGGTAATCGCAGACCAGCCGCATGCTGAAGAACTACATCCACAAGAAAGGATTGACCAGTTGACTGAAGACGCAATTTCCGTCTCGCTTAAGCATTTTGTGGATGGTTCGCCGAGAACGGTTAATGTGGGCTTTCTTTTAGGCGCAAATGGCATCTCCTATCCTATTGCCCTGTCTCATGTTGGAGCAGCTGCCGTAGCGTTTGAGAATGGGCGGTGGCGAGAGACGGGTTTTTGTGAGAAATATTTAATATTGGCATCCGTGAGGCAAGGTATGGGATTGAACATTCAACTCGGCGGGAAATGGGAACTGGAAGACCCACTTGACCAGCCAGGAAGGAAAATCAATCTTACGGACATTGCTGAAATGCGAAGTGCAGCAGTGAGAAGGGCTCGCCGAATAATGAAAAACTGTGAGAAGGAATTAGTTCGCAAGCTGTCAAAAGATTCTCCCGAAGAATGGATCGTTGTGGATGGCACATTGTTTGACATTGAAGGTTACTCGGATTTGAAAGATGTTCAAGTCATTGGAGTGAGCAAGTCTTTTACGCTTGACCCAATCGTCATCAAGGGAGGCAAACCGGAACGCATCGGCTATTTGGTTGGGATGTTAAGAAATCTGAATGTGGGGTGGCGCAGTCCTGTCTACAGGCTAACGCCAGACAAAAACCGACCGGACAGGTATACCTACATGTGGTTCGTGAGGTTACATGCTGCACGGCAAAGCCCCATCAGTGGCGTTGTCAAAGTAGAGTTACCACCATCTGAGCGCTATTTAGATTCTGCCTTGAGAGCGAAAACAATAAATGCAATAAGTTACGAGATATTTCGGCTGCGTAACCCTTACTTGTATGATAACAGGCGTGGAGAGTCTTTCCTCTATCCAATTTATGTCGCTGAAACGCTGATAAAAAGTAAGTTGAGTTCTGTAGAGAAACTGAAAGGCATTTGGTTGTCAAGCGATATTAGGAGGTGAACGAGATGGAACAGCAAGCCATTGAGCAAAGAGTCCCACAAATTGAAGTCAGTGGTTATAGCCCTGAAGAGGAATCTCCAGTCATTGGGCGTGTCGCTGCAACCAAGCAGCAAGGGAATAACAGTCGCGAATTTTATTTCTGGATTGAACCCACAAAACGAATCAATCCTTTAGACCTAATCGTGGTAAGAGAAGGGGCGCGGAAAGTATATGCCCAGGTCTTAGACATAACAAGTTACACGGATGCTGAAAGTTTCTTGGAAATCTTTGCGTCCACAGATTTTGGAAATGTAGGACTCACTGACAGTGTAGACCGCGTAGCGTTCAATGTTGCGAAGGCGCAAGTTTTAGGAACATCTGACAATGTTCGTATGCCCGTTCAGTTCAATAGTCCTGTTTACCTTGCTGATAAATTGACGATCATGGAACTGCTGAGGGTGGGTGAATTGGAAGACAAATATCGGCTTCCTGTCGGATATATTGAGCAGTCCAACAGGGTTAAGGTGCCCGTATACATGGATGTCCGATGGCTTACAGGACCTGATGGTGCACATCTCAATGTCTCTGGTAAGACCCGCCTTGCTGCTAAGACCTCCTATGTGCTCTTTCTCATATCGGCTATTCTCCAAACGCAGGATGACACCGCTGTCATCATCTTCAATGTAAAGGGAAGCGATTTGTTGCAGATACATGAACCGAATCGCCTACTCGCTTCCGAAGAAAACCCAGCGATGAATGAGGATGACCAAAGGCGTTTGTGCGAACTTAAAGAGGCTTGGGAATGTATGGGCTTGAAAGCCGAACCTTTTGACAGAGACAAGACATTCTACTTTCTTCCAGCCCAAAAGAACGAACCTAACAAGATTAATTCCGACCTCAGAAACCTGCCAGTAAATACAGATGACATCACAAAACAACCTGAAAACTACTTTGTTTACTGTTACACATTGCAAGATGTAAGAGGCAGGTTACGATTATTATTGTCCAGTCAGAATCCGAACGAACCCCAACAGCAGTTCATAGATGCACTTGACAATAATCTGACCTCATATGCGTGGACTCAGGATACCTTTAAAGACCTCTGCACATCTCTCCAGCGACATATAGATAATGACACGACTTACTTGAACGCTTACCCTTCAACAATTAGGGTCGTCAGGCGGTTCATTGACACTGTTACTCGGAATAGGACTACAGGAGTCTTTGACTATGAGCGTCAAACTTTTGCAAGCGCACGGCACAAATTGCCATCTAAGTATATAGAGGAGTCGCTTAAGGCAGGGCAGACGCTAGTCATAGATATCGCTCGTATCAATGAATATGAGCAGCAGTGGGTCTTCGGCGATGTGCTTACGGCTGTTGAGCGACTTATGGTTGGGGGTGGAAGACCGGGCTTGAGAAAGGTCGTTATTTTTGTTTTGTAGATGAGTTAAATAAGTTCGCACCGTCAGGTGTGACTTCTCCTCTCATTTACGACATTATTGACATCACTGCCAGAGGCGGATCGTTAGGTGTCATCCTGTTCGGTGCAGAGCAATTCGCCTCGCGTATTCACCCTCAAGTCTATGGCAATTGTGCAAACAAAGCGTTTGGTTTGACTGATGCGACTGAAACAGGGACGGAGCCTTACCGTGCTTTTCCACGAGAGATAAAGGATAGGCTATCTGAGTTACAGCGTGAGGAATTGATCATCAATTTTGACTTCTTCGGACAGCCACTTCGCATCAAGTTTCCACCTCCTGCTTGCCGCAAGCAAGAAGATGCAGGTTAATGAGGGCATAGAGTGGAAGAACAAAAGGAGGGTATTGAATGGCGGGGAAACGATGGAGCGATAGGACAAGCAGAGGATTGAAAGGGAAATCATTTCTTCAGTGGCTTGAGGAAAGATTTTATGAGAAGTTTCTTCCCTTCGTGCTCCCTAAGCCTGATGTGGAGAGATTATTGCATAGTTGCCCTAATAACTTGCTGTTTTGGAGTGGCAGTAATGATAAGGCAGTTATATTTCTCCCTCCACCGCCAAAAGTCAAAGATGACCCAAATGCTAAGCCAGACAGGTTGGGTCAGGTGATTAAACGGCTATCATGGTGTTACCGTCAAAACTTAAGGAGCAAAATAAAGATGGCAAATGAAGTGTTAGAAACACTGTTCGCCGCAACGGATAAAGTGGCTGTTGCTTTCAGCGGTGGGCGGGATAGTTTAGTTGCCTTGCATTTGACACTTCAAATAAAGCCCGATGTGCTGGTCGTGTTTGTCAACACCAGCATTGAGTTTCCGGAAACATTGACTTATGTTCGGCAGTTGGCGAAGGATTGGAATTTGAACTTTTACGAAGTAAGGCCAAAAGTCAATTTCTGGAAACTCGCTGAAGAGCAAGGGCTTCCTGTCGCTGGCAGGGGCAATACGACCTTCATGCGCACTTTGGCGGAGAAGGCAGGGGTGAAACTTTCCAACTCGTGCTGTAAGCGAATGAAAGAGACTCCTGCTCGTCAGTTTTACCGTGAACACGGCATAGAAGGTGTTGTCACAGGGTTGCGGGTGTCCGAAAGTTTGATGCGCAAGTTAAACTTTGCTGACTATGGTGCCCTCCGTTACAGCAGCACTTACGGGGCATTGATCGCCTGGCCGCTCTATGCTTGGACGGACAAGGACATTACAGAATATGTAGAAGCGCATCGTCTTCCCTTAAACCCTCTTTATAGTTTGGGTTACCAGCGTGTCGGCTGTTGGGCATGTCTCCATGACATGCTTCATAAAGACTCCCGATTGTTTACCTTACAGCGGCAGCATCCGAAGATGTATGAGACAATCAAGAAGAAGTTTGGGAAACAGATGATTAGGCTATTGAGTGCTTGGGCAAACCTTGATGATTGGGATTTTCAAGAAGAACATTTGGATGGACTTTACCGACCTTGCATGTTTGAAATGTTGGAGAAGCGCCGAAAGGCAGGGCAGAAAAGTGATTAACCTCAAGAAGTGAGCCTAATTCTCCCATTCGCCAACCTCAAACTTGCCAATAATTTCGGTTCAGCGAGAGTATTGTCCTTCCGAAAACTGTCAGGTATCGCCAAACATAAGCAATTGCTCCACCTATGAAAGTCTTACAATTGTGTCAACTCACTTTGGGAACAAGCCGTCCAGAGACTTGCTGAGGGCTTGTGGTTTGATGCCCAAATCTAAAGCCACTTTTGACCATGCCTTTTCTTTTGCGTGGGCAGCGAACACTTCTTTTGCTGGTTTGCCCGATGCTTTAGCCAGCCCGTAGCCGACGATGATGCTTGACCAAGTGAGTCCTTTTTCGCGCAGGTTTTGAACTTCGTTGCGGTCAGCGTTGAAGA
>Ga0078972_1009435_pt1 | contig 19252 bp, 14 predicted proteins | sample YelNatPaOPGAMG01_FD_67568 | JGI IMG/M metagenome (GOLD analysis project Ga0078972, IMG submission 67568) | Hot spring thermophilic microbial communities from Obsidian Pool, Yellowstone National Park, USA - OP-RAMG-01 (SPADES assembly) (version 2) | ecosystem: Environmental > Aquatic > Thermal...
GTCTGTACCTGAAGGACTGGTCTACTTCAGGTATGATAGCGATTTCAGAGCCAACAATATGGTCTCTGATTATATCGCTATCCGTCGCGGACAGCTTCGCGGTTGTTTTAGGTTTGATTTCTTTTTTCATTTTTTGTTCTCCTTTCGAGCACTAGTCGTCGAACGGGTCTCTCCCGTCCGATCCTGGAATGTAACATTGAAAATTAATCTTCGTCTGTTCCTCTTCTTCTTTCACAAACATCAACAGGTGCTTGCAAAGGTGTTTTCGAATTGTAAAATCAGGACAATTACAAGTCTGATTAATAGAGTCAACAATATATGTTCGCATTGGGTCGTCAATTCTCTGAACGATATATTGACCGTTCGCCACTTCTTCTATTCGATACACTTTTCATCACCGCTTCTCTCTCAAACTCACTGCCATTGAACGCGCGGCAAACGCCGTGTTCGTCGCTCATAGCTAGTTTAGCGTCATAGAAAATTTTACACTCACCTTTGCGCCAATTGCCGCAATAATGGCAATCAATTCGCGGTGCATTTCGCGGTCTACCTGGTCTTTTAGGTCTTGTTAGCATCACAGCTCACCTCCTGTATCCCAAGCCCTATCAGGCTCTTTAATATACTCATGTTCCTCAGACAATCCTAATATCTTCCTAGCCTTTGTAACATGCTCACACCGCGCCGTAGCGCAATGAAAACACCAATCGCCATTGTAACGGGAACAGTCAACCATGAATTGAGTCGAGTGTTTACCATCTGTCCATCTAAATAAGACTTGTTGCCGCGAAGGATAAATACCCCATACCTCAGCAGTTACCATCTTCTGATTACCTCTCTTACAACGATAGCTAGAATTCCCCCCGTAATGATACTCATCATTACGACTAGGAACCTCCGACTAAATTTCTCTCCAAAGATTATCTCACTCCACTTTTCCATTTTTCTTTCTCCTTTGTTTTTATTGGAGGCGGTAGGAGTTGAACCTACATCCGACTAACTACTGCGGGCTAGCTAGCCGTCTAACCCGTCGCCTCCATGCTAGGCGCCGCCTGCCAAGTCGGTGTTCCGCACGCCGCAGGGTAGAGAAGCAAGGTGGCGCCTACGCTATTCAATTACGAACGAGCAGGAGTCCTCACCTCCTTTCCTAATTAGTCGTATCCTTCATTATAAAAGCATGCATATTCGACTTCAGCAGGTTGTTTAGAAACGCCTTCTTCATAGCCTTCCATGTATGCATTGAAAAATTCATACTCATTATATACTACGAACTTATAATAATCGTAGTGTTTTGTTGGGTCAGTAAGATATGTAGCGGCTGCATCATTTGCCACCTCTGCTGGTATTGGTGAAAGGTGAGTGTCTACAATGTAGATTATATCACCAGGTTTGAGTTGCTCTACATCCTTGAAGTCAACCCCTACTCTGACACCGCCCTTTTGGACGGTTTGCTCTACCTCGTAACGGGTTACCTTTTTCCTTTCAATGATGCAATTCTCTGGGAACACATCCCCAAAGAAACTGAATGGTGTTGGTGTTACATAAATCATTGTCCTACCTCCTTGCTTTTTGCACTCTTTAATGCTATTCTGATTATACCACATATTTTGTGGTCTAAACATATTAGAGTAAAATTTTTTGATTTTTTGTTGTAAAAGTAGTTTCATTCTAGTAAGGGGTAGGTAAATTGTCAAGTAAGAAAACTGATAAGAAGAATACTACCGAGAAAAGTTTCATGGCTGTTGTCCGAAGGATAGCCAAAGAGAAAGGGTGGCGGGTCTATCATCCAGCTATCAGTCTTCATCCGACGGAGCGTGGTTATCCCGACTTAACGTTAGTCCGTGAGCGTGTTATTTTTGCCGAATTGAAAACTGATAACGGCACACTCACGGAAACGCAAGTGGAGTGGATAAACGCACTCCGCTTAGCTGGGCAGGAGGTCTATGTATGGCGCCCCTGCCAAATAGAAGATATAATCGCTATCCTTTCTACATGGAAGCACAGGGATAAAGATGAGCTAGTGCTAACTGGCTAAACCTTCTTACCTACTACAAAGCATCTAGGCTTCCTGCTGATAAGGGCTGTGTTGTTCCATTTGCGCCGACCTGCGCCGACCTTCCCATAGCATTCTATCGTTCTACTATTGCAAATTAGCCATACGTGTCCAGGTTTTTTGCCTTGCGGTGGGATAAATGCTATTCTGACAATGCTATCATCCTTAGCAGCGTCTTCATAGGGGCAACCTTGCAGGTTCCATCGGCACCATTGCTCCTGATACCAGCTCCCTTCGGGCAGCCTGATTATGGGCTGTGTAGTGTGATACAGAACATATCGCACATACCCACTGCAGTCGCTCTCCTTTATCAGCTCGGCAGCAAGGGATAGACTGGGCTTAGCGCCTAACTTGTATTTGCAACTGCCTATCGTCGCCTCCATAATCCTTATTAACTCTATTCCATTGATCGTATATTCCTTGCTCATATTTCTACATTGATACCTCCGTTCTCGGCATCTATTCTTATTATCGGCGTCCCCATGCCGTTGACGGGGAGTGAACGCCGAGAAACATAGCTGCCACCTCGCAACTGCGGCTCAAAGTAACAACCCGTCAGAACATAGTACCGTTCTTTTGGTACTATCTTTACATTACTCCCCTTAGATAATTCATAGGAGCGTCGCACACTGCATATCTTAGAATGAACATGCCCACGCAAATATATATCAGCTTCATAATCAACAGTTCTGTCTTCAATTCCGTTGAGTTTTCCACCGTTTTTACGACCGCCACCGCCAGCATGGTCTATATACACTACTAGCCTCGTCAAGTGGTGGTCTCGTGTAAATAATAACCTCATCATGGAAGGATTATCAAGATATGGAACTTTGAGCTTTTCTGCTAGCATTTGTGTCAGGTCAATATAATGCCGCCGCCTATACTCAAACTCGTGATTGCCTTCTATCACCCCTAAACATTTATCTGCTATAGGTGATAACATCTCTGCAGCTAAACATGTCTCAGCGATAGGAAGTACGCCGAGTGATTCATAGAACTTCGGGTCTATCTCTTCTGCAATAAATCTAGGGTCGCTAAGTCCAATAACCTCTGAGAAGTCCCCCATACCTACCCAGTATGCTTGTGGGTTTTCTTTTATTTCCTTGATTGTTTTCTCTAAGAGGGGTATATCGCAATGGATTGTTCCGAAGTGAATATCGCCTAGTGGATAAAGTGAGAACTGCCGATTATCATATTCATACGGCAAAGTGTAACTCATAGCCACCTTTGGTTTAACTCGCATCAAGCCACCTCACTAAATCACCCACGCTCTCGAATACTGGTATATTGTTTTCAATGGCATGGAGTCGTTCTCGGCAGGCTCCTTTACTTTCTTTCCAGTTAGGAAGTAAAAGTAGGCAATCGCATATATCAAGCAGTTGTAAATCTATATCAAGCAGTGTGTCGTATGGGCACCTATCTTCTAGGTGAGCATACATAGTAATAGGACAAATAGGGATGAGTCCTGCATTTATCAATTCACCTACGGCTTTTCGTGCAGCTTGCAAGTTCTCTTCTTTGTCGCCATAGGTATATCTGCCAGCTACATAAATTAACATAGATACCTCCTTTTATCCCACCATCCCTACCCTTTTCCTACCAGGCAGTTCAGCCATGAAGTCGCTTATACTGCTGTACCGCCCATTCAACTATCAGGTTGGCGATACTGGTCGGGAGCTTGAAGCCGAGTTTCTTCTCTGCAAGTTCCTGCAACAGTTGCACTGCAGTTTCTCGGCGATGTTCTGGAGTATCACAATTTTCATTTACCCAAATGATTATCTCGATTATCTCTTGCTGAGAGAGCTTCTTGATAATCTTTTGGACGTTTGACGGCAGGTTCGGCGCTATTTTTTGCAGTCCCCAAACCAACCAGCCGAGCGCTCCAGCTATAACTATAATCCAATCGTTAATCGGTACGTTCACCTAAGCTCACCTCCTTTCCTTTATTTGATTTACCATTTAATTTATACAACGTCTTTGTCATTTCATCAAGTAGTGAGCACATACGGTCGCTGTTTATACGCATATCCGCCTGAAACTCTTCTGAGCGTGCACATAAATCGCTAAGCTGTGTCTTCATCATCTTGACGTCCTGAAAATAACTATCCGCTATCTTCTTAGTCATCGCTGCCGAGAATGCTGCGATTGCTCCGATAGCACCTAAGACTGTTGCATCTGGTACCGTCATGGCGCAAAACTCCTTTCTAATAAATTGATATTATTCCGAATACTCGGTATGCGTGGTTTGATTATCCTAATTGTATTTGGTTCCTTACCACCAATAAATTCCAATGTCTTCTCATCAAACGCCCCACTATTGAAAAGAATATTCTTTTCCTCATTGTTGAGTAGTGGATATACTTTTTCACGGTCTTTCATATCCAGCCGATAGAATCGCCATACAAGTGGATGGTATTGTGCAAACCTTTCAACCTCTCTGGTTTTTGCTTCAGCTTTATTATCCAGCTCATCTTCATATTTCTTATATTCTGACCATTTAGTTTGCGGTGGCGGTGATTCGCCCATCAATAATTCTGGATACGCTTTGAATGTATTCTTTATTATATCCCTTGCTGATGAATATTTCCCAGTAGGCAGGATGTTATTATTACGATATGCCTCTAAAAGCGAATTTGTAAGTTGCTGTACGGATAAACGACCTACCTGCCGTTCTACTTTGGGTCTAGTTGCCTCCAGCCTATTCATCATCTTTTGGGCTGGGGTTACATCACTCACAAAGAGTGGAGCTTGGGTAAATCCTAGAAAAGCTAAAACGTATTGCGCAAAACTTCCATATCGTTGTTTGATATTTAACCCCTGTTTGAACGATATAGGAAGCGTCTCTCCGAGTGCAAGGGCTCCCAATCTTCTTATCGCATCTCTCACGTCTGTACTTTGCCTGATTATTGCGTTAATTCCAGTGGTAGTAGTAATCGTAGGTGCCCATCCTGTAGAACCATATTCTATAATCCCCCGTATTGCATCCATTGGGTTTCCAGTAAATAAGTATTTGAATATTACTGGGTAGTCCTTTGCGAAATATGAAGGGATACGGTAGTAAATCTTTTGACCCCATTGTGTTAATCCACTGTATTGACCCTCAATATAAGGTATTTTCTTACCTATTTTAGATAATGAAGATACACGTTCTTTAATAAAGAAAAGGTCTCTCATTGATTGAGGATATTCCCCTGTTAGCAAATAGCTGGCTATTGTAGCAACTCCCATTGTTACTATTGCATCCCATATAAGCATTTGTGCTGCAGGCGCTTTTATATTCCTAGCTGGATATTTTTCCCCTTGACCAGCTATTGAGTTAGCTATACTAGTTGTACCAGCTATCAACTCTCGTATGTTTCCAGCTCTCCAACCAGGAGCAGACACTAAGCATTGCAGCACTGATTTTACAGTAGGATGTAGATGCCAGCGCGCATAGTTTACTTGTCCTAATGCTGCTTCTACAACATGTCCGTATTCGCTTGTCAACTCATTGAATATAGTGTCGGCTCGATTCAGTAGTTTTGTTTGTATTTCTGGTTGCGATAGTATTGTATTCTTTGCTTGCTCAGCCAGTTCCCAATCACGCATATTTTGTAGTTCTGAATTTGTTTCTTTTATCTTTTTAACTAAGTCGTCCATATTCTTGAACCCTTTGGCATTTAACTTAGTTTCTAAGATAGCTTTGCTTTCACGTTCTAACATTGCGTCTCGTATTCGATATGCATCCTGAAGATAAAGACTGAACAGTTTCAGCTTGATAGCTGGAACATACAACTTGAAAAGTGGAGAGCTAATTAGTTCAGCTGCCGAGAATGCTACAAGGAACGGCATTTCAGGGATGTTTGCAAGAAACCGCCAGTCCTTTTTTAGCATGCCTAGTTCTCCTAATTTTCTAGTGGTAGTGCCTAGCCAATTTCTATATTCAGAAGAGTAAGTTGTCAATCCAGTATTAATATATTGATTGACAATATTGTATGTATCTTTATCCAATTTACTTTCCCATTCGTGCATAGGTGTCTTATTCATTATCCGAATTACCTTGCACATCTTTGCAATCTCAGGTATCACTGTTGAGAACTGTTTCAACCGTTCTACGGGTGTACCTCTTGATAACGACCCCGCTATAGCTTGTAATGTTACCGTTACTGGGTGGAAAAGCGAATATCCAAATCGGGTTAGTAATACTAAGCCGTTGAATGTTTTTATGCCCCGCACAACTGTGCCCCAATATGGTTGCGATTCAAGTGGTAATTGGGTTGCAAACTTAATTATTGCATTCCCATTAATGGATGTATATGGAGTCAACAATGCCCAATTGATTTTACCTGATTGAGTAAGTATGGCATTTACTTGCTTCTCTGTCCATCCACGTTCATACATCAAGAATTTTTTCATGTCTTCTGTTCTGAGAAATTGAAGCATTGGCTTTAAGGCAGGCAATGCTTGTACCAAACCAGTAGCTTCAACATCTCCTAGCAATTTATTTCTAAGCTCATCCATCTTAAGTTCTTTATTCCATACCACCCGCTTATTAGTAATACCACCAATTGGTACAAACTCAATTTGTCCTGAGCGGAGTAGGCTACGTGCGCCTTTCGCCCAACCAATTGATGATATACCAGCTAGGAACCTTGCGGCTGCTACTTCGCCTGGATTTTTGACAAGGAAGTAATCATTGTCCCAGTATTCAAATATTTTTTCGAGTGAGTCAAATACAGTATCTCTGTGGGCTGTGAATATATTAAAGGTCATGATGCGGTCGGAAGCAGTGCTTACCCCCATGATTTCTTTTTCTATATCGCCTTCAAATAAATATCCTAGACTGTTATTTATTGCACTCATTGCAATATGATGCACCTTTTTAGCAGTAGCTTCATATGCCTTTCCATTCCTGATTTCATTATTTAGATTATCAACCGTTTGTTTGTATTCTTCCTCTTTTCGCTCAATCTCTTTCCTTCTATTTTCTATTTCTACCGCTATCTGCTGTACTTCTTTTATTAGTCCACTCACTCTATCAGTCATTTTATTTGATTTGGATATATTATCCATTAGCTCATAGGTAGATATTGCATTATTGATGTCCATAAGGGTTTGGCGTACTGAGCTTTTATCAATACCAGACACTTTACTAATCTCTGCGATATTTCTATCTATTATACTTTTAGTCTGTTTGATATATTTATTTATTTGTTGTTTGGAAAACTCTATATCTTTTTCATAATCGGTCTTAGCTTTTTCCAGTGCATCATTTGCTATCTTTACTACATTAAGCATAAGTGGAAAGTAAGTGGGTTGTTGAGCATAATCTATGTCGAGGGCTTCAAAGTCATGTATATCTTTCATATCTTTAAGTAGTCTATCAATAGCACCCAGAAGTTGCTCAGTTTGATTATCGTCGAACCCCTCTTTCTCACATGCTTCCCTGAATGCTTTGATATTTTCGGGGGTATATGCCCTTACTATTTCTACAGTACCATCTTCTTTTGTTATTTTTTCTACCCCGCAAAGCAATCTCATGGTATGTCCAAACAACGTCCTATTATTCTCTATTCCAGCTTTTGCAAATATTTCTGCTTGTTCCCGATAGAATTTACTGTGAGAAAGTTGGCGGATTGCCATATTCATATTCCCACTTGACGTATCAAGCATTCGACTTATCGCCCCAGCATATATATCCAGTTTTGAAGGTAAGAACCAGTAGTAGAATAAATCACGGGCTTTTTTGTGATTATCTAGAACGAATTCTGCTATTGGCGTTAGCAGGAGGGTATGCCCGCGTTCATTTGCAAGGAGCGACTCATTCTTTCTTCTCTGTAAGTTGATAAGAAATCTGCGTGCATTGTCTATGTTTATTAACAGGTCTTTTGCATAATCAGGTTCACTTTTGTTTATTTCTTCTACGGTCTTTGCAATTTCGTCCAGACTCATAGGAAGTTGGTTCAATACTTTTTTAGATATTTTGAGTGAGTCAATTGGCACTATTTCCGACTCACTCTTTTCAACCTTGCTCTGAATGTCATCTATCAATGTACCTATTTTCGTAGCCATATCAACGCTAATTTTCCCCTTCATAGCAAGGTGAGTAACTGCGTTATATGCCGCATCGAGCGTTTTGAGAAAATCTACTTTTCGTATATTCTCAATATCTTCTTGTGCGATTTTATCAGCATTTGCAATAGTATCCGTTACACCTTTATCCATCTTCACTTCTTCATTGGTGTACTCTACCCTAAATTGGTCAGTTAACTCATCAGGTGAAACACCACCATATTTCTCATAAAACTTAGACGGATTTTTGTGAAAATCTACAACTTGTGTTATTATATCTGTCAAAGTCTCTCTAATTGGGTTGATGCCAACTGAGGATAAAGTACTTTCTATTATGCTTTCATGGCTTACCTTTATCAGCCTATCAAACATACCAGCAATCTGTTCAGCCTCAGGAGTCCTGCCTATAGTAGATGTTATAACCTTCCCTATATATTCTATGGTAGCTTCTTTGTCTACCTCGCTCAAGGTATTGCCAGAAGCTATATCTTCTATAAGAGTGCCGAGTATATCATGAACGGCAGTCGCTATGGATTTTACTGCATCCTCATTCTTAAATGCTCCATCTACATAATCAGTTTTATTATGAAGTTCACGAATAGTTCCCGATGCCCATGTAACATATTTGAGTATAGCTAGTTTTATCGGTGAGTCTTCATATCGAAGTACCAATTTTTCTATTGGTGTCTCTTTTACAATCTCTTTGTGTAACGTAGCCATAAAGTCAAGCATCGCTGCAGTATTTTCTGGTGTAAATCGTTTACTGATTTCTGCACGGCTTAATTCTGCGGCATTTTCGAATGCATCCTTGAGTGTATCGCCCTCCTGCGAAACAACCCTTTCTGCTTCAGGTACTATCTTGGCTTTGGGGCGTATCATCTTAGCTACATCTGTAAGTACCTTATCTGGTTCTATTTTACCGACTGGAGTTATAATTGCATCGGTATCGCCGAGAAACGCATAACCTTCTACATGCCCAATTTTATCTGTTACCTTAGGCGCTTTCGGCATTCCAGCATTATTAATAGAGTCTGTATCATATTTCCAATCTGTGTAACGTGTTAGACTTGCTTTGTTAAGTGCGGGTTCAAGCCAATTTACAATATGCTGTTTTAATATTTCTTTTTGTGATACACCTTCGGGCAATTCTATCTTTTCCAGTTTAATTCCTTTGCCTAGTTGCGCAATTGCTCGTGCTAATGTTGGGCTAACTAACTCTCGGTGGCTATATTCCCCATATAGCAATTGCCGTCTATGTCCAACCAGTTCATCAACACTCTTTTCCATGATTGATTTATTTTGATTAAGCATTAATACATCAGTGGGCTTATTTATATCATTAGCGGTAAATCTCTCAGGCTTAGTAGATTGACTTATCTCTGGTTTTGCCTTCTGCTTTACTTCCTGCTTTACTTCCTGTTTTACTTCTGGTATAGCAGCTTCCGTTTGAGGTTTTTTAACTTTTTCAGCCTTTACCTTCTTAGCCTTCGGTTCTTCAGTTTTAACTTCTGCAGCTTTAGGCTTCTCAACGTTAGCTGTCTTAGCTTCAGCTGGAACTTCTTGCTTTATTTCCTTCGCAAGCTTTTCTTCTATCTCTTGCATGGCTTCTTGTTTTATTTCTTGTTTTACTTCTTGTTTTACTTCTTGTTTTACCCCTTTATTCTTTATACTAGTTTCTGGTACAGCTTCTTGTTGCTTAGCCCCTACTATATCCATCAGCATTTTGGGGGCAACGCCCTTATCGCTAAGTAGTTTTTCTAGAACTCCTCTACGCTCAAGGATATTGTTAACAGTTTTATCTAATACATTATTAGTCAATCCTGTTACCAATGTATCGGTAGCGGTAACTGGTTTACCTGTTGGTGTTTCTGTTATTATCTGATTTGCTTCAGGGATTTCCCGAAGCGTTTTATAAAGAGTGCTAAGTTCGGAGAATATGCTATCACCCATAGTAGGATTTTCAAGCTGTGCGCCTATTGCACTTCGCATAACAGAATATACATTCGTCCCTTTATAATTGTTCTTCTTCAAAGCGTCATGCACTTTATCTAGCCCAAATAGGGTTAGATACAATTTGGAGTTAGAAGGCAATTCATCCCAAAGGTTAGTATAATCTCTAACTGGAGATTCGGCATATTTGCTTATCACGTTAGGTGGAAGTGTTTTATCCACTATCCCCTTTTCTGTTGCATGTTTTAGAGCATTTCCTTTGAATTTGGGATTAGGGAGAACATCTGGATTAGCTATATAGTTACCGCTACGCATTTCTGTTTTGCCTTTGCGATTTTCTGCTAGCCAATTCTTTATGCTCTTTTCTTCTTTGCTAAGTTCAGGAGTAGCCTTTTCATTCCATATATGCTGCCGCACCTTTATCATTTTAACGTTTTCAACTGCAGGTAATTCAGTAGCCTCTGAAGTCTTTGGAGTCTTTGTAGTCTCTGGAGTCTCTGCTCGACCTTTGGGTATAGGTTCTTCTTTGGGCTGTATAATCCCTAAGTCGCCTAACGCACTTTCTATTGGAGTAGCTTTGGGAACGGGTTCTTCTGTTACTGGTTCTGTAACCTCAGGCTGAACTGCAGGTTCAACTACAGGTTCAACTGGTGGTATGGTCTCAGGTAGAGCTGTAGGTTCTGTAGATGTTGTGATTTCACTTCTCGTATCATCTATAAGCTGTCTGACGTCTGGGTGAACATTCTTTCTAACCGATTGCCATACGTCTTCATGCATATTACCTAACAGCGCACCTATAAGTTTGGGGTCTGTCCCAGCAAGTTTACGTAGGTAGATAGGTGAATTCTTTTCAGGGTTTATAAAATCTTTGGCTGGGATAGTTATCGGTTCATTATCCGCTGTAACCCCCCTTACTTCGTTACCCACTTTCTCGGCTTGCGTTATGATAATTGGTTTAGTTTCTCCTTCTGGAGTCCATTGATATATAAAATCGGGAGACGGGTTCTTAAGTGCTCTGTTTACTGCTACTGTGCTAAGCTCTCCACCAATATTTCTAATCGTATGTAATAATCCCAAAGCAGCGCCAAACTTAGCGCCTTCAATTGCTTGTTGTGTTGCTTTATGAATATATTCTTTACCACCCTTTGTAACCAATGTTGGGGTTTCAGCTATAAATGGGATAGCACCAAACTCAGCGGCTCTTGCAAGCGATTGACCTGCAAATGGGATTTCCTCTAATCTACCTGGAACGCCAAGTAACTTGCTACCTCCTATCGCTACCTTACCTGCTGCCCGTGCTGCTAACCCACCTTCGGCAAGTGATTTGCCCACCGAATCTAATGATTTAGCCCCTACTTTAAGCGGGCTAAATAGCATACCAGTATAAATAACATCATATATGCTAGGTTGCCTTGTTAGCCAGTGTTCCTCTGCGTATGGAGAAAGTGCTGCTAGTTTTGCACCCTGCCAGAATGCACTAAATAAGTTCTGCGGTTTATTTATTATACCAGACTCTTTGCGCACAGTCTTTTGCGCAAAACGTGTCAAACCACCCATCCCCTCTTCTTCATATTCAATCACTTTTTCAACTGTAGCCGACGGTTTTATGAGCTTGCCCCATTGTATATTATTTAAAGGGGCTTGTCCCGATTTCACGTTAGCTAATACTTGTTGTTCTAACCTGCCCATCACTACAGGGCCAACTATAGACGGTTGCCCAAAGCCTATACTTGCTGCGGGTCTTATAACCCTGCTTACCATTGGGGGTATGCCTGGTAACGTACCAACTACACTGCCTACGAAGCTAGCAGCTTTTGCTAATGGGCTTTTCTCCCATCTATGAACCCTATCTATTCTATTCCACTGTATATTAGAACCTATCTTTATCTTCTTCTGTAGATTGCCGTTTGCGTCGGGATATGTTACCAACTCAGCAGCTTTGAGTTTGCCGTCATTGTCTTGAAAGACTGATACATAATGAGTAGTTGTATTTCCGCCTGCTGGGCGATAGTGTAAAATATCACCAGGCTTGAGTTGCATTCCTTTATTATAATTTAATTGACGATAATCAGCTATCCTATAAGCAGGTATCCCAAAGACCGTGCGGTTGAATGTAACAGCATAAGCACCACACTTATTGGGCTGCCACATGGACTCGTAACCTGGATATATCTTATATTGATTGATGTTTTGAGAATAGAGCTTCTCAAATTCGGATTGCGCTATAGATGAAGTAAGCCAATTTGCAAACTCATCGTTTCCATACGTATTTTTGCTAGCATTTTCTATTTCATTTAATAATGCTTTTGTATCCATTTACCATCACCCAATATACTCTTAGTTAACGAGTAGCCTTTGGAGATATTCACCATCCCCCATTAGTTGATTTGCTCGGTGTTTTACTCGGCGCCTTGCTCGGTGTTCTATTCGGCGCCTTGCTCGGTGTTTTACTCTTTGATTGTTGCTGTTGCCAAATCTTATAAGCATTTTTCGCTATTCTAATCGCATCCGCTTGAGTCATATTAAAGGCAGGATGAGCAGCAGTACGCTTAGTAGCTGCAATACGTACTGATTGTGCAAGCTTATCTGGAGGCATATTAGGATGCTTATTCAAATATTGTACAGCACTATTAGTCCATATATTCTCTGTGGCTGGGGTAAGCGGAGCTGCCTTAGTAGCTGGAGCCGCTTTGGTTGGAGCTGCCTTAGTAGCTGGGGCAACTGGGGCAACTGGGGCAACTGGGGCAACTGGAACTGCATAAGGCTGCTGATATTGATTTGTCGGTGGAGCTGGAGCCCAACCCTGCTGTGGAACTATTGGTATTGGCTGAGCTACTTGTGGATAACCACCATACCCAGTAATATCAGGCATTAATGCGGCTGCTCTATTTTTTGCTAGTCTGGTAATCCAATCCCCATTTTCCATTATTTGATTTTTTAATTGTTCTGATGAGTCTATTACACTTTGTCTTCGTTTAACCTCCTGCTGCATCTTAATGCGTTCGCTATCTTTCATTTTATTATTTTTATCATTGAGAATACTCTCCAACGCTGATTTTTCATCTTGCGCTTTTTCTATAGCGTCGTTAAGTAGTGGTATGTAGGAAGTTAGGTTATTAGCCATAATTAGCATTTGAGTTGTTGCGAATTGGTTATTCTGTATTTGTTCCAATGCTCTAAGATTGAGATTTTTTTCCATTATACGTTTTAACGCATCACGCCAAGCTATTAGATTGTTTGTTTGTGCAACTTGTAAGTTGTAATTACCTATAGCCAATTTTGTTTTAGTATTTAGCGCTTTTAGTTTTTCTCGTTGCTCTGCTTCGAGGTTAGACCTCATTTTCTCTATATTCTTGGCTATCTCAGCTTGTGAGTCTTGCGATAAACCCTTAGAGAATAAATCTGCTAACTGTTCTGTGGAAAGAAAATTAACCGCAAAATATTTATTAGCAACACCGCCTTTCATTAGATTGTTTGTATTCAATTGTGATAGAGCATTGCTGGAGAAATCGTCATAACTATCAACTAACGGTTTAATCTCATCAGGCGGTTGCATTTTCGGGTTTTTTATATATTGAAATGCCTCTGCTAATACATTTGTCATATTGCCTAATGTTGGCGGTAATCCTCTTTTTTGCAATACATTACCCAAATTAGTAGCAACGGCTCCCCCAAAATCAGGCGAAATATCATACCAGTTTTTAAATGAATTCTGTACATAAACTAATGGATTTACAATAGTATTATCCTCTGACATTGCCTTCGCTTTTAACTTGTGAAATTCTATTATCGAATTTATTGTATCTGGGGTCGCATTAGGAAGTTGTGTAGCAAGCAAGTTTCTTACTTGTTGCTCAGCTTCCGTCTGCAATTGTGGGGTATTGTGCATTGCAAATATTTGGGTTAATTCATCATCATTTATCAATTTATCTTGCAGTTGAGCCATATTACGCTGCTGCTCTATATCTTGCTGTGCCTGGATTTGCCTATTAGCCCGCTCCTCCTCAGCCTTCATTCTCGCCAAATCAAGCAAAGTCTGAGTATTGAACTGTTGAGTCTGCAGTCCCATTTGCCGCTCAGCCATTTGCCGCTGATATTCCTCTTGCTCCTTTTGTCGCAAGTAGTCTAATGCCTTTAGTGTAGCTCCACCAATATCTAATATCGCCATACATATCGCCCCCTATATCGTTTCCTACGGTTTTCCAGCTAGCAACCCATACTTCGCTATATCAAACGCATCAGGAAATATTTGTATAACATTACTCGAAGTAGGTTGCGGTGTCTGTGGTGTCGGCTTGCCTTTGTTCATATACCAGGTCAAAAGCGCCGTCATCGCATTCCCCGCAGCCTGGTTGTATTGCTGCGCTAGGTTGCTATAATATTCCAACGCTGGTTGTGCCGCTGCAGCCTGCTGTCTTGCCTGTTCTTGTATAAGCCACTGATAAAATCCAGGAGACCAACTGACCATCTCAGAAGAAGTCGGGAACCCCCTAGCCGTCATCATTTGCGCTCGTTTCCCTGACATCTGACCTGCTAGATTAGAGAGGTTTATCCCTGCCAATGCGTTCATCCCCTTGATAGCATTTTGAGCACTTGACATAGATTTGTTCGCACCCTTTACTGATTGCCATACAGAATAAGCGTTGAGTGCTGGGACGACATATTTGCTAACCCCACTAGCCACCTTACCTAATGTTCCCCATAGCCCACGAGTTGCAGTTGTTGAACGAGTAGCAGCCCCCATCAGCCCACTAAGCCCTGCGCCTGCAGCAAGTGTGCCAGCACCGCCGCCTAGTGCCATTCCGCCTAGTCCGCCATAACCAACTCCACTATAACCTAAGCCTAGACCCCCTACCCCAAGTGGTGTAAACATACTTCCGCCTAGTCCGCTAGCTGCTGCGCCTGCTCCAATTGGGGCGGCGCCTAGACTAGATGCACCCATCCCTGCTGACGAAGCCCATGCTGGGTTTATAGTTCCTGCTGTGCTATATCCGCCAGCCGCAGGAGCCGCTTTGCCGAACCAGCCAGCATTAGCCCCATACATAGCTAGGGCAACGGGAAGCAACATACCTAAGTCAGGAGCGTTGCTAAAATATTTATATTGTCCATATTCATTCCCAACCCCAACCTGTTTCGGCAATCCTGCCATTGCATACTGTTGATACAATGGCAGAAAAGCATTATAGTTGCGATACCCCGACAAAGAACCAAAGATAGGTGCTATGAGAAGTCGGTTAGGAAGGCTGCCATAAAGGTAGCCAAATTTGAGTAAATAATCACGCTTTTGCTCATCAGGTATGTTATCCCAGTTTTGAGCAACCGTATTCCAATCTACTCCTGTATTAAACCCTAGCGCATTTGGTGTATTCTTAGGAACCCAATCTATAGGCATATCAATCACCTCTTATACTGCATTTTACATTGCATTTTATACTGCATTTTACACTGCATTTCTTATATCCGAATGCACAATCCCTTCGATTACAATCCATGCTATCTCAAACTCATATTCGGGCTTGCCCATAAGTTCTATCTGAATGAGCTTGCCACTAGCTTGTGGATACCAATCAATCCATATTCTCTCATCAGGAAGCGTAGTTCCTGATGATGTAGTTTTTGTATCTGTGTATATCGCACTGCCATTTGAATATACAGCTAAACTCAGCGTAACCTGACCACCTATTGGCAATGGCGATACACCTTTTATGCATATACAAACCCGTTTTATCTCTACTGTTTCTAAGACGCTATCCATTACAATGGCTTTGCTGCGCCATCTAAACTCATACGGTTCAGTATTCCACCATATACTACCATTGCTACTATGCTCAAATACCTTTGTCAATCCCTTGCCATCTAGGGCAAGCAACGCATCATTATCATAATATCCATATGCCAATATCCATTGCTTTATGCTAACACTATCGGCAGGCACAACGAATATTGTAAATGTATCGGAGGGCAGGTGGTATAGAACTACATTCCTATTGCCATATCCTTCTTGTGGCGCATAAGCCAGAATGTAGTAATTGCGCCAGTATATAGCCTGTGCTTTCGCTAGGTCAGGATTGATAGCATCGCTTTCGTTGTCGAATAAGTTCAGCCTGCCTTCACTTATCGTCTCCAGCCTAGTTCTTGTGAGCTTGATTATTCCCCTTGTGCTAAGCCAAAGCACCGAATTATCGCATCTTACCACCGTACCAGGAAACGGCATAGGCGCAAACATAGGAGAAGAAAGTGCAAAGTCATCCCAAGTTCCACCGACTAGTCTATATACTCCAGTCTCAGTTCCTATCAGCATGGTCGGTGTAAACTGACCTACTAGCTCATTAATCGTAGTAGATGCATCATCCTGTATAACCGCCGTTATCTGCGTTGCCTGCGGCATATTAAGTATCCCGCCCAATGTTGGGTCGGTTACTAGGTCTTGCTGTAGGTCATCTATGCCAATGATATATGGATAGAAATAAGCATAAGCACTCAGCGCTGAGAAATAAAGCTGATTGCCTTTTATCCCATATAGCCTATTATTTACTACCTTTATACTATCAAATTTAGGCATAGTGCTAGCTGTATCACCAGTGTACTTTAGCTTGTTTCTATCAATAGGGAGTTCAGGATTATGCGTTCTAAGATTGGCATCTGATAATGTATCTACGTAACTTGCCCAAACTGGACTTCCGCCCCAATCTCGTGTAACAGAACCTAGATAATAATAGACTGTGCCATTACATTCGGTTCTGTAAATATCTATCTTATCTACCTTGTAATACTCAAGCCCTATATTCTGCATCTCGGTTGGAAATGCAATTGTAACTTTTGAATTACTTCCAGGTGTCCCAACCGACCTTGCATCACAAAGTGCTGAAGAATAGGTGGTATCGCTGCTATAAAACCTGAATTTGTACTTGTAAACCCCAAACCCTAAACTCCCACCAGACGCAGCAGTAAGTGTTATTCCACTTTGCATATCATTTGTAAGACTATATGGGGTAAGCAGCTGCATATTGTTAATTGTAAAAATCCAGGTGCCAGTTGCCCCGCTAAAATTACTGTCTAATGTAATAGTTTTAGCAGAAGTATTTACTATTTTGATGTTATACTGCGCAAGCCAATCGCCACTCCCACTCGACGGCTTAAAGAATATACGCTTGCCAACCCAATCGCTACTTACACTTCCGCTAAATGTAACAGTGGCGCTTCCATGAGTGCAACTACAAGTTGTATTCCCATCGCCATCCTTTACCCATAGCTTGTTAATTATGAACGGCATACCGAACTCTAGGAGGCATATTATACCGTTCTGGATACTATCCCAATATACATCTTTACCAAAAAGTGTTCCATATTCTGAACTGGACCAGGTACACCAATATATCGGTACCCAATCGGGAAAGACTCTACCACTCCAGCGGCTTACCTCTGCCAGCACCGCCTCCTTATAATTAGAAGATTGTTCATACTCTATTGTTGCAAACAAGAGTTTGTTTAACTCGGTATCATTAGCCCCGTTAATCTTCAGACTATAACCAGGATACGCACAATAGAGCGAAGCTATCTCTCTTTCGCCACCATCAAAGTAAATAGTATTTGATAATGGATGTTGTGAGTCTAGTTCAACTTTTCCAGGTAGTAAGCGAATTGTACCGTCATGCACTATTGCGCCTTGTATGAGCGCAGACATATTCTTGCCTATTTCTTCAGGCGCTCGTGCATTGTTCATGCCACCGCTAAAATCGCTCCAAACTACCCTGTTGTTAAGCCGCTGACTCATAGTTTATATACCTCTATTGTCGTACCAGCCATAACGCCCAGTATATTCAATCCACCAAACTTGCCTGTAACTGTATCATTTGAAGAAAGTGGAAGCGTAATATTAAAAGAGCATGGTGGTGAACCCCCACTACTATAACCACCGCTGCTCCAGTAGTTTACATTGCCGCCGTTTACACTAATCCCAAACTTCGGAGCACTATAACTGCTGCTTGAAAGCGTTCCATATATCACAAAGATATATACTCCGTCGGCTGGAGCGGTGAAGGTATAAGTACCAGTATCAAAGGCTTCATAAGTATCTACGGTCTCTGTATCAAATGGTATAGTAGTCCATTCTCCGCCACTCGCATCAGAACTTGTATAAGCACTTACTATTAGGCTACCTGTTATATTCTCTGTTACGTTCCCCCACTTGATGCCTAATGGTTCTGCAGGGTCTACCTGTAGAACATCGCTATCAGTACCAGGTGAAAGTGGTTGCCACGAGGTTCCATTATAAACTAACAAATCGCCTCTACTTTTGCCTATCCCAATTAACTTATCGCTTATATATGCTATTCCCACTCGCAGTATGTTCATAGCTTATATGGTACCTCGCCTTTCTTTAGCAGTCGCAATACAGGTTGACAAAACTCTATCAAGTCCATATTCCTATGGAACCCGTATAAATATTTTGCACCTGTAGTATCATTGGTATAATTATTGCCGTGTGTGTACATAGCGATTATAGAACCATAGCTTATAATTCTAGCTAAGTTGACAACCGTGTTATAACACAAATCGCTTAGATTGCTTGAACCATCACTAGTGCCATTAACTCCCCACGACGGACACATGAAACGAATTACTGCATCTTTATCATTATCGTCTTTGATTACCAATGTTGGAGAAGTCCATTGTTGACTCCCAGAAATTCTGACAATCTGGGAACCGCTTTGGCTGAAACTTATGCTTCCCCGTATCATCTTAACACCATCGGCTACTAGCGCTCTTAGTCCTGCCATAGAATATCCGTTATTAGGTAAATAGCAATACCCGCAGTAGTGCTGATGTTCCTGCAAGTTAGGTATCCACCCCTGAGCTTTTAAGTGGGCAATATCATAACTTAGTGCCCCTAACTTGCCGCTGCCAGGATTAGAAGCAGAAGTCCCATAAGTACCTGTCTTTGTAATATCATAATGCTGACTTCCCCAAATACCATACGAAGGATAGACGTCCTTCTCATGCCACCAGTATTCATCATCAATTGATGCTGTATGCCCGTGTGCAATTGAGATAACGGCATCACTATATTTGCTATATGCTACTTTGAGTGCATTGGGTATGCTAGCAATATTGTAAACCTTAAACCCGCAAAGAGCATATCCATCTAACGATTGTATCCTTGCCAGCATTGACTCAATCTTTGCAGGGTCGGCAATAAAA
>Ga0078972_1009436_pt1 | contig 19249 bp, 18 predicted proteins | sample YelNatPaOPGAMG01_FD_67568 | JGI IMG/M metagenome (GOLD analysis project Ga0078972, IMG submission 67568) | Hot spring thermophilic microbial communities from Obsidian Pool, Yellowstone National Park, USA - OP-RAMG-01 (SPADES assembly) (version 2) | ecosystem: Environmental > Aquatic > Thermal...
AGGCATTTTTCTTTTTTACATAAGCGATACAACTTTTTTCTAATTCTATCTTTACATTATCATCTATCTTTAAAGTTACTGTTTTTTCTTTTACATTAGTAATTACTCCGTGGATACCTCCGGTAGTTACTACTTCATCATTTTTACTCAATTCCGAAAGCATCTTCTGGTGTTGTTTTTCTCTTATCCTTTGAGGTTTAATAATCATAAAATAAAATATCGCAAATATTATAATTAAAGGAAAAAGATTTACCAAGGGATTTATTTGATTAACCGGCATCATTTACCTCCTCGTTTAAATTGTTATATTGTTATGTTGACAGTTGGTTATTTTCGTTAATTTCGTTTTTACTTCCTAACTTCCTAACTTCCTAACTTCCTAACTCCCTAACTCCCTAACTTCCTAACTTCCTAACTTCCTAACTCCCTAACTCACCTAACTTCCTAACTTCCTAACTTACCTAACTCCTTCCCACTACCTACTAATTTTTTATATTTTTTATATAAACTGGCAACTGTCTCCGTAGGTTGGGCACCTTTGCTTATCCAGTACTCATAACGGGCAGTATCTATATTTATTAAAGGCGGATTTTTTGTGGGATCGTAATAACCGATCTCCTCAATAAATTTTCCATCGCGCGCCTTATGCGCATCCGTTACGGTAATGCGAAAAAACGGTCTCTTTTTGGGACGCTTACCAATTCTTCTTAATCTAATCCTTACCGCCATAATTTACCTCCTCCTTTAAATTGTTATATTGATAGTTGGTTTTTCGTTTATCTCGTTATTTACTTCCTAACTCCCTAACTTTACCTAACTTCCTAACTTCCTAACTCCCCTAACTCCTTAACTCCTTAACTCCTTAATTGCCTCCATCATTGCCTTTGCTTTATTCAATGACTCATAGTATTCACGTTTTGGTTGAGAATCAGAAACGATCCCTGCACCTGCCTGAATGTAAGCAAAACCATCCTTTATAATGATGGTGCGGATAGTAATACAGGTATCCATATTACCGGAAAAACCAAAATAACCAATACAACCTGCATAAGGTCCTCTTTTGGTGTTTTCTAACTCTTCAATTATCTCCATTGCCCTTACCTTAGGACTACCAGAGACTGTCCCCGCAGGAAAACTTGCCCGTAACACGTCGTAGATATCTTTTCCTTTTGCTAAATATCCCCTTACTTCACTTACTATATGCATTACATGGGAATATTTCTCTAAAGTCATAAATTCTTTTACCTCTACTTTTCCTGTTTGACTTACCCTTCCCAAATCATTTCTGGCTAAATCTACCAGCATTAAATGTTCTGCTTTTTCCTTATGGTCATTTAATAACTCATAAGCTAATCTTTTTTCTTCTTCCTCATTTCTTCCTCGCGGACGCGTACCAGCAATGGGTCGGGTTTGAATAAGACCGTTCTCGCAGCGCACCAACATCTCCGGCGATGAACCAATAAGGATAACCTCAGAAAAATCTAAAAAATACATATAAGGTGAGGGATTGATCCTCCTTAAATTTCTATAGATATCAAAGGGTTCTATCCCTTTAAGTTCAGTCTTGAAACGCTGGGAAACCACCACTTGGATAATCTCGCCTTCTCTTATATATTTTTTTGCTTTTTTTACCATCCTATAAAATTCCTCTTTTTTAAAATTGGAACTAAATTTAAAATTATTTTGAGAAAGTTTTTTTTCGCTATAATGGATGGGAGAAAGCAATTTTTTGTGTAACTTATCTATCTTTTTAATTGCCTCAGCATAAAGTTTAAATATGCTCTTTTTATCTTTAATATAAACAAGTGCCACAATCTTAATCGTATGCTCTAAATGGTCAAAGATAAGCAAAGAATCGGTCAATAAAAATATGCTATCCGCTAAATTAAGCTCATCAGAATTTTTATCAGGTAGTTTTTCAAAAAACCTTACCATATCATAACTGATATATCCAACCATACCTCCCCAGAAGCGACCGAGCTCTTTTAATTTTACCGGTTTAAATCTTTGCATTATCCTCTTTATCTCATAAAGGGGATCCTTTTGGGTTGTAAATCTTACCTTTCTTTTCTTTACCCTATCGTATATCTGAATGGAGCGGGATTTGCTTTTAAAAATTAAAGAAGGAGCGGTACCCAAAAAAGAATAACGGGCAAGTTTTTCACCACCTTCTACCGATTCCAAAAGAAAGGACTCCTTATTTTTTTCTCTTATCTTTAAAAATGCAGAGACCGGAGTATCTAAGTCTGCATTTATCTTTTTATACACCGGAATAAGATTGTATTCTTGAGAAAGTCTTAAAAATGTTTTTCTATCCGGATAATATGTGTTTAGCATTTTAATTTTCTAAAAAAACAGGAATAATTTCCTGTATGACAGGCAACCCCAATCTGTTTTACCTTAAATAATAAAGCATCCATATCACAATCATACCAGATGGATTTTACTAACTGAAAATTACCGGAGGTCTCTCCTTTTACCCAATACTTCTTTCTTGAGCGCGACCAGAAACAGGTCTTTTTTAGTTTAAGGGTTCTCTTTAAAGATTCCTTATTCATATATGCCAGCATCAGAACTTCCCCACTTTTATAATCCTGAATGATCGCAGGGATAAGCCCCTGCTCATCAAATTTTAAATTTTTTATCTCTTTTAAAGAAGAAATTTTAGTTCTCATTTAACCTTACGGGTATTCCTTTTTTATAAAGATATCTTTTAATCTGGGGGATAGAAACTTCACCGTAGTGAAATATGGAGGCAGCTAACCCCGCATCTGCTTTAGTTTTTAAAAATAGTTCATAAAAATCTTCCTTTTTACCTGCTCCACCTGAAGCAATTACTGGAATATTTACTCTTTCAGCAATCCTTTTAGTCAACTCTATATCAAAACCTCTTTTTGTTCCATCAAAATCCATACTGGTTAAAAGGATCTCTCCTGCCCCTAATTCCGCCACCTTTTCTGCCCAACTCACCGCATCGAGTTCTGTGGGAGTTCTTCCTCCATTTATATAAACTTTCCATCTTAAGGGAGGAGTATCTTTCTCCAATTTAGCATCGATTGCCACCACAATACATTGACTACCAAAATAACGCGAAGCATTTTTTATTAGAGAGGGATCCTTTACCGCCCAGGTATTCAGGGAAACTTTATCTGCGCCTGCATTGAGAAGTTCTCTTATCTCTGCTAAACTCTTTATCCCTCCACCCACAGTAAAAGGCATAAAGATATGTTGGGCAACTTTTTCTACAAGATCAATTAATATCTTTCTTCTTTGAAAACTGGCAGTAATATCTAAAAAAACCAACTCATCCGCACCCTGTTTTTCATAAACCGAAGCGCACTCTACAGGGTCTCCTGCATCTCTTAAATTAAGAAACCTTATCCCTTTAACTACTCTTGCCTCCTTTATATCTAAACAGGGAATGATTCTTTTTGTAAGCATTTAAGATTATTTTTCCTTCTGATATAAATACTTTCTTAAAATACTCCAGGTTTTTTTACCTACCCTGCCATCAGGCACAAGCCCATTTGCCTTCTGAAATGCCTTTATTGCCTGCCGGGTCTGCTTTCCCATCTTACCATCAATTGGTCCGGGGTTATAACCTGCATTCTTTAAAGCGATCTGTATCTGTTTTACCGAAGGTCTTGATTTTGTTTCAAAAGAATAAGTTTTAGTTACTTGACTCTGTTGTTTTTGCTCTAATAAAGCTTTTAAAGAGGAGATTTCCTCATCCTTCTTTTTTAACTCTTGCTCCAAAACCTGTATCTGATTGCGCAACTCCTGCTGTGCTAAGTCCTTCCTTTTTAAAGTAGCACAACCCGTTAAGGTAAAAGAAGACACAATTAGAATGATAAATAGTTTTAAAGTTTTTTCTCCCATTTTCACCTCCTCCTCATTTAAATTGCTAAATGGTTATTTTCGTTTAGTTCATTATTTTCATTTTTTTATTTTTTAATAACCCTAACCTCTTACTACTCACTACTCAATACTCAATACTTACTACTCACTACTTATTAATAGCGGATAGCGTATAGCGTTTAGCGTATAGTTTTTATTAAAATTTCTTCTTTTATCCCTTAATACCTAAATACCTTAAAACCTTAACACCTTAATACCTAAAAACCTTAACACCTAACTTTCCTAACTTTACCTAACTCCCTAACTCACCTAACTTTCCTAACTCCCTACCTAATTACTGAAATCTCTTGATCGCTTCGCTTAAATCAATTTTTCCTTCGTATAAGGCTTTACCTAAAATTACTCCTTTAAGTCCATATTTTTCTAAAGGTTTTAGTTTCTGGATATCTTCTAAAGAGGATATTCCTCCTGAAACGATTACTTTCATTTTTTGCTTTAAAATTTCTTTTATACGTTTAAAATTAGGTCCTTTTAATGTGCCATCCCGCAAGATATCCGTATAAATTATCTCTTTAAACCCAATTTTTTTTAATCTTTTTATTAAAGAAAAGGTATCCAAAGCAAGGGTATCTTGCCAACCTTTAGCAAAAACTTTTCCCCTGCTTTCATCAACACTTACCACTACTTTTGAACCAAAATATTTAAATACTTTTTTAAGAAAACTTTCATCCTTTGCCTGCGTACCAATAACTACTCGCTTTACTCCCTTATTTAATAATCTTTTTATTGTATCGATATCCCTTATCCCTCCCCCAAACTCTACAGGGATATCTATTTTACTTAATATTTTTTTTAAAAAAAGAAAATTTTTTATCTTACCCGTTTTTGCTCCCTCCAGGTCTACGATATGAAGCAGTTTTGCCCCTTGTCTTTGCCAATTTAAAGCGACCTTTAAAGGGTCATCTGAATAGACCTTTTTTTTGTATCGGCCATGGATAAGTCTTACTACCTTTCCTCCCTCTATATCTATAGCGGGGATAATCAGCATCTTATCTATAATCTTACAAAATTCTTAATAATTTTTAAACCGGTACTTTGACTTTTCTCAGGATGAAACTGTAACCCAAAGATGCTTGATTTTTGAATTACCGAAGCAAACTCTATCCCATAATGGGTAGTAGCACAAACTATTTCTTTATCATAGACCTTCGGATAAAAGGAATGACAAAAATATACATAAGCACCATCAGAGATTCCCTTAAGCAAAGGGCAATCTTTATTTTTAAAAATAAGTTTATTCCAGCCCATATGAGGAACTTTTAAATTTTCTCTGCGATTAAATCTTAAAATTTCTCCTTTAAATATAGAAAATCCTTTCTTATTTTTTGATTCCTGGCTTTTTTCAAAAAGGACATGCATCCCTAAACATATACCTAAAAAAATCTTACCTACATTTAAATATTCTAAAATGGCCTCATAAAGTTTAAGTCTTTTTAGATTATCTAAAGCATCGCCAAATGCACCTACTCCGGGCAGAACGAGCTTATCTATCCGCTTTAACTCTTTATAATCTCTAATTACTTTAGTTTTAGCACCCCAAAACTCCAACGCTTTCTTTACGCTATGAATATTACCCATACCATAATCAATAATTCCTATCATCTTAATCGATTATCCCTTTAGTAGAGGGAATACCCTTTCTGCGCTCCTCTATCTGGGTAGCCTGATCTAATGCGATACCCAGCGCTTTAAAGACCGGTTCCATAACACTATGGAGGTCATTAGTTTTTGTGGTCTTTATGATTATATAAAGATTCATTCCTAAATGCCGAACAAAAGAATCCAAAAAATGCTCTAAGTCTTCTAAAGAGTAGCGATCTTGTCTTTGAGAGAATCTTAATCGGTTATCCATTACTAACTTAAGATAGGACCTTCCACTGATATCTAAAGAAACTAAAGCTAAATTATCCTCCATCGGAAGGGCAAAGAAACCAAACCTTCTTATCCCTTTTTTATCACCCAGTGCTTTTTTAAATGCTTCACCTAAAACAATCCCTATATCCTCATTAGTATGATGGAGGTCTATCTTTTTTAAATCTGATTTTACCTTAATCTTAAGGTCAAAAAACCCATGAAAAGAAAATAACTCTAACATATGGTCTAATATCCCGATACCCGTATTTATCTCGGATTTTCCTTTCCCATCGATATTTAAAATTAAATTGATCTCCGTTTCTTTAGTTTTTCTTTTTATCAAACAGACCCTTTTTTTCATCCTTTCTCCTTTTTAAATATTTCAGGTAATCCTTATATTCACAGAATTCAAATGCTCTTTCATCCCTTCCAAAAGAGCAACCTTGGTTAAGGGTTCTTTTATTTTTTCCAAACCTTTTTTAGAATAATTTATCAAATGAATTGATTTCATAAAATCAAAAATACTTAAGCCCGAAAAGAATCTTGCTGTTCCCTGTGTGGGGAGCACATGACTGGGACCCGCAATATAATCGCCTACCGCGACAGGGCTGTAGTTTCCTAAAAATACTGCAGAGGCATTCCTTATTTTCTTTAACCACTTTAGAGGTGTACTTACTAAAATCTCTAAATGTTCTGGAGCTATTCGATTAACTATATCCACTGCCTGTTCCAAGTTCTTGGTGACAATTATATAACCATTATAACCTTCCATCCTCGATTTTACTTCTTTAGCTTTCTTGCGGGAATTAGTAATCAGTATACAGAGTCCTCCGTTATGCTCCGCCTGTGCTTTAAGGTCCGCAACAATAAAATCGGTGTTAGAAAAGCGGTTTGCCATAATTACCAATTCCGTAGGGCCTGCCAGCATATCAACATCTACAAAACCAAATACCTGACGTTTTGCCTCCGTAACATAAATATTACCTGGCCCAAAGATCTTATCTACGCGCGGAATCGTCTTTGTACCAAAAGCTAAACCCGCAATTGCCTGCGCACCTCCTACCCTATATATCTCATCTACCTTTAGAAGGTCCGCTACTACTAAGATATAAGGATTAATATTACCATTTTTATCCGGAGGGCTAGTTAAAACTACCTTTTTAACTCCCGCAACTTTTGCCGGAATTACTGTCATATAAACTGTAGAAACTAAAGGTGCGGTTCCCGCAGGGATATAGATACCTATCCTCTCTAAAGGCTGGTATTTCTCAGCTATACATACCCCATCGCTATCCTTTAAACGCTTTGTTTTTTTTATCTGTCTACTATAAAAACGTTTTACATTTTCAAAGATCAACTTAAGGGAAGTTATAAAATCCGGACTGATATTCTGATAAGCTGCGCTTATCTCTATCTCTGAAACACGCAATTGCTTAGGAGTAATTTTTACACCGTCGAATTTCTTAGTATATCTAATCAATGCTTCATCACCAAAGAGACGCACATCCTCAATGATCTTTTTTACCCTTTCCTGAACGCGGGGACTTATAAACATCCGGGAATAAATTTTCTCTATTTTTTTACTCTGGGGATAAATTATCTTCATAACTTACTGATAATCTCCTTTAATTTCGGATAGAGGTTATCTTTATTCCTTATCTGAGGACCACTACCCTGAGCAAAATCAGCCCTTCCCCCACCACTACCTCCTACGGAAGAGGCAAGTTCTCGGATAATCTGAGCGGCGTCTAAACCCCTCTGGGTTAACTCTTTACTTATACCTAAAACCATAAAGATATTTTCTTCCAGAATAGTTGCCAGTAGAACCACTACATTGGTGTTTTTTTCTTTAATTAAGTCTATCGCCTTTCTTAAAATCTCCGCCCTAATATTGGGTATAAATTTAAAAACGATTTTCACACCCTTTATCTCTTCGGCATGAGAAACTATTGTATCCTGAAAAGATCTAATATAGTCCAAATGTAAATTATCAAGACAACTCTCTAATTCCTTAATCTGTCTTATCTTTTTCTCGATCTGCGGAATTATCCCTTTTGAGTCGGTTTTAAGCAACTCACTGATATCCCGAATTAAATCGGACTGTTCCCTTATCATTTTATAAGCGTACTCGCCGGTTACCGCCTCTATCCGCTTTATACCTTGGGCGATGGAACTAAAAGAAATGATTTTAAACAATCCAATAGGAGCGGTAAAATCTAAATGTGTGCCTGCGCATAATTCTTTAGAATAATCTCCGATAGAAATAACCCTAACTTTTTTTTCATATTTTTCTTCAAAAAATGCCAGCGCCTTTAGTTTCTTTGCTTTTTCTAAAGTCATCTCTTCTTTTATTACTCTATCGTTATTTAAAATGTATGCGTTAACCAATTCTTCTACCCGCTTGATCTCATCATTCGAGAGAGGTTTAAAATGCGTAAAATCAAAACGCAAATACTCTTCTGCCACATAGGAACCCTGCTGTTGTACATGTTCACCTAAAACCTTTCTTAAAGCTGATTGCAAAAGATGGGTTGCGGTGTGATTCCTAGCAATGGATAGTCTTCTTTTTTGGTCTATCTTTGCGAAAACTGTGTCCTTCTCTTTAAAGCTTCCTGACTTAAATCTACCTATATGGACAATTACACTATCTCTTTTTTGGGTATCTAAAACTTCAAAGATAGTCTTTGCTTTTTCTATTGTCCCGGTATCCGCAATCTGACCTCCCGATTCCGGATAAAATACGGTTTTATCTAAAATTATCTCAAAATTATTATCATTTTTCTCTACCCTTAATACCTTTGCTTTGGTTTCCAATAAATTGTATCCTAAAAATTCAGTAGGTTTTATCTTTGTATAGAAAGTTTTGGTAGAAAAAATTTTTCTTTCTAATACACTTTTCTTTTGTGAAAGTTGTCTTTGCGAGATAAGCATTCGATTAAATATCTCTTCTGAGATGCGAAAACCTTTTCTCAAAGCAAAATCCTGACTTAACTCCAAAGGAATTCCATAGGTATCGTATAATCGAAAAGCAATTTTTCCTGCCTCTTCTTCGTTTTGTTTTCCTTTTAGAAAATCTTCGAATTCCTTCGCAAATATGGATTCGGATGATTGAATTATAGAAAGAAAATTCCTCTCCTCATTTAGAACGATCTGGGAGATATTTTCTCTTCTTAACAAAAGTTCAGGATAGGGTTTTTCCATCGTCTGCGCTACCAGCCCTACCAATTTGTAAAGAAAAGGTTTATTTATTTTTAATTTTTTTAAGTGCATCGTGCTTTTGCGGATAAGTTTCCTTACGACATAGCCCCTCTCTTCATTAGAAGGCATCACCCCATCGTATATAGCAAAGGTTATCGCACGGATATGATCAGCGACCGCATAGATATTCTCTTTAAATTTATCTATATCTATATTTAAATCGGTGGTTATCTCCTCTATTATGGGTAGAAACAGGTCGGTTTTAAAATTCGTATCCACCCCTTGCATTACCGAAGCAAGCCGTTCTAAACCCATTCCCGTATCAATATTTTTCTTAGGTAAGGGCTCTAGTATCCCCGGACTTTTTCGATTAAATTGAGTAAAAACTAAATTCCATACCTCTACAAATCTACCACAATTACAGCTGGGATTACAGGAGGCTCTTCTACAACCATAATCAGGCCCCCAATCAAAGAAAATTTCCGAGCAGGGACCACAGGGACCATCGGGTCCCTTTTTTTTAGCTTCAGAAGGCCAGAAATTACTGCGGTCATCCAACTTTACAATTTTAGAAATAGGTATTTTTATTATCTCCTTCCAGATATTAAAACTCTCCTCATCCTCTTCATATACAGAAACCCAAAGTCTATCCTCTTTTATCTTTAAAACCTCGGTTAAAAATTCCCAGGCAAAAATAATCGCTTCTTTTTTAAAATAATCTCCAAAGGAAAAATTCCCCAACATCTCAAAAAAGGTATGATGATAGGCGGTCTTTCCTACCTTATCTAAATCATCGGTGCGCAAACACCTCTGGCAGGTAGCTACCCTTTTAAGTTTTGGCTTAGGACTTAGGAATTCCTTTTTAAACTGATTCATCCCTGCAGGTGTAAATAGAACTGTAGGGTCATCTTTGGGAACCAGAGAATCAGAGCTAATTATCTTATGATCTTTATTTTTAAAAAAATCTAAAAATTTATCCCGCAAAATATCTGCCTTCATAGAGAATCTATCACCCCGGAAACTGCCTCCCACGTAAATCCTCGCTGGAGAAGATAACTGTAGAGCTTGCGCTTATCCTTTATAGAGGGACAGCTTATTTTATCTTTTAATTTTTTTTGAATTATTTTTAAGATCAGTTCTTCTTCGTTGTAATCGTTCTTCTTTTCCGCTAAAACCTTATCAATAATCTGTTGGGGGATTCCCTTTTGTCTTAATTCCTCTGTAATTCTTAAAAAACCAAAGGGTTTATTTAAACGTTGTTCAAACCAGAGTTGGCAAAATTTCAAATCATCGATTAAGCCTATATCTTTGAAATAGGAGACTACCTTTTTTATAGTATTATCGTCGAATTTTTTATTTTTAAGACGCTGGACGATCTCCTGTTCTGAACGCATCCTAAATTTCAAAAGCCGATAAACATAATCCTTTGCCTTTTTTAAAAGATCGCAAGGCTCTAAATTATCTCTTTTTTGAATCATTTCTCTTCTAAAATAAAGAAGCCTCTGCTGGTCCTTAACATCACCATACCTTTCAAAGAACGGGTTATCCTCTCAAAATCAGAAAGATTTCTCACTGGTTGTTTTTCAATCTCTAATATCACATCACCAGGGATAATTCCCGCATCATCAGCAGAAGAGTTGGGTTCTACATAGGTAACTACTACCCCGGTTTTTTCTCTTATATTAAACCTCTGGGCTAATTGATTATTAATCTCCTCCACCTCCATACCCCGCCATTGGTTAGGTCGTTTTTCTTCTGAAATCTCTTCTATCTCCTCAGGTCTTTGACCTACCTCTACAGTTAAAGTTATCTCCTTTTTATCCCGGATGACTACTAATTTCACTTTTTTACCTACTTCAGTCTTTCCCACGATATCAACCAGTTGTCTTACACTTTCAATTTTATAATCATCAAATTTAACAATCACATCACCTTCTTTTATGCCTGCTTTTTGGGCAGGGCTATCCTTTAAAACCCCCGCCACCAAAGCTCCTTTTTTCTCAGATAGCCCAAAATACTTGACCATCTTTTCATCGATATCCTGAACGGTTACTCCTAACCAACCGTAAAGGATCTTCTTTCCCTCGATTAAGCGGTTGATAATCCTTTTAGCATTATTTATAGGGATAGCAAAACCAATCCCCTGATAGCCTCCGGTAGTAGAAAATATCGCCACATTTATCCCCACCACTTCTCCTTTTAAATTCACCAAAGGACCTCCGGAATTTCCTGGATTTATCGCAGCATCAGTCTGAATTAAGTCATTATAGTCTCTATCTCTCTGTAAACTCCTTCCTAAAGAACGGTGTAAAGCACTGATTACTCCCACCGTAACCGTTGGCTCAGGGTTCTGTAAAGCAAAACCAAAAGGATTGCCAATCGCAACTACCCATTGTCCTATTTTAAGTTCATCGGAATTACCCAAAGTAGCTACTGGTAAATTAGAAGCATTTATTTTAATTACCGCCAAATCTGAACGGGGGTCTTTTCCTTTTATCTCAGCTTTAAACTCTCTTCCGTCAGGTAAGGATACTGTAATTTTGTCTGCTCCCGCAATCACATGTTCATTGGTAAGGATATAACCTTCAGAACTGATAATTACACCTGAACCCAAAGCCATCTGTTTATATTCCCTTTCGGGAAACTCACCAAAAAATTCATCAAAGAACCTACGGAAAAAATCATCCTCAAAAGGAAAACCAAAATAATACCTACGTATCCCACCCAAACGCTCCGTATGTTCGGTACTAATAGAAACCACCGCTTTACCTACTGTATTAGCCACATTAATTATCGCCTCTTCTATAGATAAAGGGGTATAACCACTTTCGGTCTGCAAAACCTGACTATTTAAATCCGGTAGAAAATTAAGCTTTATCGAAATCAATACACCCACAACTACACCTATGGCTAACAAAGAGAGATAAAAAAATCTTCTCTTCATTTTTCCTCCTTGGTTTTATCTAAAGTAAGCGTCTTTCTGGCTTCCTTCTCTATCCTTTCTAAAATCTGGGGTTTTTCTTTAAGGTATTTTACTGCCTGCTCCCTTCCCTGACCTAATTTTTCATTTTCAAAGACAAACCACGTTCCGGTTTTTTGCACTATCCCTAAATTTACTGCGGTATCTAAGATATTCTCGGTTTTGGCTATTCCTTCTTCATGTAAGATATCGAATTCAGCCTCCCGAAAAGGAGGAGCAACTTTATTCTTTACTACCCGACAGCGCACTCTTCCTCCGATTACCTGCTCTCCCTGCTTTATAGAAGCGATCCTTCTTAAATCCAATCTTACCGAAGCATAAAACTTCAAAGCCCTTCCACCCGGAGTAGTCTCGGGTGAGCCAAACATTACTCCAATTTTTTCTCTTATCTGATTTATAAAGATTACACAGGTCTTGGATTTACTGATCGCTGCGGTTAATTTCCTTAATGCCTGCGACATAAGTCTTGCCTGAAGACCAATTTGGGCATCTCCCATCTCTCCTTCAATCTCCGCTCGAGGAGTAAGTGCGGCTACGGAATCTATTACCACCAAATCCACCGCATTTGAGCGCACCAGTGTTTCTACGATCTCCAAAGCTTGTTCTCCCGTATCCGGCTGGGAAATAAGTAATTCTTCCAAATTTACCCCTACTTTTTTGGCATAGGTAGAATCAAAGGCATGTTCCGCATCGATAAAGGCAGCTACCCCACCTCTCTGCTGAACCTCCCGAATAGCGGTTAAAGTTAAGGTAGTTTTTCCTGATGCCTCAGGACCAAAAACTTCAATTACCCTTCCCCGGGGAAATCCTCCTACACCCAAAGCCAAATCTAAAGCTAAGGAACCTGTAGGGATTGTCTCTACATCTAACCTTACCTTCTCACCTAATTTCATTATTGCACCTTTACCGAATTGCTTCTCAATCTGAAGCAGTGCCAGTTCCAATGCCTTTTTACGTTCAGAAGAAACTTTTTCCACTTCTTTTTTTATTTCCTTAGCCATCTTTTTCCTCCTTTTTTAGAATTATATTTTATAACCTTAAGATATAGCTGTCAAAACATTTTTGTCTTATATCGTTTAGTTCGTTATTTTTGTTGATTTCGTTATCATCGTTAATTTCCAGCCCGGATTACTGGCTTATAGCTACTTTATTCTTAATGGCTTGCGAAAAATATCCACCGGTAAGCGCATCTAAGGAGGCAGTAAGTTCCTTTAATTTTATAATTTTTTCTCTGCGTTTATCAAATTCTAAATTATCTAAAAGGAGTTCCTGTTTTATCCTCAGACGTTCAAAGTAAAGTTTATTTACCTGATCTAATAGGTCATTTCTCAATTCAATCAAAAGCCTTGCCTGGGAATCAATAAGCCTCTGCTGTTCACTCCAGATAAGATCGGAAAGATTCCAACTTAAAGATATCCCCCAATCAAAAGGACCTACTGCAAAACGGGTAGAATTGGTATTGCTGTAATAGGTTATGGTTTTGTCATAATCAAAATTCAAGGTAGGTAGAATCGCTTTTAATCTGGCTAAAGTGCGATGTTTTTCTATCTGATTTGGCTCAACTACTCCTGCATAGGAAAGTGCTTTTTTCTGTACCTCTAATATATCTGGCTCATCCTTAAATAGAGCATCTAAATCTTTATAATTAGAACAATTATGGTTTATAGATTTAAATAGACCTTTATTAGTAGCAATATATAAATCTCCTTGCTCATCTTCCGCTAAACCCGTTATCTTTAAAGCAGGTAATCTTAAACTTATCTCCTGCCACTGGTCTATCTTATATAAAAATACTCCTGAAGAATTTATCGCATATAGTTTTGAATTTTTAATATAAAGTAAATCTATATCTTTACGTAAGAGTCCTGAATCTGTAAGCAAATTCCAAGTATTACCTTTATCATAACTTACCCAGATACCCTCTTGGGTAGCAATATATAAATTACCTTGGTTATCCAGTTTAATATCCTTTACTTTATAATGGGATTGTAATTCAGAATCCTCTTCGGTTAAATTAGATTCTGTATCTTGATATTTTCTTTGTGTAAATATCCGTTCAAAAAATCCTGTATCTGGTTTTAAACGATAAACTCCTTTCTCGGTAAGGATATACAAAAATTTATAGCGGGAATCGTAAATTATCTTTAAAGTATAAAAGACCCCCAAAGATAACTTCTGCCAACTTCTCCCTCTGTCCTGAGAAAAAATTATCCCTTGAGAAGTTCCTAAATAAAGGTGGTTATTATCCGTGATAGTAAAACTGGTTAATGTCTCCTCTTTACCGCTTCGGTATAATCTCCTCCAACTCTGCCCTTGATTATCACTAAAGTATAGTTCATTTTTATTACCTGCATACAAAAAACCATATCTGTCTTCAAAAAGAAAAACCGCCTCTTTAATTCTTAATACCCACTGCCAGTTATCCAATTTACCTTTGCTTTTAAATATACCTTCTGAACTGGCAATATAGATATCCGAAGGAGCTTTATGGGAGATTAAAAGATCCCTTAAATCTGAGAGGGTAGGACTGATATTTTGCCAATCGGTTTGCTCTCCAAACAAACCTAAAGGGAAAAATAGCTCAACTACGAGTATCAGAAAAAGTATTCTTTTCATTTTGCCTCCTTTCTTTTCTAATCCAATAGACGAAAAGAAAGGAAAAATCTCACTTAATTTTTTAAAAATTTTTTAGGCTAAATTTTTGGTAGGATTAAGGAATCTCTCTTAAGGCTTCTTTTACCTTTTCTACCTTTGGCAGGTTGATCCTCTGATAAAGTTTAAGGGAGCTGTTTAAATATTCCTTTGCCTTATCTAAATCGTTTTGTTCTTTATAAAATATACCCAATTCATAATAAACTTCTGCCAAAACCGGAAGGTTCCCCACTTCTTGACAAAGCTCTATAGATTCTAAAAAATACTTCTCTGCCTCCAAGCGCTCTCCTATCTCCCAGTAAAATTCAGCCAGCATCTGATAATCGGAACTCAGATTAAATTTATGGGAAAGTTTTTTATCTAAATCTAAACCTTTTTGATAAAGCTCTAAAGCATCCTGATACCTTTTTTCAAAAAGCGCAATTTCACCCATATTAAAATAATAATCACTTAACTCCGGAAAAGCTTTTAAATTAACGAATATATCTTTACTTTTATCATAAAATTCCTTTGCTTTATCAAAATCTTTTATTTCAGAAAATATCCAAGCCATATTAAAGTAATCGCAGGCTAAATTAAAAAGATGTTGGGGATTATTTTTTCTTTCCTGATTAATCTGGGAACTCTGAATCAAAAAAGATAATGCTTTTTGGAAATCATTTTTGTCCGCATAAAAAACCGCCATCTTACTTAGCGCATCTGCTTCGTTTAATCTATCTTTTATATTTTTCGCCAGTTCTAATGCCTTCTGATAAAACTCCTCTGCCTTGGGATAATCACCTCTCATATGATAAGTCCAGCCGAGCTTTAAATAAGCAGAGGCGATATTTTTAAAATCCTTTTTCTTCTGGGCTAACCTTAAATATTCAAAATAATTCTTTAAAGCCTCATCAGGTTTTCCTAAACGAAAATAGGTCTCACCTAAAAGTTGATACACCAAAAAATACTCTTGATTATTTTTTATAATTTTTTGCGCTAATTTAAATACTTCTTCGTTTTTGCCTTTATTAAAATATGCCTGTGCCTGAGAATAAAGAAAGGATAATTTAGGGTTAAAATAAACTATCAACCAAATTAAAAATATCCCTATAATCAAAAAAGCAGCAGTGATAATAAATATCTTCCTTCTTTTAGATGTTAGGGCTACGCCGATGTATCTTTTCTTATAAAGGGAAGGGTTAAATAAAATATAACCTGGATCACCATAAAGTATATAATTTGCCCAAGCAACTGTTCCTAAACCATAATCTTTAATCAGTCTCTGTCTTGCCTCTCTTACCGCATAACCTAAGCTTCTACCTTTTAATACTGCTTCATAAAAATTTTTAGCAAATTCGAATCCCAATTCATCATTTATGTTAAAGAGAGAGCCGAGATAATGCTGGGAGCCGGAAAATAGAAAGGTATGAGCAAGACTGTAGATATAACGCCAGTTATTTATATTTAATTTATTTTTACTTATCTTCCCTGACTGGCAGGCATTGATAAAAACCATAAGCGGTAACCCTTGAGTTTGAGAAAGTAGGAGGAAATCTTTACAACTAACCCGACCATCTTTAAAAACCAGACCACTCTCTAAGGGTTCATTAGAATCGAATTCACAGTGTCCAGCAAAATGGAATAAATCGTAATCCCTTAAATTCTTCTTAAGGTATAACGAATCTACCTGTAAGGATTTAAAATCTAATTGGATATCTTTATATCTCAAAAGAAAGTCTTTGATTTTAAGACCTTCTTTATAACTCGATTCCAAATCTCCTGTGGGGTTGGCGATAATGAGCATCTTTAAAGGAAAGTTCAATTGACGCAATCTCTGCGAATCTAAGTCCCTGTATGTGGTTATGGAACGCCCCAGATGAAATTTTAAACACAAAAAATCATCTCCTGTATAAAGGAGTTCCCAGGGTAAAAGAATCAGACGTTCATCCAAATTTAAGGTAAGCTCAATCGGTTCCTGTTGCTTTAATCTCTGTTTTATTTTTTTACTTAATAAATGGTCAAAGAGAAGGTGTCCTATTTTTTTAAGCTCTTTAATATTATTTTCACCGATAAAGGAATTTCTATCCTGTTGATTAAGTAGGTAATTTATCCCTTCGCTGAGTTTATCTAAGTAGGTAAAATCTACATGTACTTCGGTGACGGATTTTAAGGGAGGAAAGGTAGAAGACCTTTCTAAGAGACTCATCTTCAGGTAATTTCCTGAAGAATGAACCTCTAAGACTAAACCCCCAGACATCTTAAAAATACTAAACTAAAACTAACTTTATCAAACCTAAGGTCTCTAAATCTTTACTAACTTTAATCTCATACTCTCCAAACTCCAGATTCTCAAAGACCGCATTTCCTTTCTGTAAAGAATATGACTCAATTTCTCTGTTCTGTTTAAATAACCCTATTCGCAAATCTTCTAAAGGCTTAAGACTTTTTTTATCTAAAAGAAAAACAGTTAACTTTATCTTGGTTTTTTCTGTTTTATTTATCTCTATTTGAATACGGATATCACCAAAATCCTTAATTAAAGATAATGGTTTTTCAATTAACTCTATATTTCTACTGCGTAGAACTGGCAAAGGTAAAATCTCATTACCTAAAAGAATATCCGCAGTAGATTTGATTATAGAGAGCCCCTTTTCTTTAAGCGCGATTACCACCTCCAGCCACAGAGGAATTTCTTTTTTAATTAATCCTTTGACTTTCTCTATAAGATATTGGGGGACCTCCCTTTCTTCCTTTAGCTCAAAAAAGGAAATAATCTCAGAGCACCTCCTACAGCTTAAGATGTGTTCCTGCAATTTTATATCTTCATCTGAGGAAAGCTTTCCCTCTAAAAACGAAACAAGCGTTTCCTCATCAGGGCAAATTAAATCTTTTTTAGGCTCTTTACTTTTAAAAAATCCATAGACCATCTTTATTAACCTCTCTATCTTCTCCATAATTAATAGACGAAAAAAAGCTAAATTTCTAACGAAAATCCTTTCTCTTTAAAACAGTTCCTTAATTTCTGGATCAGCCTTTGCTTGCGCATATCCACCGCACTGCGGGATACTTTTAAGATTGTTCTTAAACTCTCTAAAGGCATACCCCTATATATATGCATCTCCACAAAAAATTGTTCCTCTTTATTTAGTTTCTTTATACAATCAGAAAGGCTCTCTAAACTCTCGTTATTTAAAATAAGTTCATCCTGTAAAACAAACTGATTATCTTTTAAGGTATCCTTTAGGCTAAGCTCTTCTTCCGCTTGTAATTTTTCTTCTAAAGATACACAGGTAAACTTTTTCTTGCGTAAAAAATCTAATATAAAGTTAATCACCACTACTTTAAGCCAACCCGAAAAAGAACATCTCCCTTTTGCCTTATACTGTCTTAACTTATTAAAATTGTCTTTTATAAGATGAAGGAATATCTCCTGAAATAAATCCTCAACTAAAGAGGACTCAAAAGAAATGCCTTTTTCTTTTAAGATACTATAAATATAACTATATATAAGGCGGGAGTATCTTTTAACAAATTCATCCCAAGAACTTTTATCTCCCTTGATACATTTCTGGATAAACTCTAAATCATCCATTAACAAAAATAATTATACTATAATAAAATAAAAATACATAATGTTTTTTAAAGAGAAATGGTCTCTATATGGAGCAAGAAACGGTCTTTAATTAAAATCCAAAAGCATACCGTCGTAAGCAGAAACGATTTCTAAATTTAATTTTTTAGAAAGCTCTTCTGCTAAAAGATGGGGTTTTGCTTTAAGCATACTCATTCCAAAGTGGGTAAGGATTGCTTTTTTGGGTTTCGTCTCCTTTAAGATTTTCTCGACATCCTCAAGGCATAAATGCTCAACTTCCGGATGGGGTTGGTAAAAAACTACACTGATGATAAGGATATCTAAATCCTTATAAAAATTTTTCAATTCTTTAAAGTATTTTGTATCTACCAAAAAGGCGACCTTTTTATCCTTTAGCATAAACTTTATTCCGTAAGTTTCTACCGGATGCATCAGTTTCATCGAAGTCTGAAACTCAAAGTCGTCCAATTTATATTTGGTCAAGGGCTTCAGTAATTCTATATTTTGAATAAATCCCTTAAGATAACCAAAGACAATAGGATCTTTTTCTATGGCATCCGAAGGTAAAAACAAGGTCCCTCTTTTCTTAAATCCTCCTTCAGTCATTGCCTCAATCATTACATTTACATCCCCTGAGTGATCCAGATGCCGGTGGGTTAAAATAATCGCATCTAAATTTGCTGGGTCAAGTTTAGGACGCGAAAGCGCACAGCGCACAATACTACCTGGTCCAGGGTCTAAGATTATATTTTTCTTATTAGCAGAAATCCAAGTTCCTCCAGAAGAACGCAGTTGCCTGATCATCACAAACCTTGCCCCTGCGGTACCTAAGAATTTTATAAAGTTGTCTGACATATTTTATTCTTTAATCCAAATTCTTTTTAACTCCTCATTTATCTCTAATATTTCCTTATAAGAAAGTTCGGGTTTAATAAAATCATCAGGTTTTGCTTTCGATGGTGAAAATTTTTCCATAAATTCCTCAACCCCCATATAACTTTTAACATAAGATTTTACAAAAAATATAATTTCCTTATCATCAGAAACCACCACCGTATCTTTTACATCTTTTAAAC
>Ga0078972_1009437_pt1 | contig 19249 bp, 25 predicted proteins | sample YelNatPaOPGAMG01_FD_67568 | JGI IMG/M metagenome (GOLD analysis project Ga0078972, IMG submission 67568) | Hot spring thermophilic microbial communities from Obsidian Pool, Yellowstone National Park, USA - OP-RAMG-01 (SPADES assembly) (version 2) | ecosystem: Environmental > Aquatic > Thermal...
CTGGTCTTCCTCCAACGATTTCTATAAACGCTTGGGGGTTACACATGAGATGGGGATAGAAGCATATCCTTTTGATGCGATCAGCGATGCAACAATTCTCAATGCCAACTTTGATGAAGCCTATGACCAGGGCAGGATATTCCATCTCTTCTGCCATGCTTATCAAGTGGATTGGGCTACCCCTGCTCCATATGTCACCAGCCACATGGATCACATAGCATACTCCGATGGGGTAACTCACAGATATGACGTATGGTATACAGGGTATGGAGCACTCAGCCAGTACCACTACATAGCTGAGAACATAGGGTTCTCTTCCGTATTACAATTCGTAACTGCTGCCGTATCTCTTACAGGAGTAGGGAGTCTATCAGCTACAGCAACTGTAATCAAAGTAGCTACTGTTACTCTCACAGGCACAGGCAGTCTACAAGCGCAAGCAGACATTGTCAATGATGCTGCTGTTGCATTTGCAGGTGTAGGTAGTCTACAAGCGCAAGCAACTGTAGTCAAGGTAGTTACTGCTACTCTTACAGGAGTAGGGAGTCTATCAGCTACAGCAACTGTAGAATCAAGTGGCCCATTGATTGCTTATGCTACCATGACTGGCGTTGGAAGTTTAACTGCACTAGCCAACATTACCATATATCCCAATACTGGCCAGGGCAATGTTACCAGTTATGGTGAGTTACAAGGTCTAGAAGGCAAATACTATCAAGTCGTAGGAGGTGGTATAAATGACATATACTCAGTGATAGCAACGATGGTAGGCAAATCAGTAGGTGGGTATGTATCAATGATAGGTGGTGTGCCCTTTGATCTAAAGTGGCCACTACGCAGAAGGAGGAGGATCAATGCTTGAGCGACTTAAGAGATCAAAGCTATGGACTGCCTTTGGTGGGGATGTAATGGGTATTACCTTTGTAGAGCAGGGCCTTAATACTACAGGTATAGAATCCTACTTTCTCATCATTGGTGGCATTTGTCTTGCATTAGCATCAACCTTGTCGTATATTAGAGTACAGGGTAACATTGACAAAGTAAAGGAGGAGATCAGTGCCAACAGCAATAGACAATCTCAGTAAGGATTCTCCCTATGCAGATATAATGGCGGCTATAAGCCAGTGTATCCAGCAGGAGATAGACAATGGTAGGTCTCAGGAGCAAGCTACAGCTATCTGTTATAGTATGGCTGAGAAGATAGTAGGCCCTATTAGTAGGGGTAGCAAAGGGGTTAGGTTAACATCATCTGGAATGGAGGAGATATGAGAGATACTGCTAATCACAAATCAGTATGGACAATACACAAGTATTATAATGATGATGACTACAAAGCGAACAGGCCATATGAGGTATCTACCTTTGAGGGAAACATACTTCTCAATGAAGGCATTGATGAATTAGAGAAGCTAGCCTGTGGGTTATCAGCGACTGCATACTCTAATGCCAATGCCAGGCTAGGGGTTGGTGACAGTGACACAGCAGAGAATGCTAACCAGACTGGTCTACAAGCAGCTACCAACAAGACATGGAAGGGTATGGACACAGGGTATCCGACAGTTTCCAGCCAGGTAATGACCTTCAAGAGTACCTTTGGCTCTGGGGATGCCAACTATGCCTGGAAGGAGTTCACTGTAGTCAATGCCTCTGATGACTCAGGCAAGAATCTCAATCGCAAGGTTAGCAATCAAGGCACTAAAGCCAGCGGGCAAACATGGACACTAACACTAACCATTACATTAAGTTAATAGGTGTGACATGGCCGTCAGGTATCTATATATTTGGGGTAACTCCATACCGCCACTGAGGGATAATTATCCAGAGTGTAGGGCACACCTATGGCAAATATGCCGAGAGCGGGGATTTGACACATTACTAGCCCAGTTGGATTATCCACTATCATACGAATCTAACTGGGTTAGTTTCATTTCTGATGCCAATGCACATGGTGTGCATGTATATACTCTAATTAGCTGGGCATATCCTTACAGTGGCTCATGGAGTGAGTGTCTATCCTACCATGAGGGGCTAATAGGGAATGTCCTGCATTTCAACTACAATCATCCCTCACAGAAGATAGAGGGCATTGCAATGGACATCGAGGGTAGCAGTTTCAGTGAAAGATACGTCTGGCTAGCTAACACCTACTTCCCTGCAATCAAGACAGTACAATACAATGGGCAAACAATATCCTCCCAGCAAGTGAAGTTATACTTCTATGATGATGGGCTAATAATGCCTGGTTACCTCACACAATCAGAATGGACAGGGGTAGCAGCGCAAGTAGACATCATGGAGTTACAATCCTATGGTCCCACTGCTAATGACATCATAGCCAAGGCCACAATGGGTACTAGTAGGGTTGGCCTATGTGAGAGTATGCACAGGGACTATACCATAGTCATTGAACTGCAACGTTACCTGAGTGATGTTAGCTATGATACCCAACTAGGTTGGCAAGACAATGATTATGTTAACAGTACAATAGCAGAGGTAGATAATCACTTCAATGGCAACACCTATTACAAAGGCATATGCTTACACTCCCTACCAGGGGTATCCATACGTCATCTTGTTCATGGGGAAGCGGCAGTAGAGGGTAGCACATTAACTGTACCCATACTACATCTTGCTCCATCTGCCTATGCAGAGAACATTACCATCTACAGTTCTGGGATGACAGGGCAGACCTTTACCCCTGCGGTCAATGCCTTACAGACCAGGGTGTTTGATGATTATGTCAGTGGGCAAGTAACCATAAGAGCCAATAGAGAACTAAATGGATTTGGCCCTACGATAGTACAGACCTTTATCCCCAGTGGTGGTGAGCCTACGCCTCCGCCATCTTATAGTACAACGATACACATGTTAGCTAATGGTAATGTGGCAGAATGTACTCCCACCTCTGCTAACACATGGGCAACAATAGACCTAGACAATTACATTAGTGGTCTAGGCAGTGATGTAACTGGTGTTGTAGTCAGGGTTAGGGGTGATACAGGGGCAACGCTATATGATATTGGTCTAAGGAAGTATAACCAGACATCAGTTACCAATCACCAGGCAATAGCGGATGACATGTTTGATGCCATAATAGGGGTAGACAGTGATCACAGGTTCCAGGCATGGGTAGGCAGTACCTCGGCCATAGACATGTGGATCACTGGCTATACCACCACAGGGGTTACCATGTTAGGCACAGTAGTAGACAAGTCACTATCAAGTACCTACTCATGGGTAGATATTAACTGCTCCTCAGAGGCCCCTTCTGGTACAAAGGCATTGATATTCGAGGTATACTACACTGGTGGTGACTATGGTGCTTTTGGTCTACGCAAGAAGGGTTCCACTGACAACAAGATAACCATATGTAGGCATCACTGCTGGTTCGTAGTAGGCTGTGATAATAATCGAGTATGCCAAGGGCAGATTACCGACACAGGGACTAAGTTCCGCCTTATAGGATACATCACTGATGGCATTGTCATGAACACCAATGCTAGTGATGTTAGCTTATCCAGCACAGGGTCATGGCTTGATCTCCCCGCACAGGGCAATGCAGTAGGAGCTTTTATTGAGGTAGTATCACTTACTGATGACTGGTATGGTCTAAGGCGCAAGGGTGATACTAACCCTGCTAGTGCTGCCATGTGTTGTGCTTGTAGTAAGCATTGTCAGGCTATAGTAGCCACTGATAGTAATGGTATTATCCAGGGGCGAATTAGCAGTACTGGTGTAGACTTCTTTATCAATGGTGTGGTAATGCCTGCCAGTGGTGTATCTGACTCTGGTTCTGGCTCTGATGCAGTATCAGTAGTTACCAACATTTCAATATCAGACAGTGGTACATCAGTTGACTCAATGCAGGATATACCTGGTGATAAGTCTATCAGTGATACCTGTTCCTCCAGTGATAGTATAGTAGTAGAGCTGCCGGAAGGTTATGTCTATGACAGTGGCAGTGGTGTAGATACCATCCTTGGTGAATATGAGAAGACAGTTACTGATACTGGTACATCAAGTGAATCACTACAGCAAGGGTATGACTTGCTATTATCAGACGCCGTATACTCCAATGACAATGTATCTACCAATGTAGACATAAGCATCTCTGATACATCATCCAGCTCTGATAGCTTATCCCGTTCCCGCGTAGTTGGTGCTAGAGTTGGTGTATCACTCTACTCTAAAGCCAGAGTAGTAATATCTCTAAGAGGTGGTTAACCATATCTCTAAAAGGTGGTTAGTAATAAGGTGGTTAGCAATATCTCTAAAAGGTGGTTATTATGGAATCATTTGATAAGGGTGATGCAGTATTGATACTAGGTATTCACGAGGTATTTGACCCAGTAAATGAAATATGGGGTATCTCTAATGCTGATGATATAAGGTTAACTGTTACTGACCCAGTAGGAGTAGTAAAGGTAAACTCTGTGCAGATGGCCAACATAGCATTAGGGAAGTATCAGTACATATACCAAATCCCCTTTGATGCCCAGTCTGGTATATGGCAATGTAAGATTATTGTTACCAATGGTAGCAATAGCACTGTAGAGCCTTTTGAATTCAAGGTAGTAGAGTCATGACTAAAGTCGGGGGCTTCTAGGGATTGAACCCACGCCAAGGCGAGAATATTTAAGGAGGTCTCGGTCTAAGACCAGACCACAGACAGAACAATAATGATACAGTTGCCTGATGTATTACTATCAGCTCAGACTAGCACCAATATTACCCCCTACTGCGGGATATACTTTGGTACTAGCTATGGGTTTACCACTCTTGACTCCTTCAACAGGATAATATCGTGGGTAATGACTGAGGAGCCTTTTGGTTCCACGTTACAGATACAGCTATCCAATGCAGATGGGTATTTCAACAATCGTATGTTACAGGGTATGAAGGTAACCCTCAACTATGGTGCTAGCAGTGCTTATGTTACAGCTCCTCCATTCTGGGTCTTTTCCCAGCGGGACGTATCAGTACAGGGCAATATACTCACTGAGTTCACCTGTGGTGATGTATTGAATCTAATGAGCAGGGATGAGATGGCCACAGGTGGCACTCGGCTAGTAGGTCGTGTAACCATAGGTGAAAGCAAGAACTTCATCACCTCAATATTAACTGGCCCTACTGGCAGTGGATGTATTGCAGACTATAGCAACAACTACATTGACCTAGTGCAGGTACAGGGTAGCTTTGCCCCTGGGCAACAAGCAAGCTGTGGGGGGATGGTTATAGATATAGAGTCAGTATCACCTATCTCTTCTGGTGGGGTTATACCCACATGGGGGAATCTTACTGTGCTACAGATACTGCAATTGCTATTTGCCTCGCAGTCAATGTCAGTATATCTTGATCAAGATGATCCCCAGGGACATGTAGCCAACTTTGTCCCCAAGTATCAGGTATCAATAGGTGCCTCTGTACGTGATGCCTTATCAGAGATAATGTCCTTTACCCGCTGTGGGATAAGGATTAGGCAAGATGGTGCTCACATTGTCTATGTTGATCCTAATAAAGCGCCTAATTACAGTTATGATGGCTTCCATGTGCAGATAGGCAATTCCAGGGATAAGGCCGTGGTACTCCCCAACCGTGTAATAGTGTGTAACCACAATACTGGCACTACTGACAAAGCCGCATGGGTTGGCAGTGCAGTTGATCAGGATTCTATAAACATGCTAGGCAGGGCATTGACTAGAATATTCGAGGTATCCACGGCAACCTCTGATGCAGATGCCACCACTCTAGCAGAGAACATTCTTTATCGTACCAAGGCTGATCTCAACATTGCCAACATCGTAGTACCCATTATGAACTTTGGTCATGAGCTATTTGACAATGTAAGTATATCTGACTCTAGATCAGGGGCTACGTATTATGGCCACATTGGCAAGCTGATACGTGGTTATGAACAAGGCAAGTATAGCATGACCATATACCTAGGTGGAGTTAGTAGTGCCAGTGAAGTAAACTATGAAGGCAATATTGACACAGTACCTATAGCTCCTGCGGTATCAGTACCACTAGAGACCAAGGTAACCCCGTGGACATTTACTGATCTCCCTGCAGCCATACAAGGTTATAGGCATGATATTACCTTTCATGCAGTGAGTTGGAATACAGTTAGCTGGGATGCAGGGGTAATAAAGTTCTATGATGGCACTGAGCAGTCCATTGCTGCAGGTCAATATACTATGCCCACTGGGAATGTATACTATGCCTACTTCGACTTAGACAACAATCCCACGCAGTTGAAATTTACCACCAACTACATCAATGTAATGACCATGCGCAATGGGGTAGTATGTCTAGTCAAGCGTGGTTCATCTCAATCAGTAGCGTGTACGATTATCCCCTCCTATGGGAAGGAGCCATTGATCACTGCTGATATAATCTACCTCACAGGGTTTTATGATCTACTCCCTGATGGGCAAACCTATGGGAAGATATACAACACCTGTATTGACAGTCACCATATTGCACTGAATGAGTATACAGTGCTAGGTTCTGGTAATACCTTTGTTAACAACCTGGTAGACAAGATCAATGCTTCTGCAACTACACTAATAGAGCCAGGGAAGGTTACAATCTCTGGCAACACTACCCTAGAGGACTGGAAGGATTTAGGTGATGAGACAAAGATACGTGGCAGTGCCATACAAACCAGGTCAATAGAGTTAAACAAGCTAATCAGTAGGGATACTGAGAATCTTCTAGATAATCCAGACTTTGAGAAAGGTGATCTCACTGGATGGATAATCAGTAGTGGTAACTATGTGCATATTAGCTCCTATGAGGATGGATTACCCAAGTATACCATACAAGGTAATTACTCCCTACATCTACACATAGCATATCACTATCAATATGCAGCTCAGATAGTACGTGCTACTTATGAGGATGTATTCACTCTAGAGGCTACAGTAGATGAATGGGAAAGCAATATGCCCAGTGCCCCATTGTGGCTAATCATAGCCTTCCTTGATAGTAACATGAATGTCCTTGGTGAGCACTATATCAGTGAATCCCCCAAGTGGTATACCGTTAATAGGAGAATTCGCATCTCAGCGAAGGCTCCTGCCAATACCTACTATTGCCGTGCACAGATACATGCCTATCAGGGTGGGTCAGGTGCTAGTGGTTTCTGGGTAGTAGATGACTGTAGGTTATACAGATCATCAAAGATAATAGTAATGGGAACTCCTGACAGCAACAGGATAGAGATTACCCCTGACAAGGTAGCTGGCTATGGTGTAGTCCAGGGGCGATTAGTAGAGCGGTTCTCCATATCATCAAGTGATGGTGCAGCTAGGTGTGGTGGTGGCAAAGTAATACTTGATGAGCAAGGGGTAAGGTTATATGTTCCTTCTCACACATATGAGGAGCAGGTATGGAATAATTATGGGATAGCTAGTGGAAGTGAACTTACTGATATGTTCTACGACATAGTACCAGGGAGGATATACTGTATAACTGCAAGGGCATCTGCTAATACTGTTACTGATGGTGGATGGTCTCTAAAGCTAGATGCGTACAATAGTTCTAACCAACTAGTTGCCAGAAGTAGGGTTCCTGTTTGTGAAGGTGATGATACGGTATTGACCAGTGTTGTATTCTATTCTGGTGATAAATTAGGCTTGTACAATTGCAGGTATGAAGTATCTGTTAAGAATGTAACTGGCTCCACAAGGTGGTATGATTTGTATATTACCATATCGGAGTTATTGTGAGAGGGGTGTGGCATGTATATCAATGAGATGCGTGATGCAATGAGGATAGAATTAAACGATGAGAGTGGTACTATATGGAACAATCAGGAGTTAGATCGTTCCATACACAGGGCTATAGCGGATTTAGACAGGTTCTTCCCGTTGCAGCAATCCTATGAGGAGACGTTATCATTCACAGTAAGTGAGAACTTCACTGCTAGTAATAACTATGCAACCTTATCCTACAGGCCCATCAAGTACAACAGTGAAGTAGTTACCCAAGGTAGTACCACCTATGTACGGGATACTGACTATATAATGGACTATATCAATGGGAAGATCAAGGCATTGACATTTAGTGGTGACTCTAGCATTACCTACACCAGGTCACAGGTAGGCATAAACATCTCCTCTCTTGATGCCATAAGGATAGACAGGGTAGAGTATCCCTATGGGCAAGTACCGCAGCAGTTTGTTGGCTTCAACATATACAACAATATCCTATACATTACTGGTGATGAGTCTAGCCAGAGCACGTTATCAACTGGGAAGCACATAGTAATTCATTACACTACTACCAACTCTGCCCCTACATTAGCCTCTCATGGCACATATCCCAGGTACATGGATGATGTAGTAATACGTGGGGCATGCGCCTATGCATTACTAATCAAATCCCTAGAGTTTGAGTACAATGCCGCGTCTCATCTAGAGAGTGCCCATAGTATATTATCCAGCATTGACTACAGTAGTATAGATACCCTACTAGGGGAGATAAATACCTACCTTAGCAGTGCCAGTACAGCTCTATCCAAGGCCAGCAACTACATAGATACCAACATGAAGCAAGCCTTAGAGGGCATCCCTGATCACAGTAGCATCAACACTGCGTTAAGCAATGCCACTACCTACACTGTCTCTGCTGGACAAGACATTACCACTGCGTTATCGGTATGGAATGAAGAGGTAAAGCATGTAATGTCGACATCCAATATACCCAATGCAGAGGACTACCTAGAGCAGGGCATACAAAGGATTATGTCCATCAATGCTGCTGCCAATGTTCCTGAGAACTATCGCAACTATGCAGAAACAGCATTGATGATGGCCCAGGCATGGGACAGGAAGCGGCAGTGTCATCTAACTGCGGCTAGAACTCGGCTAGAATCTGCTCAAAACTGTTTGACAGAAGCCCAGTACAGGATTGCTGATATTAACTCCTACATCTCTGAAGCAGAGGGATGGAACAATATCTGCACTGCCTATATCAACTCCGCTAGTGCTTATATCAACGCTGCCCAGATCAAGATGCAACTGGTAACTAGCATGATCAACAGTATAGAATCCAAGAGACAGGACGCAGCTAGTTACATCTCCCTTAGCACTCAGTCCTTCGTGGTGGCTACCAACTATCGCAATGATGGCAAGGCCCAGCTCGATTCCTACACTGCTCTCCTTCGTGATAGGCTGGAGATCAGGGGGCAGCAGGTCGCACAGAGTGCAGTCAAACAACTACGCTGAGGCCTCTAATTTCAAAAATTTTGGGCATCAAGGTAGTGGGGTAATGGTATTACTATCCCCGATGCGGAACAAGGCCTTTTTTTAGCCATTTGATGATTTTGTTCTTGCCGATAGCAAGCTCGCTATCGTAGGTATAGATTACCCTAGTATCGGAATCCTTGAGCTTGATATGCATCTCCACGGCATCATCACTGGATATAGTATACACTATATCAGGAATGTACCCATTACTCATAAACAAGTCTGGTCTTCTATCATCGACTAGTAGCTTCATCTATGTCAACAGACTCCATCATAAAGTTAATACTATTAACCTTGTTATCCACTAGGGTAACTAACTCTTGCTTAATTACATTTACTATCTCTGGTGACAGTTCTAGTTCTACTCTACTCTTAGTCCCGTAGGTGATATGCAATCTTGCATCATCCTTAGCCAGTGCATCCCGCAGTGATTCCAGCCTAGTCTTAGTATCGTGCAGTTGTCTATACTGTCTACTCTTCTCAAATATTGCCTGTACCTTTGCCATGTCCCCCCCCCTACTAACTATATACAGGTGCTTCGTCTATAAATATATGCACTGTATTACCGACAATATTTACTGATACATCTAACCACTTATTAGTAAAGTTGTGTATTACTACTTCGGGTTTATCCACGGCCTACCGCCTTTAGTAGCTTCTTAGCAGTTGCCTTACCTATACACTTCGCCAACTCCATCTCATCCGCTGTAATCACATTATACAGTGTCTCAAACTTCTCTATCAGCATTATAGCACGCTTTTCACCTATCCCACTCTCAGGAATATTCATCAGTGCCTGTACATGCCTATTAGGTTGCCATCTAGTAATATTCTTGTAGTACCTCTTGAACATCCCATGCTCTTTGTTCTGTGCATTGTTGTATATACTACATATGGCTACAACAGTCTCAAATGGGCTATTAGTATGTATTACATCAATGCCATTCTCCTGTAATTGCCACAGCCATGCAATATACGCCCCATACCTAACTCTTAGGTAGAGGGCTGGCTTCAGGTAAGCGCCAGCCTTTGCCATGTTTATATCTGTTACCATGCATCCATCATGGTAAGGTACTACTACGCCCTCAGTAATTAGTATCATCCTACCATCATGCAGGTGCCTCCTGATCTCATCCTCTATCTGCACGGGGTTACTCATCACTGTTCTCATCTGCTCCCTTTCAATCTGCACTAGTACCCCATCTGCAGTGGTAAACACATAATCAGCAAACCCATTCTGGTTAAGCTCTAGTGTATCTACCTCTACACTCTGCTTAATCAAGTCAACTATCTTCTGCGGTTCTGCTATATCTACGTTAATCATGTATTAGGCCCGCTAGTAGATCATAACTAAAATCCTCAAACTTCATGCCAACATACTCCATGGGAACTACTCCAGGTAATGTTATCTCAGTGGTAAACACCCCATTCTCAAGCCTATTCCATAATGCTATATCAGCATGTTTCTGTGTCTCGCTCCACCCAGCATATAGCTTCTTCCCTGTCCTAACCTCCACTAACCTACCATCAGGGTCAATCTGCGGCTTATATTCATCCTTGTCATAGGTAACCAACACCAAGTGCTTGTTCATCCCCTTGGCATAGAACATAATATTCCTCATCCTAGCATTGGGTTCCCCATACTCTATCTGTAACAACGCAGTCCTAATCTTAGTCTCACCCTTTTTTAACTGGCCATTATCATCAAACTGTAGCTCTTGCTTCTCCTGTAATACCCCTAGCCTGGCAACCTCCCACAACTGATACCATGTATCAATTACAATAGTCTTCACATCATCATTAAGACATGCCTGGTTAAAATCATACAGGAACTTATACCACAGCTCCTTTATGCCAATTACTGTCTTACTAGGAACCATTGTTCCATTCTTCATACTAGCCTGCAATGGAATAGTATACTTGTGCAGTGTAATATACTCAGTATCACTCTTCTTTGCCCTATCATACCCGCCAATATCAAACTCATGATATACCATCGGCTTAGGGAAAGTAAGTGCCAGGGTACTCTTCCCAGTCTTCTCCTCTCCACCAATAAGACAGATCATAGCCCTCCTTTACACCTAACATAATACCTACATTCCTTGCATTCAAAGGATTCTACAGGAGTTGGTACAGTATTACTCTCCAGGCATTGCATGTACTCTTCCTTCCTTTGTAGTAACCACTGCCAATTATCATCAATCTCCTCTTGCTCTGCATATATCTTAAAGGAGATTATCTCTGGTGTAGTAAGTGAGAAAACTACCAGCTCATATACATTAGACTCAGTAGCCTTCATATATGCCAGTATCTGTCTTTGCCATGTAATAGGTAAGCCCTTGCTATCAATCATCTTCCTGCTCATCATTGTAGTCTTCAATTCAGCAGGAATATTCAAGGGGCTGAGGAAATCTGGAGAGTAGTGGATACCGTCAATGAAGCCCTCGTTGCGCCTTTTTTGATTTTGTAATAGTAACCTTTCTAGTCCCCAGCCCCTTGCAAAGAAGAGTATCTCTCTATCAGTGGATGGTAGAGGGGACTTGCGGTTGTAGTAGGACTTAGTGAGACAGGTAATTAGCTCAGTAACATGTGGTAAGGGCTTCTCCTGGTCGTACTCATCCTTGAGGGCAGTGATGATGTGCCTTGCCAAAGTCTGATCCTCTACCATCCTCATTGTTCTACTCCGCTGATGGTGTGGTAATTACATCATCAACTACAACAATATCCCCCTTAGCCATTGCCTCCTTCAGCAGGGTCTTATTCAGCAACTTACTAGCAATGGCGGAGTCCTTCTTAATATCAGGATGCTTCAATGCTTCCTGATAGAATGACTTGAGATCATGTATATTCTTACCAATGGCAAGCTCTAGTGCAGTGAAGTATGCGGAGTTCTTGTCATCAAGGATTTCCATTACCTCCCAGCACTCCTTAAATTTATCCTCTGTTTCTGATTGCCACTTGAGATTCTCAAGAACAATCTCCAGTCTCATCCTCTTATGTAGGAAGTCACTTATTCTACACCCTTTCTTCCCGCTAGCCTTCTCAAGTGATGTCAGGAACATTCCCATCTGCGACTTCCTCTGCTTAGAAACGGGGAGTCTAATCTGTACTATGGGGAAGTCATAGGGTTCTCTTGCATCCACATCACTAATGTTAGTAAATGTGAGCATGTCAATGATTCTATTAAACCTGTTATCCTGCTCCACCTGTAGGCTATCCAATGTACCAGTGAATCCTCTAAGTGGGTTACTGTATCCATCTACCAATTCCGAAGCACTAATATCCCCTTGTTGGAAAAGTTCATCCATAATACCTCCTTCTTAGTCCTTACTTCGATTAACAAATTCCTCTACATCACATATATCAAACCTCCTGTCTTTTCTAGTCCCTATTCGGCAGCATCTCAGTAATCCCTTGTTAGTCCACTCCCTAACAGTATTGGGATGTACTGCAAGCAGCTCCGCAACCTGGTAAACCGTTAGTAACTTGTTCATACATCCTCCTCCAACATATTACTACTAGGTTCTACTAGTTCAAACATAAGTGTACTACGATTAAATTTAACTGTCAAGGGGGGTAGGATTCTTTCTGCTAATGTAGTCTTCTGGAACTCTATAGTCATAACATCTGGTGTAGGGGTTCTTGATATTCTGATGATAGTATTAGCCCAGTCCTTCAAGGCACTAGCGCCAATTACCTCATCAGTGCCAAAGTCTACTGCCTGTCCGCTAATCACTAGGTTCTTTCTTCTGTGATGTATGATGATAACAGCAGAGTCCAACTGGCAGTTGATACTATTGATATTATCAATCAGTTTCATCATCTCCCCCCAGTTACTTATATCAGCTCCTAATACTAAGTAAAGGGGATCAATGATTATCAGCCCTGGCTTGATACGTTTGAGCTCATGGAGTAGTTGTGCAGCACATGTAGGTTTATTGAGTTTCAGATCATACTCATTAGCTATCATAATATCTGCCGTGTGGTAGCCATTACCAGATGCAACAATCTTCTTAAGCCTATGTTGGAAGGCATACTTAGGTAACTCGCACTGTATCATTGCAACAGATGTCTTAGAGGTAGTGAATCCCAGTAACGGTAAACCCTGTGATACACAGAGAGCTATCTGTATACCAAACATGGTCTTAAAGGTGGACTCACTGCCTGCAATTATCATCTTCCCGCCGCGTTGGAGTATTCCATTGCTGATAATCTCCTGTACAGCGGGAGGCTCCCATTCTAAGAAGTCATGTAACTTAGTGAACATTTCTGTCCCACTTCATGACGGTATCATATGTTTCCACAACATATGTCTGTCCCTTAGAGTATTTACTGATACCTAGTTTTTTTCTCCACCTATAGAGGGTAGCTCTATGTATCCCTAGCAACTCACATAACTGGGCGTCATTAGTAGACAGTAGTAACTCCCGTAAATCTGTCCCAGTATGTAACTCTACTAGCCACATATGGGTATTGTACCCAGACTTAGGTGGTGGAATTTGATGTTGTCTAGGCTTGAACTTATGCTTGCCCTTTGGCTTATATATCTGCCTAGACTTAAGTATGCGTTCTCTTAGTAGTCTAATAGTTTTATCCATGACAGAAAGGGCACCTGGTGGTAATTACATTAGCACACTCTGGGCATCTGGGAACATCAAAGCATCCCTGCCTAATCCTTGCAGATGTATCCTCTGTAATGTCGAGTTCATAGCACTTGTCACTACATACATATATCTTACCACAATTGGTACAGAAGTAGTATCCCTCGTGTAAGAGTAGCTTACCATTACAAGTCGTACATATCATATACTATACCTCCTATTATAAGTTTATTAAGGGTATATTATATAATGTCTTATAATACTTTTATAATACTCTACCAGTCGCATACATACCATTATAAACTTATTAACCGTATATTATATAATGTCCTATAATAAAGTTATAATATTACTATCTCACAATGTTTACATAAATGAGCGTTACCTATCATCTCCATGAGGTTATAGCAGCGCTCGCATATGCGTTTGTACTTTGTAATGGTGATCTTCTCCTTGTCAACGTAGTAGGAGCAGTCTTCGGGGATCCTTACCACGGGCAGCCACTGCTCCCTAAACATCAATACTACATCACTATTACGGGGGATTACTACATCATGCGGGGGAGTAAAGTATGCCATATTATTAGTAGACTCTAGGGGATACTCTAAACTAACATATGTCCTCATCACTACCCTCCTCATTGTATATTGTACCATGTATCCTATCCCATGTCAATATCTCTTGACAAGTCCTCTGGGATATGGTACAGTATATAGCTAGAAGGGGGGTGGATATGTAATGTAATGGTATTATAAGGTGTAATGGTATTATTCTTTAGAAGGAGGTATAATGACTGTTAAGGAGCTTCTCAAGAGAGTGTATAATGAGATTGATGGACTTGATGAGGAAATTGTGGGTGTGATCATATCTAATTTGGAGAAAGCGGTGTTAGCTGAGAAGGCAAAGCAAGAGGCAAAGCGCAAATTGGAAGAAGCCAAGGCGCAAATTGAGAATGCCTTGGCTGGCATTGATGTACCCAACTATGATGTTAGGGTAAGGGGTGGGAAAGTAGAGGTTAGGCTTGTTGGTACTCAGGTAAGGGGGCGCAAGCCTAGGTCCTCTAAATCTATCAGCATGGAGGAGCTTGTTAGGCAGTACCTCCCTGATAGAATTGATGAGTACCTGAATGGTGATAAGGATACAAGATACAGGCTTGCCAAGGAAGCACTTGAGGTGAAGAATTCATAATATAGGGGGGGGAGAGGGAATTGGCCCCTCTCCCCCTCTGTAGACATCTAATCGCAAACCACGCGCGTTGAAGCAGGCTCTAACCAATTGTTGCGCTTAGTCGTCAATAAATACTCGCCCATCAAAGGTAACCCTCTCTATGTCATCCGGTTTGACTAGCTTTGTTGGGCGTTCGTTGTAGTGAACGGTGAATATGTAATCACATGAGGTAGTATATAGGACAATGGGATTCACCTGCTCATGAATGAAATAGAACGGGTTCTTGTGCCTCAGTATACCGGATGTATTCAGTAGTCTACACCACTCATAGTAGCAATCATTGTCTGGGAGGAGGGCTCCGTATAGGTCGCATAATTGGAAGATTGTATCCTTCATGTGTGCCCCTTGCAGGTTAGCATACCTGAAATCGCATAGGACGAACTTTGTGCCCTCTAGGTTGGCATGTGATAGTGTCGCATACGCAAAGTTACAACACTTTACATAGGAGTAGCTGAAGTCAACCTCTGCCATGTCATGGAAAGTACAATGTTCTATGGTGCTATTACTAAAGTCTTTCATTGCCCCTCCTTATAGTCAAGGTACTTAGTAGCAATGTCAGGGTATCCATGAGTGATCAGCCATATGATCACCTCATATCTTCCCTGCGAACGTGCCACTTGGACTATCTCATCGAGCATTTGTAATAAATCATTGTCCATTCTGCCTCCTATGGTGAAATTATTTTCTCGATCGTGCGGTGCAACACGCAACCACAACGCAGGAACACCAAGACATCGAGGCCGTCAACAGAGACGGCCCTCACTTGCGCCCAGGAATGCTCAGGGCACTTTACTTCCATTGGCCGCGATTTCTTCATATTTCCTCCTTTGGGTTCTTTGATTTACTTACATTATACCGTATTTTACTTATATTGTCAAGGAATTGCACCAGTGAGTTTTGCCTCTGCCAGGGCGGGGAAATTGCATTGTGCAACATTGGTAGGACTTATACGCAATCCACACGTATCAGACTTAGTGCGTGGTATGACAAAGGGGTGCATTTGTGGGTGATGGGGGATATCAAATGAACCCGTCTTCTTCCAATGAGATATACCTTGCCGAGGTTGTTATAATCAGGTGATCCAACACCTCTATTCCGAGAATGCGACCGCCCTCTTTAAGTTGTCGGGTCATTTGCCTATCCTGTTCGCTTGGGTAGGGGTCACCTGATGGGTGATTGTGGCAAAGTATGATTGACGCCACCGCCTCCGTTATGGCAAGGCGGAAGACCTCGCGCGGATGCACTAGTGAGGCGTTGAGTATCCCTAGAGAGACTAGTTCGATATACTTGATTGTATTCTGGCTAGTAAGACCGGCTACCCAGAGGTGTTCCTTGTCCCTGTCCTCTGGGCATTCGGCTAAAAGAATAGACCGGAAGATAGAAGCAGTATCTTCCGGCCTATTTAGGGTAGTGTCTACCGGCGCTTGTATTCTCATTTCTGTCCCTCCTATGGCCTGCCTAGAGCTTATACTTTCCCCTGCCATGGGGTAGCCTCATAGAGGCTTACCCGAGCCCTCTAAGAGGGCAAGGGCAAGCTGCTATGAGGGGATGCTATAAGCACCCCCAGCCATCATCAAGTCGTACCCCGAATTGCAACTTGGCGGTACCAGCAGTCAATGCTGATACCACGTCATCAGGATCGGCACATTGGTCGCACTCGATATTGTTGATCCATCCATTGTGCGGGTGTATCGCGTAGAAGCGATCAGCGCAGTCCGCCGCCTCGACAAGACACCAGCCGTCGTAAGGATCAACCCCCACGACACGGGCTGTCCACGGAGGCCCGCCGTTAGTATCCTCGACAACGAGCTCATCCCCGATGTGGAGTTGATCGGTACACCCCGACCACTCCGGCTGACCATAGTGTGACGTGCAAACCATTGTGGTTTGCTCTCCTATCACCTGGCCCTGTTTCCACAACTTAACCATCCGCGTTACCAACGACTCAAGCATTTTCCCTCCTTCCCCCTGCCTCCCTATTGGTGAGGGCTTACGGGGTAGCCTCAGTCCTCAGAGAGAGCAAGCTGCTATGCTTGGATGGCCTCATATTAGCCCCCGCATGGAGGCTTACCCAAGCGGTCTAAACTCTTACTACCCCCAGACGGGGATCGTAGGTGGCTACCGCGCCGGCGGGCGAGCCGTGTGCTTTGTGGATCGCCATACCGTAACGCCATATAGGCGCTCGGCCTGGCACCCGCGCGGGACGTCGGGCATTGGCGGGAGCGGGTCACTCGGGGTAACCACTCCCCCCTGCCCTTGTTCAATGCTCCACCATATCATCTTACCTCCTTCTGATTTATTTTCCCTTTATATCATATTTTGGGGGATTTGTCAAGTCTTTTTTGATTTAATTAAGGCTTACACAAGTGCGCAGGGTAGAATTTCCTCTATATGTTATGTCTTGTGCGATGGGGTAAAGACGAGCTATAAGTGTGCAGTCCCGCAAAGACAGGTCGTGTCCTTACCCCATCATGCAAGGGTAACGATTGATCGTAAGGGACTGGGATTAAATTGAAAAAGACTTGACAAATCGCAAGAAATGTGATATATATGTATAGAGAAAATTAAAAGTAGAAGGAGGAAGAAATGTATGAGGAAAACATGCCGTTAAGGACAGCGCAGTGGATGCTGCGCAAGAATTGGGCCGACCTACAATGGGAGGCTCACGCACTAGGAGCTCTAGGCGGGCTCCTAGAGGTCAAGGTAGAGTCGGAGTATGTCCGACTCATACTATACCCCCAGTATCTCCCCAGGGGGTTAGATGTGACCATCCATCAAGATGGTCGTATTGAGGGTGACCTACTTATCCAATGGCAAGACGGCCATTGGGAGGTGGACGAGCGCCGGCACTATATCGGTGCCGACGCGGTTGTCCAGGTACTCAGTTGGACCTTGCAAGAAGCCCAGGCTAGGGCTGAAGCTATGGAGACTGCTAAGGCCCAAGTATCTCGCTGGGTAGGGCAGTTAGCATCCGATACCATCCAAGCATAGCAGCTTGCCCTTGCCCCCATGCGGGGGCTTGCCCAAGCCCCTACGAGATCGCCTACGAGCTACTGATACTATGCCCACTACATGATATCGCCTACGAGCTATGGTGTCATCCCCCACAGTCGCATGTACGGGTCGCCCGACGCATAGAAATGCATTCTCTTTCTTGTCCCTCTCGCAAAAATGCTTCTGTTATAATAGAAGCTATGCAGATCAAGTGCTGGTACTGCGGAGGCGCGATGCGAAGGATACAGATACATCGGGCACTAGCACAGGGCAATACCTACCACATCCAGTGCCTAGAGTGTGGAAGGCTGATGGTGGTGGTTAACACCTAAGGACTTCTATATCTGGCCACGAGGAGTATGTTGGCAGCGTGCCACTTATCTTGCCCGTACGGATGACTTCTGCACCCCATGTTGAATCCTTTGTCTCATATCCCCCTTTACAAAAGTGGCGGCTGTAACGCATTCAAGCAGTGAGGTGAGAACCATAGACGTTCGCGGCCGGCATTAGCATAGCCGTTTTTGTTTTGGCCGCCGTAACCTGGAGAAGTATGTACAACAACCTTTTCCCATGATGGCGGCATATCATGCTCGCCCTCAAAGCCTGCTAGGCAAATTCGGTAAGAAGGGTCGTCGCCATGCTTGATACACCATTCCCTTACTGCGTCGGATATATTCCCATCATCAATGGCATATAGATTCTTATCTCGTTTCGTCCTGTAGGCATAGGGCGGGTCGAAGAAAATACCTACTGGCGTGCCACGGTGGACAGTTGGCAAGTTGCCTAGCACTCGTGACCAATCACCACAAGTAATATCTACACGGCGTAAACGTGCAGATAATGCACGCATCCAAAGTGTAATATCAGACGTTCTCCTATTAACGCCTTGTCCAAGGTTACCAAGATGTGGTAGTTGCTTATATACTTTCCCTGAACACCAACCTGCACCAATCCAACAACTAGCTCCCCATATCCACCAACCTGCCGCCTTTGGATCACACCATTCTGGGTCACTGAATTGTTGCTCTATATCCTGCCTATGTTCAACTAACCATTTATGCCGCGCTCTTAGATCAATCTCATTTACCGGCCAGGAAGCATAATAGGCAACCTCATCAGGTTTTAGCTGAATAGATCGCCAGACATTAGTCAGCAAGCCGTCAATGTCATTAG
>Ga0078972_1009438_pt1 | contig 19248 bp, 18 predicted proteins | sample YelNatPaOPGAMG01_FD_67568 | JGI IMG/M metagenome (GOLD analysis project Ga0078972, IMG submission 67568) | Hot spring thermophilic microbial communities from Obsidian Pool, Yellowstone National Park, USA - OP-RAMG-01 (SPADES assembly) (version 2) | ecosystem: Environmental > Aquatic > Thermal...
TTTCTTATATTTTTCGTTTGAGGAGCTATTTGGTGGCTACATTACTTAGCGTTGACTATATTCGCAGCAGGCTTTCTAGTGAGCAAGTGGAAGAGTTGAGTGTTTTGCTTGGTGTTTGTTTTGAGTGCGGTGGGCGGTTAAAGAGTGCTGATGGTGAGGTTGTTTGTGAAAAGTGTGGGCGTGTTTGGGGTTTTGAGAATGTGGATGAGAATATTCCTTTTCCTGAAAGTGGCGAAGGGGACAGCGATGGCGCTGTTCATTTTGAGGGTCATTGGCAGCCTGGCAGTAGCCTATGCTTTCTGAAAGGTTTGGGCGACCCGGCATTAGATAATGTGGGTCGTGGAAGAGGGCTTATGCGCGTTTTGGCTAAGGCTCGTGCCAAAGGAGAGGATTTGGGCATAAGAGCCCGCCTTATAAGGGTTATCACACAAATGGAGGATCCGCCCCAGCTGAGGCGAATCCTAACGCGTATATCGGTCGCGCTTGATCAGCTTGGAATGCGTGACAACTATGAAGTGGCAGATTATGCTGGTAGTCTCGCTCGAAAAGTAGTTGGCTTCGCCATAATAGCAAACGTTAAAATCCCAACAAGGATGGCGGACGCCTTAGTTAAACATATATTGAACAAGTTTGGAATTAAGGGCAACTGCAACGAGCAAATCTTAAATTACAAAGAAGAAGACCTACAGTTTGTCGAATGGTTTGAAGAAGCCATTCAGAAATTTAGGCTTAAAGAAGCGAACATTATGGCAAATCCCAAGCAACCCTGAAATTACGAAGTGCTCTGCGGTGTTAGCCAAGGCTCAGCCATTACGCGATACGTTTCCCGCCAACCCTCTCGGCTTTTGCCGATGTAGACTATTTGTTGTTCTGGAACGCGATGGCCCATCCAAAACTCGATATAAAGCGGGTCAACCTTGTGATCGCTTAGGATTGTGCGGAAGGCGGCCCGTAGCGAATGAGGACTATGAGGGTTTCTGCCGCTAAAATTTCCGCCAAACTTTACACCAACTCTGGCAAAGTAGCTGTCAACAGCTCTACGCGTAACCGTGAATGTGGGTGTGTCATCTTGCATACGTCTATCTGCCAAGTGCAGTCTTAGAAACGACAAAGCCCAACCGCCTATAAAGGTCAGGAATGGAACGCTCGTCTTTTTCCTTGAGAGGTCTAAGCATAGGGGCATGATGCCCTTTTCAAATTCCTCTTTGATGTCGCCATACTTTAAGCCTAACAAGTCTGATATGCTCAAGCCGCTCTGCACTATGCAGGCGGCTATACACTTATACTGAATGTTATTCATGAGCGAAATGAAATTGCCGATTTCCTCGATGGTCCATGGATGCTTCTTGTGGATGACTTTGGCTGGCGGACGGTTAACATAACGGGTACTCAACGGAATATCATAATATTTAGCTAAGCTTTGAACAGCACCAACATAAGCATTAACCGTTTTAGGCGCAAAACCTTCACCTTGCAGATAGGCAATAAAGGCGTTTAGGGTTTTGCGGGCTACACGCGTCTTCTCAAGCCTGGATTTTCGCAGATCTTCCTCAACAAGCGAAAGAAAACCTGCCACGTCCAGACCCTGCCCAGCCAAAAACTCTTGAAACTTTGCTAAGCCCCTCTCGTAAACGTGGCGCGTGCCAAGCTTAAGGGCTGAAAGAAACTCCAAAACTTCAGACTTTGACAGATGCCACACCAATGGAAAAATTAACGGCAACCTGAACGCTCACAGGCGGATCTTCCGCAGTGCTTAGTAAGAATTTCAATGCAAAATCCCCACAAGCCGAGCTATTAATGGCGCTTTCCCGACTTTTTGAAAAAATTCGCTATTAAAATAGGCTTTTTGGAGTTTTCCCTTAACTTTTATTAACAGAACAATATTTCCATAGCTCGAGGCAAGGGGGCTGGCTGATTTTTTAATAGTTTTCTTGTTAATTAATTAAAAAATTCTGCGCATAGAGAGTAATAGTATACATCACATAATATAAAAATAGGGCTGCTAAGGGGGAGTGGATGCGAATTCGTTAATTAATTCATATTTTTCCCTTGGAGGAGACGCTTGCCATGCCAAGGCCCAGAAAATACGCGGACACGGTTGTCAAATCCTTCAGCGTAGAACGAGAAGTTTACACGCGGTTAAGGGCTAGGCTTGCTGCTCAAGGCAAATCCATAAGCGAAGAGGTTAACGCTCTTCTTAAGAAGCGTCTAGCAGAGCTTGAGGGCGTTCCACCTTCTACACAGGGAAATGAAGACTATGAGGCTCTGAAGAGCCTACATATAAAGCTAGTCGAGGAAGTCAATCGCCTTACAAAGCCTTTGGAGAAGAATGGCGTCTACGAAAGCCTAATGGCATTTGCATACGAGTTGGGCTTGGACCTAAAAGACCTACACAATGTGGAGGAGATTGCTACTAAAATACTACAAAACTGGCGCGAACACCTCAACCAAAACATCCAGCCAAGCCACATCCACCTATTCATAACACTTCTCGAAAAAGGAAAACAGAAAAAGGCTATCGAACGCAAACTTACAGAAATAAGACTAAAAGCAGCAGAAACATCAACAGAAAACGCATGTCATTAAACATTACTATGCGAATTCTTTCTTGATATATTTCTAATCTTCTTCTCCAACTCTATTTTGGTTAGCCGAGTATTTAAAGCCTAATGGAAGAATGCGCGCGTATAGGTCTATTCCTTTTCCGCTTCCTGTTCCTTGAAGAGTATAGCCTGCGCCATCAACCACAATTGAATCATTGACGTTATCTGTAAAGGTGTGGGTGACGTTGTCCGCAGTTATGATTTTGTCAGTGCCCTCAACCAAACCGTTAGCTCTGATACAGATTGTCCCGCTTGCTTCTGCCCTCTGAACTTGGAAAGTAGGACGTGAAATACCTCCAATAATCAGCACCACAACATCAAAAATAACGGTTTCCTGTTCATGATGCGCCATTTACTATGTTTCATGCTCCATACTTTTATGTTTTGTGGAAGAAACTGCAATCTATTCTTACCATGATTCTCTTTTCCAAATGTTGTATGGGCACTGACTCCAGCAGTAGCTAACGCCTTCTAGAGCGGGCGCGCTCATTGTTTTCAGAAACTACTCTTCGGTTATGATTGCCCCGATTTTTGCCCATATCTTTGGTATGGCATCATTCAGTAAACCTTTCTGTTTATCTTGCAGGTTTTTCACAAATTCATATTGATCAAGGATGGGCAGAACGCTGCTTTCAACTATTTCTTGGACAGCGCAGTTTGTTGTTTGAATTTCATCTATGAGCTGTTCTTTCATTGTTGATGGTGGAAGGGCTTCCACGATTTTTTTCGTTTTCTCCCAAGCCTCGAAAACCTTCCCCCTGAGACATAACTGTTGAATTTCCTCCTTTTGTTTCAAAAATTGATAAACGGCTCTGAACTTCGATCATAATTCGAGGAGATTTTCTTTCCATTTTTTGGCTTCATGGTTTGACGTTACGTACAGAATATCTACTTAAAGTTTTCATATCTTTTTTGATGCAACCTTCTATGCACGCAACGTCATTTAGTGTATGTTTTTCCTAGAGTTTACGTTTTGTCTGTTGGTGGTGGGTGAAGGGTTCTGTTACTGAAACGCTTAGTTAAGAAATATTGATTTCGCCTTCATAAGCTTAAATTATCATCGATTCATGACACATTCGTTCTGAAGCGAAAACTAATGGAGGCTAACTATGGGAGTTCATTCTAAAAACTCAAGGTCTAAGAAGGTCTTAGGACTGGTCGTCATAATTATTGTAGTGTTATTTGTTGTTTATTTGGCTGTTACTTATCCTCGGGTTATAGTTGACTTTTCTGTTTCTTTTACTGTCGGCGCGGATGTTAGACGCGTAGAGTTTGAGGTTCCCTACCTCCATGGCTATGTAAAGGTTGAAGTTTACGTTCGCAGCGGCAACGCGCTGTGGACAGCGAAAATCCTAAGCGACGATAATGCCTTATGGAGTCATACAGCCTCACAAAGCGGCCAAACCACCTATAGCAGCGAATGGATAAAAATACCAAGCGAACGCTACAATTTCACATTCACAACTGCAGGAATAGGCTCCCTAGAAGCAGAAATCAAACTAATCTCTAAAGGCGGATTCTGGTAAAACTAAAAGTCAAACAAAACACTCGTAGCATCTTATTCGCGGAAAATATTCGAAATCGTTAGTTTTCCTCTAATAGATTTTTGAGCAAGTTTATAGCGGACCATGCTGCAAGTGCGCTTGTCTTTGGATTTTCGGGGTGTGTTTCGTTAATGAAATTAAAAAGCATTTCTCCGTGTTTCCATTTGATTTTGATTTCGTGAACATTCCTCGTAACCTTTGGATCAGAAATTATTCTAACCTTCAGCTTTACTGGATGCACTGTTAGGGCTAGTGTGGCTGCCACATTAATGTTCTTTGGATAAAGCTTTACTGCTTCTTCTGCTGGTCCCTCGTAGACGATTTTCTCATTTTTGTCGCTTCTTCCAAGCGAACGCGGGTTCTTTCGCGTCGTCAAAACGGCTTCACTTATTCCGGCCAAGGCAGCGGATGAAATTGCATCTAAACCTCCTATGGCTCCTGACGGTATGTGGATTTTGTTATCTTTAACATCTAGACCTAACAGCGCGCCTACGCTCAAAACAATTAAGTGGATATTACATTTTAGGATTTTATTTGCGTATTCTCTAACAGCCTGTTGAGAAGCTGCTTCAACTATGACCTTAGGCTTAAGCCTAAGCATCTCGTCAACGCTTTTGACCACAACAGTTTCTGTTGAAAGCGACTCTCCAAGCTTCTCAGCCTTCTCATCCACGACATCATAAAGAACAACCCTATCACAATCCACGATTTTGTTGTCTATGGCCTTTGCAATCACCCTTCCTATCGCACCGCATCCAATTATCCCAACAATCTTCGCCATGATTCGACGCCTCCAAAAGTAGAATGTCGTCAACCATCTTTAATTTATCTCTCTCGAAAAATAAGGCTAAAATAGTTTGAATACTAGAAGATTCTTCTAGAGGTTTATTCCATGTCTCTCAGTAGGGTTAAGAAAGACATTCTGGAGGAGTTGTGGGAAGAGTCCATTCCTCTTCAAGCTGCAGATCTTTCAAGAAGGCTGAATTTGAAGCATCAAGTTGTGCTCATGAACATTAGTGAGTTAGAGAAGATGGGTTACGTTGAGTCTAAACAGAAGGGTTACTATAGCATAACTGAGCTGGGAAGGGAAGCCTTAGGGTTGCCATTATTAACTGCCGAGCTGGCACAAAGGATTGTTTCGCCTCTCCCATTGGAGAGAGCCTTCCATTTTTTCACAGGAATCGGGAACTATACGGGCGTATATGCAACTAGCCTACAAGATTTCTGCGAAAAAATTAAAACAATTGACAAGCGATCCGTGAGGTTTCACTTTTTAAGGGGAGACTTTGAGAGGTGGTTTGAATTTCTCGGAGACAAGGAACTGGCAAAAAGAACAAGCCTCTTAAAGAAACAGGAAATGTCAGATGAACAGCTTAGAGAAGCCCTCTACAACCTTACCAAAAACAGGTGTTCAAAGATCAAAACAATCCTTACTAACTAGCACTAACCATGGTTTCCCTTTAAAAGCTTAAACCACAGGTGCCCCCTCAGGAGCGACAACTTTCATCTATCAGCTAAATGTCTAAGAAACGAAATGGCTCATGGAAATCAAGAATCCAAATCCTAGAAATGTTAGAAGGTTCAACAATAGGCTTCTGGATACTAACCATAACCATAATGATTGCAATAGTAATAGCCATCTGTGCATTCCTCATAACGTTAAGAAAAAGAACACACATGTAAAACATTCATCAATCACAAGCTAAGAAAGCTTGCAACTACCACTTTAATATCGATGTAAAGGCTACTTAATCCTCCTATATTCTCTTATCACAACAACACTCCATTTTTCTGTTAGTCACTGTTAAGCGCAGAACATTTGGGGTCCTTGTTCCTTTAGACATTACTAACAGAAAATGCCAACAGAATTTTTAACACCAAACCTAGAAACGCTTGGGTGAAAAGGATTCGATTAACATGACAACTCTTGAACCATCTATTTTGGGTCTATTACTGCAACGTATTGTGGTATGTGCACGTCTTTTAGGTGCTATAGCGCCTACCTCGTCAATGAACATTATGCTCGGAGCGTTCTCCCGCACTTCCCTAAAAAACCTATCTGAACCTTTCCTCGTACGTAGTTAATCAATTTAGTCCGAATGTAAATTTCATCGTGAATACATCGTCTCTTTCATCAGCCTCTTGAATTACGCGCATCAGTTGACTTATTTCGAAGCTCAAGTGTTTCCATTTTAAGCCAAATATGTTGTTTGCGACTTCGACCTAAACACAGGTTTACATTGCGCCCTAAACATCCGCTTACGGTTCGGGAAAGGCTCTATGATTAAGCTGCAGTTTTTGGTTTGTGTAGACATTTTTGGTGAGCTTGCAGTATACGCATTTCTCGTATTTGCAGACTTTTTCTATGCTTGTAAAATTCAATAACAACGATACTTTCTGCCTAAACGTTTAGCGCTCAATTTCTTCAACATCTCTATACCATTTTTTCTTGGCACCAACGCTTGCACGGATTTTCCACTTAACACTTTTGGGTTCTCTTTCTATTTTGGTTATTATATTGTCAATTTTACTTGCGACATCCAAATAATCCTCATTGTTCAAAGCATCATATTTAGGCAGAAAATTCTTGATTTTCTGCAGATTCATTATAACGGTGTAATAAAAGCCCCAGTCATTAGAAAGAAGCTTTGCTATATATTTGATGTTAATTTGATCGTTATCGTCTTCACCAAGGTCATGTGCTCTTAGTAATACTATAACATCTTTAATATCCTTCTCGTTTATTTTAACAATTTGAAGTTTTTCCAACAATAGTTCCGCAAGAGGAATTGTTGGATAATCAACATCAAGTCTCTTTCGAAAATCTATAATGTGACACATTTCCAACTTATTGAAAAAAACATCTATCATAGGTATTATGCCACCAAAGAATATTAGACGTTTATTTCCATAAAGAGCTGCATAAGTTTTGTTATAAGAATAACCATTCTTTTCAAAGAATTTTAAAATCTCGTGTATTCCTCCGTCGCTCATAAAATCAATATCTGTAAAAATTTTGCCGCTTAATCTACCGAGAGATTTCCAAAGTTCTTCGTAATCCTTACTATGTAAATAAATTGCAATTGCACCCATTACCCTAAGGGTTATTCTTTCCTTTTCGCCTTCCTCTACATATCTTAAGGCTTCTCTAATGAAAACGTCAGAAGATGGATATTTATCTTGCGCGATTTCGGTTGGTAGCCTATTTTTCAAGCAAATTCCCTCCAATTTACCGAATTTCGGACATTCCATGGTTCATTCTTTTTTATGATAAATACTTCAAATATAAAGAATATTATTAAACGTATAAAAATTCTACGGTAATAAAATCACAAAATAAAATGTTCGTGTATTACTTTTATAACGGTTCGGACGTCGTTTTCATCAACAAGTATGCAAAGGTTTCTGCGAGATGCGGATTGTTCTATAGCATGTATGTTTATTCTTTTGTCGAACAATAACTTAAGTATAGATGCTATATTTTTTTCCAATATTTTGCCTCCGATAATCGTTACAAGTCCGAGATTTGATTCTACTTTGACCTTAGCATTTTTGTCTTTTTCTTGAATTGTTCTTAGAATAATTTCAAATGTACTTCTATTTGTAATTAGCGAAATCCCAACGCGAGAAGCTTGGGTTAAGAGTAGAGGATATATATCAAGCCGGCTGAGCTCTGAAAGCAGAGAAGTTGCTATATCTGTAATATCAAGATAACTGATTACATCTACTTTGGCAAGATTGGTTAGGGAGGAAACAGCTGTTTCTTCACCTTCGCTCTTATCACAAATAATAGTTTCTTTTGCAGGGTTGTAAAAATTCTTGATTTTGATCTTAATTTTGGCTTTCATCGCAGGTATTATCGCCTTTTCATATATTATTTTTGAGCCATAGCGAGCTAACTCTAAGGCGTCTAAATAGTTTATTTTTCGAATGGTCTTAGCTGCCTTGACGATTTTTGGGTCAGCAGTCATTAGACCGTCAACATCCTTGAAGAGTATAGCTTCACAGTTTAACGCTGCTGCTATGAACGTAGCTGTGTAGTCAGAGCCTCCCCTTCCTAAGGTTACCACTCTTCCCTCCTCGTCTCTACCAAAGAATCCCGCAACCACAGGAAGATAGGGTACGCGAAGCTTCTCTTTTACAAAATGGATGCTTTTATCTAATATTGAGCCATTTCCAAAGTTGCTGTTTGTTATTATTCCGGCATCACTATCCCAAAGAGGTTTTGCTTTAAACCCAGAATCCGTTAGGTAGTCTGCAACGATTTCTGTAGCTAATTTCTCTCCGTAGGACAATATTTCGTCTTTGGCAATAGAACTTAGGAAACGCGAGCTGCTCACTTCACCCAATAAAAGCTCTAATTGGTGAATTAAGCGAAGCACTTGCCTCTCGGCCTCTTCTCTCATTCGGGGTGACAAATTTTCGATAAATTCGTAATGTAGCTTTTCTATCCTCTCAAGATTAGAACCAGTTGTTAGTGCATTCTGTGCTTGAGCTAATAACTCATCAGTTACACCTTTAAACGCTGAAACCACAAGTACGGGTTTCGCTCCATTTTCCATACTTTTCTCCACTATTTCTATGACCCTTCTGATATCATCCTTATTGCTTAGGCATGACCCGCCAATCTTCACCACAATCAAACATACCCTTCCCTTTCTAGAAGCTCTCCTACCAAAATGGCTTCTCCTGCCCCGCCCCTAATAGTGTTGTGACCTAGACTGATAAAGCTCAGCCCGAAAACCCCATCGTCCCTGATCCTTCCAACGGTAACGCTCATTCCTTTTATATAAGGGCTTTTTCCCTCTCCTGCGTATCTATCAAAGCGCGTTTGTGGTCTGTCTGCCTCGTCTCTAACGATTATGGGCCTTTCAGGTCCGGTATACGAACCTGTTCCTGGAAAATTTCTCATTAAACGTTTAACCTCCTCTACATCAGCCTTTTCTCTGGTTTTCACGAAAATACACTCCAAATGACCATCGATGACGGGCACTCTACAGCAGTAAGATGCTAACTTATAATCGGCTAACTTATCAATACTGCCCAAAATTTTCTTTGACTCCAGTCTTGTTTTCTCCTCTTCGCCTTCTATATAAGGAATCACATTATCTATGATGTCTAATGATGAAACTCCTGGGTAGCCTGCTCCTGAGATTGCTTGCATAGTTGTCAACACCACCTCTTCGACTCCAAACGCATCAAAAACCGGTTTTAGAGGTAAGACAAAAATGCTTGTCGTACAGTTTGGAGCACAAACTATTGCTCCATCCCACGCCCTCTTTTTTCGTTGCACCTCTAGCAGCTCCAAGTGATTCGGGTTCACCTCTGGAATGACCAGAGGAACATCCTCTTCTAGCCGATGGTCTTTTGCTTTACTGACCACAATGTGGCCTTTCTTCGCCAAACCTGACTCGATGGGCCCAGCTACGTTTGGTGGCAAACCAGAGAAAATAAGTGGTATGTCCTTGCCTACACCATCAATCGAACATATCCCCATTTCAGCGACGTAGTCGGGTATACTCTCGTCAAAACCACCACTCCCTTTACCCCACTTTGTTGTTGCTTCCCTGTATTTCTTGCCTACGTATAGATCTACAAGGGCTGAGACCTCAAATATTGGATGGTCATTCAACATCTGCACGAACCTTTGACCGAGTACCCCGCAACATCCCAAAATGGCGACTTTCACTTTTCTCATAATTCTTCCCTTTTTATTTTTAAAGGGGACTTATTTAAAAACTTGTTGAATTAAATGGAATATCTTTATATATCTTCTAAAAAGTTAAGTGTTAGAGGTTAGGTGAGAGGAATGTCTGATAAAGAATTTGAAGATTTGCATTTTCCAGAGGCGCCGACGATTGTTGTGAAGCCGCCAGGTCCCAAATCTAGAGAAATGCGCCAAATTCAAGATAGAATTGAAAGTACTGCTGTTTCGTACCCGAAAGCTGTGCCAATAGCTTTCGAAGAGGGCAAGGGCGCAACCATAAAGGATGTGGATGGTAACATTTACATCGACTTTTTCGGAGGAGCTGGAGTTCTCAACGTGGGACACTGTAACCCTGAAGTTGTGAATGCAGCCAAGCAACAAATGGAAAAATTGACGCATTGTTTGGACTTTCCAACACCCGTCAGGTTGGAATTAGAAGGAGAATTAATTCCACTTCTACCAAAAAAGCTAAGGGACAACGCAAAGATATTCTTTGTAGCTCCTACTGGTTCAGACGCCGTTGAATCAGCAATAAAATTGGCCAAGTTTAACATGAAACGAGTTGGGGTAATTAGTTTTGAAGGAGGGTACCATGGTATGACTTCTGGTGCATTATCAGTAACAGCAAATAAAAAGTTTAAAAGAAACTTTTTGCCACTCACATCAGAGGTTCACTTTGTTCCTTATGCATATTGTTACCGCTGCATATTTAAAAGAGAGTATCCGGACTGCGATCTTGAATGCGCAAGATACCTTGAACATATATTAGATGATCCAGAATCTGGAGTTGTAGAGCCAGCTGCTATAATAATTGAAGCTGTTCAAGGCGAAGGAGGATCCATTGCAGCACCTGACAAATTCATAATAGAGGTTCGTAAAATAGCCAACGAGTATTCTGTACCTTTGATAGTCGATGAGATTCAAGCTGGTATGTGTAGAACTGGTAGGATGTGGGCTTGTGAGCATTCTGAAATCACTCCTGATATTATGACTATTTCTAAGGGAATTGGAGGAGGCCTCCCATTATCTGTAATAGCCTTCGATCAGAAGTTCGACACGTGGGAAAAGGGGGCACATGTAGGGACTTTTAGAGGTCACGTTGTTGCCATGGCGGCTGCAGTTGCTACATTAAGGTTCATCAAAAAGCATCGACTGTGGGAGCATGCACGCAAGTTAGGTGAAGAAATTTTTCTTCCACGACTTGAGGAGTTAAAGGAGGAGAGCAAATACATCGGAGATGTGCGTGGAAGAGGCATGATGATAGGGATAGAATTCGTTAAAGATAAGAAAAGCAAGAAGCCCTGGCCCGAGATAGTGCGCCAAGTTCAAAAAGCATGTTACGAGAAAGGATTAATAATCGAGGTAGGAGGACATTATTCTAACGTTGTAAGATTCCTACCACCACTCGTCTTGACAAGGCAACTTGCCGAAATCGGGATAAACATATTCGCGGAATCTATAAAAGAAGTCGAAACTACCTGGTAACTTAAAAATGCCAAAACCAAAGAATTTAGCAATGCCCTAGACGGTATAAAAAGCGCTTTTTGTTTCGCGAGGGCAAAGCTGTTTCAACAAGCAACGGTTTCTAGAAGGTGGCTTAAACATGGCTGATGCTGAAACGAGAGAAAAAGATAAAAAATGAATGTCATGATGATAATTTGGGCGCAAGAGAACGCAAATGAAGTCATACATCACGCGATGTACACGTTCCCGAGTGTGTACAGCGTGAACAATGCATTTTTAGTGGTCTTAAAGGCTTTTCGCCTTTAACCTTTTTAATCGCTTGAAAGACCGTTTGTACGCTTTCCTTTTTGCCATCTATTACCAGTACAACCGAGCCTTCGGCTCCAGCTACTCCTCCAGCTCCAATTGGAGTCACCTTCACTTGGTTGTCAGCTAAAATTTCAACAGCTTCTTTCTCTGTTATCACCTGACCAGGAAGAGGTAATAATTTGACAGGCATTCCCATAGAGTAATCAATCTTTAAGCTACTGGCCTTTGCAGCTTCAGTGACTGATATCGGTATAGATTTTTCAAGTCCAACGGGAATTACAAGTTTAATATTCTTTTTTACTACGAAGTTTAACGCAACTCCGATTTCGCCTCCATGCGGGTCACCAACAAACACGCCCGCATTTCCCCAAGGATCTATTGCATTGCCACTTTTAACAAATACATCATTATTGTCCATTCTTTTCAGTGTATCTATAAAAGACGCTTGTTCGCATAATTCTCCTTTTTCTATAGTTATAGGTTTTTTAATCCGAAAACGGGGATCAGTTTCGCAAGTTCCATAGGGCGTCACTATACCGCAAGCGTACTTTTCCTTATCCAACGAAGCATTATATAGTTCTTCGATTATAAAAGCCGCGGTAGTACTTCTAGATAGAATTATGATCCCAGAATCGAAAGCTTTCCTGAAAACCTCCAATTTAACTATCCCCATTGCTATAAGCCTCTTAGATTCGCTTGGTGTCAAGACAACCTGTACTTTCATACTTTTCACCTTCTATACTCAATTCTCGTGGGCAATTTATTCTTTGCGTGCACTAATAGTAGCAATGTTTGGGTGGATTGTGCTTTCCTTAAATGCCTATGGTGGTTGACGTGGTAGCGATGACCCTTTTCGTGACTGTTCGAGCTTTAAACCTTAACGATTTTTTCTTTATTCAGACAACTACAGCCCATAACTTTTCGAAAAGTTTCCGGCATCGTGAAATAAACCGTAACATGGGCATATATTTTATATATTAATTAATCGAATAAAATATCATGTGATAAATTTGAACGTTGATCTTTTGATAAAAAACGCTAAAATTTTTAACTCTAAAGGATTCTATAATGGAGGAGTAGCTATAGCGAAAGGTATCATAGTGGCTATAGGAAAAACTACAACTCTACCTAAAGCGGAGGAAATAATAGACGCAAAAGGCAGGATTCTCATTCCCGGTGTCATTGATGAGCATTGCCATATAGATGAACCATGGGAAGCGCCAGATAAGGAAGCGGCAAAAAAAAGAGAGAACGTTGAACGTGGCACAATGGCTGCAGCAGCTGGTGGTGTAACAACGATTATGTTGATGCCTGATACCTTCCCATTGGTAACAAATGAAGAAGCCTTTTTATCGAAGAAAGAGATATACGCAAAAAAAGCTTATGTTAATTTTACTCTTCATGCTGGTTTTACTCCGAACATGAATTATGAAGAAACGTTACCCAAACTGTGGAGTCTGGGAGCAACAGGTCTAAAGACTTTCACTTGTTTCTCTATCCCAGAATGGCCAGCGATACATGACGGTGAACTTTATGCTGCGCTCAAAGTTATTTCGAAAATCAAAGCATTAGCTCTTATACACGCTGAGAATGATGATATTCTTTCATACAATAGAAAAATCCTCGAGGAAGAGGGAAGGAAAGACTATAAGGCGCATTTAGACTGGAGACCTCCTATCGCGGAGATTGAGGCAGTTAGGAGAATTACGTTTCTACTAAAGGAAACGGGAGCGAAAGGAATGATAGTGCATACCACCGTAGCTGAGGGCATAGTCAATGTTAAAGAGGCGAAAAGACAAGGACACCCAATTTACGTTGAGAGTTGTCCCCACTACTTTTATTTAACTGAAGAAGATGTTCTTAAGAGGGGCCCTTGGTGTAAATGTGCGCCTCCACTACGGAAAAAAAGTTATGTAGCTAAGTTATGGGAGATGCTAGCTAAAGGATATATAGATACAATAGGGTCCGATCACTGTGGCTACTCTAAGGACGACAAGTCAATCGGCGAAGTTAATATATGGAATGCACCTAACGGTCTACCCAGTATAGAAACTATGTTGCCTCTAATGTTAAACGGTGTAACTAAGGGAAGGATCTCCCTCCAAACTTTAATTTCCGTTCTATCCGAAAATCCAGCAAAGATATTTGGTTTGCATCCCAAAAAGGGGTCTATACAGATAGGTTCAGATGCTGATTTGGTGCTGTTGGATCTAAAGAAGGAAGTTAAAATAAGCAACGAAAGAATACTTAGTAATTGTGGTTGGACGCCCTTCGATGGCATGGTTGTTAAAGGCTATCCTGTTATGACAATAGTTTCCGGAAAAGTAGTAATGCGTGATGGAGAGATTGTGGCTAGTAAAGGTTCGGGCGGCTTCGTTTCGCGACTTTATTAGTTGTTTTCAACGATCTTAACATTGAATAAAGCTATTGCTCTGGTGTCATAAGAGAAGAAAGCGAGCTAGCTATTGACTTTTTCGCTTAGAATACACGCTAAAATAGAATAAATTTTGGTTGCCATTAAGACTTGGGTAACACTTATGTTTTCTTGTGATGTATGAGCAAATTTTTCATCGCCTGGACCTAATCCGAAGGTTATCATTCCTGCTTTTGAAAACCAACCACCATCAGTTGCGAAGTTCCAAACCGTAACTTTGGGATTGATACCTGCAACGCTTCTTACTACTTGCACAGATTTTTGGATTACATTTTCATTGGGGTCGGTAAAAAGTGGTGGCATTAACTCTTGGTAGATTTTGACTTCTCCAGAGGGTAAATGTAATTTACCAGTAGCAATCCGAACTCCAGCATCTAAATTAGGATCGATATGTTTCAAATCGGAAATAATCTTTTCAATAAACCTTATAATGTCTTCGTTTGTAAACTCTGGAATGAAGCGGGCATCTATTTGTAAGCAACATTCATACGGTATTACGTTTACAGAACCAGGCTTCGCGAATATGTTTGTAACATTGACGAGAGTTCTTCCTAGAATGGGATGAACTGGAAGTCTTGGAGTAATTCCTTGTATTTCATCTATTATTTTAGTTGCTTTATATATAGCGTTTATTCCAGCATTCGGATTACTGGCGTGAGAACTTTTACCACAAACTATGACTTCTATGTATGCGGTACCTCTATGTCCAATCGCTATATTTAGATTTGTTGCCTCGCCTATAACAGCAATTTTGGGTTGTATATCTTTTCTTTCAATTATAGCTTTAGTGCCTAAAGAGCCTCCCTTCTCTTCCATAACAGATGCAGTTATATAGATGTCCCCTTTTGTTTTAACATTTATTTCTTTTAGTGTTGCACCAGCCATTACCATTGCTGCTAAGGCTCCTTTCATATCACATGCTCCTCTGCCATAAATCACCTTTCCATCTAAACCAAATTTGCTTCCATTCATGATCTTCCCGGAAAAGGGGTCTTCCATATCGCCTGGAGGAACATGGTCTAGGTGCCCGTTAAAAAGAACGTTTTCACCTGTTCCTTCCCCCTTAATTATTCCTATGACATCGTTAAATTCGTCTATCTGTATCTTATCGAATCCTACTTCGCGCATTTTTTCTGCCATTAACTCTGCTACATCTTTTTCATGCCCAGACAAGCTTGGAGTCTTTATCATTTCACGGAGAAAAGCGATTAATTCGTCCTTCCTTTTATCCACAATCTTATTTATGTTCTTAATGGTTTTATTGTTTAAAGTGAACTTCATCCCTCATACACCTTTAAAGCTTCTAAAACTCCTGTTGATGGCATTTTCCTACGCTGGAGGTATTTCTTTGAAAGCAAGCGAAATATCTAATCCTCGTCTAGCATTGTATACTTTTGCAATAAAATAGACCAATAAACCTATGATGTAGATTCCTGCGACCGCTAGAATGGATTGTAAATTGTTAGCGCCATATTCAGGATAGGCGGCATACATGTAAGAAACCCATCCTAAGAACCCCGCTCCTAATATCCCAGCAAGCGACATTACAGGAAAACCCGCAATCTTTAGAGCGGCAAGTCTCGGCGCTGTTTCGAAAATTACTTTTGTTTTCTTCCTAAATGGGAGAAAGATGGCAGCGATGCATGCGACCATAAAAGTAGCTAATATATTAGCAAAAGCAGCGCTAACTGTCGCAAAAACCGATGCGTATAAGGTGTAAATAACAAGGCAGATTTCAGACCCAATTGCCATAACAAGCACTCCAAACCAAGGTGTCGCCCATCTACTTACTGCTGTAAGCTTCTCAGGTAAGACTCTATCCATCCCCATCGCGAACATCCAACGGGGAACTTGTATGCAGTTAACCAAAGGTATTGCCAAACTCCAACAAATAAAGCCTATCATCATAATTATTTGCACGACGATGTTTGGTGCTGCGAGTCCAGCAAAAAGCGTGAAATAAGGTGGAGTGGGAAGTTCATATCCGAGCCCATTTACATATACGTAGTTGATAGCTGAAAGGAAGTCTAAACCCGCTGTATTAATCAAGGCCCACATAGCTGTAACGACCATAACTGCGCTAATTAGCAAATTCAACAGTAACCCTGCGAAAAAATTCTTACCTGGGTCCTTAACTTCTCCACCAACGCAACTCTGAGCTGCTAAATAGGGAAAAATATAAGCAGCAAATGGAATCATAAAAAAGGTACCGACCCATGTTGGAATATAATTAGGGTTATACCCTGCTTCTACAGCCGTTTTTAGTATAGTGTGGTAATAGTCAGGGTCATTTACGTACTGCGCAGCATATGTATTAAACGTGTCAATAAATGAAGCTTTATTCATCATTCCAAGAGAAACTATCCAAAGAAAGACCCCAATAAGTCCGAGAATAACCATAACATCTAACAACTTAAATGCCAATATATTGCTTCTTGCGGCTATTAAGCACAACGACAAAATGATAAGCGTCCCGAAAAGTAGCAGTACCGGAACCTCCATACAGACTTGCGATGCTCCTAATAATTCCGGAATGTTAAAAATGGTACCTATAGCCTGCAATGAAGCAGAGGCTCCAACTGAAAGAACCCAGTTAGCATAAGCACCTGTCCAGAAAAAGAACCACACAGAAATACTTATGGCCGCTGCAACCCCTAATGCCGGATGGAGAACTCTGCTGATGAAAACATAGTCTCCGCCTGACCTAGGCATCGCTGTAGACATCGATGCATAAGCGATCGCAACCGGTACGCACCCAAGAGCCGCCAAAGCCGCCGCTAATAACGGATCGCCTGGAAACAAACCTACTATCAATGCATAATAAATAAGACTAAGACCGAATGTGTTGCTTTCAATATTTAATAAAACAGCATCTAAAACGCCAACATGCCTAACAAGTCCAGTGGCTTTTCTTACAAATACTTCTTGCTTTTCCATAGCCCTTATTAATAAACACTACATATAAAAAATTTACGCTTTCGAGTAATTCAACATGCTTGGGCTTTTTATCACTAGGTCGAAACTTCCTTTGTCAGAATGCAAGACATAAACTGTTACATTATTTGTTGGTTTATTTAAATACATCATGAAAGTATAACTACTAAAAAGATCGGACATAAGGGCTTGCTTGAAGATTCATGAGCCTATTTTTGAAAGACCTTTATTCCTGATCTGAAGCTAAGCACACTTAATCGTTCTCTGACTAACAGATTTTCATGAAAAAATTTATACTGCCTAGATAAATTAGTATAATGGGCGGTTATTTATTGCGAATTAAAATAATCAACCCGAATACCACTTTAGAGATGACTAATGCGATAGATGCAGCAGCAAGAAAATATAAGCACCCTGAAACTGAAATAGTTACTGTTTCACCCAAATATGGTCCACCAGCTATAGACAACTCCTACGATGAGGTAATGGCATCTATAAACGTAGTTAAAGAGGTGGAAAAAGGATTAAAAGAAGGATTTGATGGGTTCATAATTGCTTGTTTTAATGACCCTGCTTTGCAAGCATGCCGGGAGTTATCACCAGTTCCAGTCATAGGCATTGCAGAGGCAGCGATGCTTTTAGCGTGCACGGTTGCCCATAAGTTTTCGATCGTTTCAATGCCTAAGCAAGGCCTCGCGGCGATCGAGGAAATCCTGAGAAGATATGGACTTTCAAGTAGGTGCGCTTCAATCAGGCTTATAGATCTTCCAGTTTTAGAAATTAAAGATAACATGTATAATCTAAAGAGGAAATTGATAGTCGAAATGCGAAAGGCCATGATGGAAGATGGAGCGGAGGCGATCATTCTAGGGTGCGCAGGGCTTAGCGGTTTGGATAAGGAATTTGAAAAGAAACTTGGTGTGCCAGTTATAGATGGTGTAGTTGCTGCAGTAAAGATTTTAGAGGGACTTTACGAATACGGAATAAAAACCAGCAAATGGTTGACTTATCGCTATCCAGAACGAAAAATTTAATTCGCTCTCAAAATAATTTAACCTTGCTAATAGAATAATTGGTGGAGAGAAGTGAGTAACTTAACACGGATATTCTTTGCATCAGATATTCATGGATCGGAAAAATGCTTTAGGAAGTTTCTAAATGCAGGGGTTTTCTATAAAGCAGACGTAATGATCCTTGCAGGTGATATTACAGGAAAGGTAATAGTCCCTATCGTTCAGAAGCCCGATGGTACTTTCTCAGCTCAGTTCCTAGGCAGGCAAATGACGGCTAAATCTGAACAAGAATTAATAGAGATTGAGAATACCATTAGAAACTCGGGATTTTATACATTTAGGATCAATCCTGAGGAGTTAGCTGAGCTTGAGAACAACGAGAACAAAGTTGATAGTTTATTTAAAAAAATAATGGTTGAGAACGTAGAGCGATGGATTAGAATTGCGGAGGAAACACTAAAATCAACAAAAGTTAAGTGTTATATCTCTCCAGGGAACGACGATGCGTGGGAAATTGACAAAGCTCTTAACTCTTCAGATACGATCATAAACCCGGAAGAAAGAGTGGTTGAGATTGACGGTCATCACGAAATGATAACAATAGGAGCGACAAACCATACGCCTTGGAACAGTCCAAGAGAATTCGATGAACGAGATTTGCGGGAAAAATTGGAAAGACTAATATCTAAAATTAACCATAAAGAGAGAGCTATTTTTAACATTCATTGTCCGCCATATGGGTCTGGTATCGATTCTGCGCCTAAGTTGGACAACACATTAAAGCCTGTTACAATAGCTGGGCAAACAGTGATGACTCCAGCAGGATCTACTGCTGTACGAGATATTACACTTGAACATCAACCTCTTGTAGGGTTACACGGTCATATACACGAGTCAAGAGGAGTAGCAAAACTTGGAAGGACCAAATGTTTTAATGTTGGTAGTGAATATGCAATAGGAATATTGCACGGCCTAATATTGAATATTTCGGAAAAAGATGTCCGAAGCTATCTTTTTACTTCAGGGTAATCTTGCGCGCGAATCTATCAGATGTAGCTACTGCGGGGTTCATACTGAACATAGAACTCGTGCGGCACAACTCCATTAACTCTATATTTTAACAGCACAATCACGTTCTTGCAACTAATCGCTTTTATGGCAGAAACAGAGGGAGCATGGGTTACATTTCATGGGAAACAGGTATGGAACCACATTCATATACCGCAATTTGAAAAACTAC
>Ga0078972_1009440_pt1 | contig 19243 bp, 16 predicted proteins | sample YelNatPaOPGAMG01_FD_67568 | JGI IMG/M metagenome (GOLD analysis project Ga0078972, IMG submission 67568) | Hot spring thermophilic microbial communities from Obsidian Pool, Yellowstone National Park, USA - OP-RAMG-01 (SPADES assembly) (version 2) | ecosystem: Environmental > Aquatic > Thermal...
CAACATTTTATTTAGTTAATTTTTGGAAAAAGTTTTTCAATTTTTTTTGTTTGAAGATTAAAACCTTCCCATAAAATGGCGGCGGTTATTTTTTGAGAAGCTTGAGGTAAAAATGGCAAAAGAAATGCTGCTAAATTATCTAATATTACAATTAAATTAAAAATAATTTCTTTTTTTTCTTTTTCATCTTTAACTTTCCACGGTTCTTTTTGATTTAAATAATGATCACCAAAAGAAATTAAATTCCAAATTTCTTCTAAAGCTTCATTAAAAATATAACTTTTTAATTTTTGCTGATAATTTTTTTTAGTTTCCTGAATTTTTAAATTTACTTCATCGTCTACTTTTTGTTTAGCATTAAAAACCAAATTATTACTTAAAGCTAAAACCCGTGCTGCAAAATTACCTAATCCATTTGCCAAATCGCCGTTGTATCTAAAATTAAATTTTTCCCATGAAAAATCGCCATCTTCAAAGGGACTAATTTCGCGTAAAAGATAATAACGCAAACTATCTGTTCCATATTTTTCTACAACTTCAAATGGACTTACAACATTACCTAAACTTTTTGACATTTTTTGGCCGTTGCTTGTAATAAAACCGTGAATTAAAATTTGGCGGGAAGTAGGAAGTCCAGCAGAAAGAAGCATTGCTTGCCACATTGCTGCTTGTTGTCTTAAATTATCCTTACCTGCAATCTGAATAGCTTTTGGATTTTCACTTGTCCCCCAAAATTTTTCAAATTTTTCGTTGTTTTGAGGCCAATCAAGCGTAGAAATATAATTTATAAGAGCATCAAACCAAACATACATCACGTGTTCACTATCATTTGGAACAGGAATTCCCCACGGCATTTTTTTCTTTAAGCGGGAAATACTAAAATCCTGCAAACCAGATTCAACAAAGTTTTTAATTTCTTGAAAACGCCACCTTGGCAAAATAAAATCAGGGTATTTTTCATAAAGATTAAGCAATGCCTTTTGATACTTAGAAAATTTAAAAAAATAATTTTCTTCTTTAATGATTTGAATTTCTAAATTAGGATGAATTGGACATTTTCCATTTTCTAATTCCGATTCCGTTTTTTCCATTTCACAACCAATGCAATACTTAATTTCATAAAACCCTTTATAAATATCGCCGTTTTGATAACACCTTTTCCAAAATTCCTGAGCCGCAAAAATATGTTTTTTATCTGTTGTCCTAATAAAAGCATCAAAGCTTAAATTTAACACTGCCTTTAGTTTCTGAAAATAATTAGCATACTCATCTACATACTTTTGCGGGTCTTTTTTTTCTTCTAAAGCTCTTTGATAAATTTTTATTCCATGTTCATCTGTTCCGGTATTAAAAAAAACTTCTGCTCCTTCTTGTCTTTTAAAACGAGATATTGTATCAGCCTGAATAATTTCCAAAGCAAATCCAATGTGAGGTTCGCTATTTACATAAGGTAAAGTAGTTGTAATATAAAAATTTTCTTTCATTTTAAGGTTATGTTTTTTGTACTTTTATTTTTTTAATTTCTGCTAAATAAAAGAAAATTTCTTGAATTAAAATAGCCATTGGTACAGCTAAAATTATCCCTATAATCCCTCCAATTTCACTTCCAGCCAACAAAGAAAAAAGAACAATCACTGGGTGGACTTTCATTGTTTTACCAATAAGTAGTGGAACTAAAAGGTGATTTTCCGTTTGTTGTAAAATAACAAAAAATATTAAAATATAAAAAGCCAAATCTAAAGACTGAGAAAGGGCAACAACAAAAGCAAAAAAACCACTAATAATTGGCCCAATAATTGGAACTACTTCTAAAATACCAGCAGTAATTCCTAAAATTAAAGGATATTTAACGCCAATTAAAAACGCGCCAACAAAAACAGCAATTCCAATAAAGCTACTTAAAATAATTTGGGCAAAAAGCCATTTTTTCATTTTTTTCTCAAAATTATTAAAAATTGTTAAAATTGTCTTTTCATAAAAAGGAGGAACAATTGCTTCAATCATTTTACGCATTCCATCTTTTTCCAAAGAAAGATATAAAGAAATAATAATTGAAGAAAAAACAAAAACAATACTTTTAATAAAAATAAAAAAAGTGTGTGATGTTGAGCTATAATTATTAATAAAAAAGTTAGAAATATTTTCTTTTAAGAAATTAATATTAATTTGGGAAAAAATTTGATTAATTTTAGAAATTTTAAATAAAGTATCATTAAAATTTGTTAAAAAGCTATAAAATTCACTAATAAAAACCGGTACTATTAAATATAAAAATATTACTCCTAAAGTTACAAAAAGCAAGAAAACTAAAAGGATTGCAAAAAATCTGCTAACTTTTATTTTTTCACTAATAAAGCTAATCACTGGCTCAATGCCTAAAGATAAAGAAATTCCAATTAACAAAATACCAATTGTCGTCTTTGCAAAATAAAGAACAACAATAATCCCCAGCAAAATTAATGCTTTCCAAATGGTAGACCAAGAAACATCAAATTTATTCCTTTCAATCATTTTAATCTTAGTATATCAGCAAAATTTTTTTTCTGAAAGGGGCCAATTAAAGCTAAATTTAACCTTTCGTTTTTAACAATTTGTTTCATTACCTGCAAAATATCTTTGGGGGTAACTTTTTGAATTAACTTTGCTATTTCTTTTGGGTCTTGAATTGGCAATCCTAAAATTTCCTGTCCGCTATAATATGAAGCCCACGCATCTGAGCTTTCTAAAGCCATAAAAAAATTACCAATCCAATGTTCTTTAGCTTTTTCAAGTTCTTTTTGTGAAACTTCATTTTGAGCTAAATTTACAAACTCTTCTAATATTTTTTGAATTACCACTTCCACTTTTTCATGCGCCACACCAGCCGAAACAGTTAAAAGACCGTGATCTAAATACAAGTCGGTATCAGCATGGACATAATAAGCAGCACCTAGTTCTTCTCTAATTTTTTGAAAAAGACGCGAGCTCATACTGCCACCTAAAATATTAGCCGCCAAATAAAGCGCATACTTTTGAGGATTAAAAATATTAAAAGCTCTTAATCCTAAAACTAAATGCGTTTGATCAACTTTTTTAAATTTAGCTAAAGCTTGTGGTTTAGTTTGATTTTCAATTGTTTTTACTTTATTAATTTTTTTACCCTTGTTTAAATGAGCAAAATACTTTTTCACTAAATTTAAAGTTTTTTCATTGACTCCTCCACCTGAGATTGTCACTACTGTTGTGTTTGGTAAATAATATTTTTCCCTATAAGTAACAAAATCTTCTCTTTTTAATTTTTGAATTATTTCTTTTTTACCTCCAATATCCCATCCAGCAGGCTGATCACCATAAACTAAATTAAAAAACAACTCATGCACTTTCCTTTGCGGCAAGTCTTCATACATATTTAATTCTTGAATAATCACTCCTCTTTCTTTTTCAATTTCAGAAGAATCAAAAATAGGATTTAAATACATATCTGTTACAATTTCTAACACTTTTAAAATATTGTCATTTTTAACTTTAGCATAATAACTGGTTGATTCTTGTGATGTAAAAGCATTGTAATTAGCTCCTAATCCATCTAACTCTTCAGAAATATTAATTGCTTTTGGTCTTTTTACCGTCCCTTTAAAGCACATATGTTCTAAAAAATGAGAAATTCCATTATTGTTTTTATTTTCGTATTCCGAGCCTGCTTCTACTGAAACCATTACGGTAGTTGTAAGACTTTGTTTTTGTGGTACTAAAATTACTCTTAGTCCGTTAGGTAAAACAAATTTTTTAAAATTAGCCATAGCCGTTATTATATCAAAAAAAAGACAAATTTAAAATTTTGTAATTAAAAATCAATAGTTTCTTTTTTAATTGCATCTTTTAAAAAGGTGTTGAGTTGGTTAATTTTTATTCTTGTTTGCTTGGTTGTGTCTCGGCTTCTTACAGTAACATCATTTTTTTCTAAACTTTCAAAATCAACCGTAACACAAAATGGAGTGCCAATTTCATCTTGAAATCTATAACGCTTACCAATATTTCCTCTATCGTCCCACACTGTCATCATTTCGTTGTGAAGATTTTTATAAATTTCTCTTGCTAATTTAATAAGTTGAGGTTTGTTAGCTAAAAGTGGAAAGACAGCAACTTTATAAGGCGCAAGTTGAGGATTTAATTTTAAAACAATTCTTTTTTCTCCTCCAATTTCATCTTCAAAATAAGCATTTGCTAAAAGAAAAAGAAACACTCGATCTACTCCGCCCGAAGTTTCAATAATATAAGGCAAATATCTTTCTTTAGTTTCATCATCAAAATAAGTTAAATCTTCTCCAGAAAAATCACTATGTCGACGTAAGTCCCAGTCGCCTCGATGGTGTATTCCTTCCATTTCTTTCCATTCTCCTTCTAAAAGATATTCAAGATCAAAAGCTGCTTTTGCATAATGCGCAAGTTCATCTTTTTGATGTTCTTTAAATCTTAAGTTTTCTTTTTTAAATCCTAAGTTTAAATACCAATTTAATCTTTTTTCTTTCCAATAATCCAGCCATTTAAATGACTCCTCTAAATTTGGTTTAACATAAAATTGTAATTCCATTTGTTCAAACTCCCGCGAACGAAAAGTAAAATTTCCGGGTGTAATTTCATTGCGAAATGCTTTTCCAATTTGAGCAACACCAAAAGGAATTTTTGCGCGGGAAGAGTTTAAAATATTTTTAAAATTAACATGCACCCCTTGAGTGATTTCTCCTCTTAAATAAGTTTTTAACTTTTCTCCTTCTACTACTCCTAAATAAGTTTCCACAAGTAAATTAAATTTTTTAGGAGCAGTTAACTCACCTTTGCAATCCGGGCATAAATTTTCTTTAAGGTGGTCGGCTCTAAATCGATGGTGGCAATTTTTACATTCTACTAAAGGATCTGAAAAAGACTCTAAATGTCCGGAAGCTTCCCAAACTTTAGGATGCATTACAATTGCAGCATCTATACCAAAAATATTTTCATTTTTTTGGACCATTTCTTCCCAAAAGGCATTTTTAATGTTTCTTTTTAATTCTGCGCCCAATGGTCCATAATCCCAAATTCCTGAAAGGCCCCCATAAATTTCCGAATTGGGGTAAATAAATCCTCTTCTTTTTGATAAACTTGTTAACTTTTCAAGTAAACTCATAATTTTATCTTAAGTTCTTAAAAAATTTATTTCAACTAAATGCGTGGTTTTAAATTTAAAAACTAAGGCAAAACAATTCCGCTTTTTCCTCCTAAATCAAATAAATTGCCAGAAGTAATTTTATCTTTTGTAAGTAAAATATTTGTTTTTGTAAAATTATCTAAAGCTTGAAAATTACTTTGACCTAAAATTGTAACAAAACTTCCAACATCGTAAGAGGTAGGAGTAACTTCCAACTGAAAAGATCCTTCAAGTGGCCCATTTAAAAATCCACTTCCTGCAAAAACATCACCAATATCCCAAACAACGCTTTTAGTATCAGCATCATACACTGGGACACTTAATGGCAAATTACTTTGGCCGTTTCCAATAAATTTAACATTAGGTGGCAGAGGCGCTTGAATTTTTACATAACTTAAGTCATTTCCAAAATTAGTTACATACCAATGAACAGAGTAAGTTGTTGGTATATCAGCGCGGGGAGGAAATGGTCCCTTAGAAGGAAAATTTGGATCATTTAGAAAAGCATTAACATTAAAATAAACCAAACTGCCAACTTTTACTTCTTCCACCGTTTCCGCTACTGTTGATAAAGATCCATTATCCGAAGGATTAAGTAACGAAACGTCAGCTTTAACATATAGATTTTTATTAGAAAGAGCATTTAAAGAAGTTGGAACACTTCCGGCAATATTTAATTCAAAAGACAAAACACCTGAAAAAGAAGGCTCAATTAAAGACAAGTGAGGATCAACGGTTGAATCCCAAGTAATTGTCCTTTTTTCTTGATTATATTTACCATTAGTTTTAATGCTATTCCAATCTACAAAGCCGCTTAAAACAACTTGAACGGTAGCATCTTTAATTGCCGTTTGTCCTAAGTTTTGATAAAGAATAGTGTAAACAAGATGGTCATTTGATTTGGCTAAATAATTAGAAGATCCATTAACTAAAATATTAATACCAACGGAAGGCTGAGATAAATTAAAATTTGCTACATAATCTGCTACATTATAATCTTTGCCGTTAATTACCAAAAACAGTTTAAAAGGAATATTAAAAGAATTAGAAGACTGGTCGGTAAAAATACCAGAAATATTAATTTTTTCAGTTTGCCCGGAAAGCGAAGGTCCTAATGTAAATTTTTTACTTAACTTTGAAAATGGAAAAGATGCAGAGCGCAATTCAAACCCATCTGGTGCATCCATTATTAAATACAAATTAGAAAAATCGTATCCGGAATTATTAGTGTAATTAAGAGTAAATGAAAATAAAGAGCCGCTTGGCGGATTTTGAGGAGACGTTACACTTAAATTAAAGGCAGAGGATGTAATAACCACCGTAAAATCTTTTTTAATTTCAAAACGACTTCCTTTATTATTAAAATAAACTAACGAAATATTAATTTTACTTGACGAATTTAAACTTCCCACTGGGATAATTTTATAATGCTTTTTTAAAAGATTGCCGGGAGAAATATTGCCAATATTGTCCGTTAAAATATTTTCATGGGGTGTCCCCCAAAAAACCAAACCATCATCCAAATAAATATTTAAAGAAGAGTTTTGAAGTACTAAATCCGAAGTGTTTGAAATTCCAATATCCAAATCAAATGGTCCGCCTCTTGAAACATCTTGAGGGACACTTACCATAATTTCAGGTTGACCACCGTGATTTAAATAATTCCAAATAAAAATACCAACCAAAACAATAACCACAAAACTTACGCCACTAATAATTAATAAAAACTTTTTAAAAAAAGGTGATAAAAAATCCTTTTCTTTATTTTTTTTGTGCTGCTTAATTTTTTTTTCTATTTTTTTCAGTGACATAAACGATTAAATGTATAATAAATGATCAGAGGGAAAATTTAAACTGCAATCTTCACATAAAAAATTTTGATCATATAAATCAAAAACAAAAGCAGTTTTTTTACCACAAAGGGCACATCTTCCATTTTTAACATCATAACCCAAAAAAGACAAAAGTTCTTTAAAATTTACATTTTGTGTTTTAAAAAAATTTAATAATAAATTCCAAATCCTCCAATCAGGCACACCCAAGGGAGTAATTGTTTTTAAAATATTGGCAATCATTAAAGCCTGACTTAAAAACTGATTATTTTGAGAAGAAAATAAAAGAAAATTTTTTAAAGTTAAGGCATCAACAATGGTCAGAGCATTTTTTTCAACTATTTTTACTTTTAACAAATTGCCAATTTCCAAATGTCCAGAAAGACGAGAAAGAATTTTTAAACTTCCAGGAGCAACTACATTTAATCTTCCAAAATTTTCTGTAAAAAGATTATAAATTTTGTCGTTTTCCTTTGTAATTTTAAAATTAAGCACAAAGGCTTTGGTAAGATATTCGGACATAATTTAATTTTGCTTTTTAAGCTTTTCAAAATCAACTAATACCCAAAAAGCAACAAAAATTAAAATGATGGTATTATATATTAGATTTGAATAACCAAATCGAACAACAAATAAATTAAAAACAAAATGAATTAAAATAGCAAAAATAATGCCAAGCGGAAATAAATTTTTTTTACCTTCAAAGTGGCTTAATGCCCAATAATAACCTAAAATTCCTGATGATAAAAGATGCAAAAGTGTTGCTCCAACAAAACGTAAGGATAAAACATTTAAAACACTAAAAATGCTGTGGGTTGATAAATAAAATTCATTGCTAACAATAAAAAAGTTTTCAACTGTTGCAAATCCTAAAGCAGCAGAAATCATATAAATCATTGCATCAATTGGTTCATCAAAATCTTTACTTTTTTCATTTGCTAAAAAAGCTGCAAAAAATTTTACAATTTCTTCAATAGTTGCAATCACTAAAATTGCAAACACGCTTACTACACTCCAATGGGTTATTATTTGAAATTGATTTTCTAAAAAAAATGCAAAAAAACTAAAAAAAATTCCAAGTAGAAAAGTAAAAGCTATTCGTTTTTTTGGTTCGGGGTGTAAATCTTCTTGATTAAAAAAATAAAACCACACCAATGCCGGAAACAAAGATAATAAAGTAATAATTAAAAAATTAAGCATTTTAAACAATTAAGCGCTTATTGCCATTTTTGCACTAAAAGCAATTCTTTTTTTTCTCTTTTGTCTTGAAATAGCTGAAAAATTGCTTCGGTGATAAAAGGCAAAAAAGGATGTAACATTTTTAAAGACTCAAAAAGGACATAAAGTAAAATAAGTTGCGTATTGGTTTTTAATTTTAAATCTAAAAGTTGTTTTTTAGAGGCTTCAATATATTGATCGCAAAACTGATGCCAGAAAAAATCATAAAGTTTTCTTAAAGCTTGAGCTAATTCAAAATCTTCTATTTTATTTTTAGTAAATTTTTGCACTTTTTGAAGTTCGGTTAAAATTACTTGATCGGCTTTAGTTTGCGGTTTAGGATGAAGTTTAATTTTAAAGTCAATGTCTTTGGTGTTTTCTTTTACAAAACGAGCAGCATTCCAAATTTTATTATTAAATTTTTTGCCAGCAAAAATTGTTGTTTCATCCCATCTAATATCTTGAGAAACTGCCTGCCAAATAATTCCAAAGCGAGTAGCATCAGCGCCAAAATTTTGAATATAGTTCATTGGATCTACTCCTGTGCCTAAACTTTTTGACATTCGTTTCCCGTCTTGAGTTAAAACCGTTCCATGAATAAAAACATTTTGAAAAGGAGGTTTTTTCATAAATTCAATTCCTGAAAAAATCATTCTTGCCACCCACAAATTTAAAATATCTCGCGCTGTGATAAGTGTTGTGCCAGGATAATAATTTTTTTTATCTTTTAAAGTTAATCCAGCAAAAGGCCAAAGTGCGGAGGAAAACCAAGTATCTAAAACTTCCAAAGATTGCTTGTAGGGTTTTTTACACACCGGGCATTTTTTTCTTGGTTGTTTTAAAGCAACTATAAAATTTTGATTGTTTTTGTTATTTTCTTTTATTTGACAATCACAATACCAAACTGGCAATTGATGTCCCCACCAAATTTGCCTTGAAATTGCCCAATCCTTAATATTATCCAACCAATTAAAATAAATCTTTTGAAAATTTTTAGGATAAATTTTTACTTGCTTTCCTAAAACTGCTTTTTTAGCATATTTTGCTAATTGATCCATTTTTAAAAACCATTGCCAGGATGGAATTGGCTCAATATTTCTGCCGCATCGATAACAGGTGGAAACATTATGTTTGTAATCTTCTTCCTTTAAAAGATAACCTTTATTTTTTAATTCTTCCACAATTAATTTTCTTGCTTCTTCGGTTTTTAATCCTTTAAATTTTAAAGCATTTTCATTCATTTTCCCTCGTTCATCAATTACTTGAATTAAAGGTAATTTATTTTCCTCGGCAATTTCAAAATCTAAAATATCATGAGCAGGAGTAATTTTTAAAGCACCAGTGCCAAAACTTTTATCAATTTTTTGGTTGGCAATAATTGGAATTTCTCTTCCTACCAACGGTAAAAAAACAGTTTTTCCTATTAAATGTTTATATCTTTTATCTTCGGGATTAACACCTACGGCAACATCGCCCAGCATTGTTTCCGGCCTTGTTGTTGCCACCACAATAAATTCTTCTCCTTTTTTCCCTTTGGTTTTAAGAGGATATTTAATATACCACAACTTTGCATTTTCTTCTTTATATTCTAATTCCAAATCCGACAAACTAGTTCCACAGCGCGGGCACCAGTTGACAACTTTTTTTCCTCTATAAATTAATCCTTTTTGATAGTAATGAACAAAAGCTTTTAATACATCGGCGGAATATTTTTCGTCCATCGTAAATCGAAACCTGCTCCAATCGGCAGAAATCCCTAATTGCTTTAATTGATCGACAATAATATTGCCGTATTTTTCTTTCCACTGCCAAACCTTTTCAATAAACTTTTCTCTTCCTAATTCAAAACGCGAAATTCCTTCTTTTTGCAGTTCTTTTTCTACTTTATATTGAGTTGCAATGCCTGCGTGATCTGTCCCTGGAAACCAAAGCGTTTTATATCCTTGCATCCTAAAATAGCGAATTAAAATATCCTGAAGAGTATTATCCAAAGCATGCCCCATATGCAAAGTACCCGTTACATTTGGGAGGGGCATATAAACAATATATTTTTTAATTCTTTTGCCGGGTAAAGCATCCGGATTAAAATACTTTGATTCTAACCATAAATTATAAATATTTTGCTCAACTTCTTGAGGATTATATGGTTTTGTTAAATCTAATTCCAAATCTTTTGCCTTAAAATCCATATAAAATATATTACGATAAAAAATTACTTTTGAGAAGTAAGTAACTACTTACGCTTAGTAACTAACAAAAAAGATTTGAATTTTAAATTTTTATTAAATTGAAAGGTTTGCTCGAGCGGTAAGTCTACTAATTTCTTTTTTACTTAAAACATTAATATAAGCAGCTGAAGCAATCATTGCAGCATTGTCGGTGTTATATTTCATTGGTGGAGCAAAAAAATTTACTTTTAATTCTTTGCTTACTTTTTTTAATTCTTTTCTTAAAACTTTATTAGCTGCTACTCCTCCTGCTAAAATAATTGAATTGGCTTGGTATTCTAAAGCTGCTTTTTTGGTCTTATAAACTAAAACATCAAATGCTGCTTTTTGGAAAGAAGCAGAAACATTACTAACAAATTTTTCATTTAAAATTTTTAAAGGATATTGCTTTAAAAAATATAAAACGGAAGTTTTTAAACCTGAAAAACTAAAATCATAATTTTTATGATTAATCATTGGACGCGGAAACTCAACAAAATTTTCGTCCCCCAAAAATGCTGCTTTTTCTATTTGCGGTCCTCCAGGATAAGGAAGATGAAGCATTCTTCCTACCTTATCAAATGTTTCTCCTACTGCATCATCCCTTGTTTCTCCTAATTTTTTCCATAATTTAATTGACTTTAAATAAAGTAAAATTGTGTGTCCTCCGGAAACTATTAACGCTACTGCTGGAAAAATTTTTTCATTTTTCTTTTTTAAAAAATTTTTATCAAGCAAAAAACTATAAAGATGTCCTTCCATATGATTTACTCCAACTAATTTTGCCTGAGGATATTTCTTATGAATTTCTTTAGCAAAATTAATTCCAACCCAAAGCGCAGGTTCAAGTCCTGGCCCAATTGTAACAGCAATTAAATCCGGACTGCTAATTTTACTAAAAAACTTATTAAAAAGAATTGGTAAATTTTTTAAATGTTCTCTTTTGGCTATATTTGGCACAATGCCGCCAAAAGGAGCATGAAAAGCAATTTGCGAAGAAACAATATTTTTCAAGACTTTAAATTGGGGGAAACTTATTCCTCCGCTTGCTAAAACATAAGCTAAAGATGTTTCATCGCACGAAGTTTCTAAAGCTAAAATTTTCATAGCAATAATTATTGCTTGATTTTTAATAATTCTCAAGTAGTTAAGTTTTAGGAGTTCTCCAATATCCTAAGCGAGCCTTGCCGCCAAGCATTAATCTGGTTTGGGCTTCTAATGCCGGCAATGCTCCAAAAACAATAAAAACTAAAGGCATTAGTAGCCATTCTAAAAAATACAAAAAATAATATTTCTTTTTTAAATTTTTTACTTTATACGAAATTAAAATTAAAGTTAAAATTGCAGAAACAATTATTCCAATTGTACTTAAATTTAACATAATGCCAGTATAGCGAGGTAAATTATAAGATAAAATTGAATGTTTAAAAACATCGTTGCCTAAAATATTTGGCAAAATTCCAAACAAAAAAATTATAAAAGAGCTGGTTGACCAAGAATAAAAACCATTAAACATTACTATTGTCCAAGAAAACTTTTTCCAAAAAGACATAAAATGATTGTTTTTAAAATCTCTTAAAAGATAAACAAAATTTTCCACGCCCCACGCCCATCTTCTTTGTTGTTTATAAAGATTTTTAAGCGTTTGCAAAAAATTTTTTCCAGAAACAGCATCCATATAAACCGGGTAAAATAAAGGCAAAACCCGCCAATTGCCATTGTAATAATTTAAACATTGAAAAAATATTCTTGAATCTTCAGAAACTAAATTAGTTTCCCAAAATCCAACATCTACTAAAGCCTTAAGTGGCAAACTATGAGATGAAAAACTAACGAGCCATTCGGGACGCGAAGATTGCATAAGCTGCCAAAAAGTCGCAGAAAACGCAATCAGGCGAGTAAAAAAAGTAGTCTGCTCTATATTATTAATAAAAATAGGAATGGGTTGATAACTGGCATGCAAACCATCTTTTTCTTTTAAAAAGTGGTAAGTCAGCACCCCAAAATACTCTTTTTCTATTTTTGTATCAATATCAAAAGATGACACTAAAACATTTTCATAAGGAATATTTTTAGGATTAATAATTTTTTTAACCGCTTCTTTTGCAGCAAATGTTTCATTTGATCCTTTGCCGGGCAATTCATTTGGAATGCCTTGCGGATGAATGGTAACTAAAAAATCACCAAAGTTGGATTTAAATTTTTCTTTTATAAAAAGAGCATTTTTTTGATCTTCTTCTCCTCCTCTTTCTTCGCTAGCTAAAACCACAAAAATTTTTTCTTGAGGATAAGAAGCCCCCAATAAACTTTGAATTGAACTTTCAATAATTTCTTTTGGTTCTTTATAAAATGGCAAAATAACTAAATGATAAATATTTTCCCAAGGTAATTTTTCAGCTTGAATTTTTTCCCACCAGTTAGTTTGCAAATATTTACGCATTTTTAAAAAAGCAAAACGCAAGTGCGAAAAAAGATAAAAAAGCTTTAAAATCCAATAAAGATCATAAAGCAAAATAAAAAATACAACAAACGCCGGCAGTTTCCAAGAAAGAAACACTAACCCCAAAAGAGTTACCCACGCTGCAAGACCGGGTATAATTTCATAAACACGCATAAGTAATTAAAATCCAAAAAACATTCTATCAATACTTAAATTACCACTACCTAAAACCATTAAAGCCAAAGCTACGGCTAAAATTAGTAAATCAAATTCCAATCCTCCTTGAAAAGCAGCCTTCCTTTTAACCGTAAACAAAATAACTAAAAATTGAATAGCTAAAACAAAAGCAACCACTTGAGTTAAAAATCCAAAAATTAAAAACAATCCACCTAAAAACTCTACAATAGTTACAACCGTTGCCCAAAAAATTCCAGGACGAAAACCCATGGTTTCAAATCCTTCCCCCGTTTTTTTAAGAGACTTAATTTTTGATTTTCCATGAACAAACATAATTAATCCTAAAACCACTCTTAAAAATGTAATTCCCCAATCTCCAAATACTAAAAGTAAATTAAACATATTATATTAATGCTATTTCTTGACCTTTTTGCTATTTTAAAATTATAACTCAAATAATCATAACCCACAACTACCAAACTAACAACTAATAACTTATCAAAATAAGGAGAAATTTTTAAATTTTTGCTGCTAACTAAATTATTGAATAAACAATTTATTTTCATTATGATTAAATTAATGAGTAAGAAAAATTCATCAAAAAATTCACAAAAAATCCAACCACCAAAAGAAAAAAAAATAAATAAAAATCAACTTCGTCCCGAAACTAAAAAAAGTATTTTTATTATTACCTTTTTAGCATTGGCTATAATTTTAATTTTAGCTGCATTAAATTTAACCGGGCCAGCAGGAGAAAAAATCTTTCAAGTTGGTTCTTATCTTTTTGGTATTGGTTATTATCTTTTACCTTTAACTTTACTTATAATTGCAGCTACTTTTATTTTAGAAAAAGAAGAAGTTTTGTTTAGTTTTTCTATTTTTGGAGGAGTTGTTTTTATTCTTTCTACTTTAGGATTAATTGATATTGTTAATCAAGGAAGCGGAGGAATTATTGGCAATGTTGCTGGTTCAATTCAAGTTCCTTTTGGATCAATTGGCGGAGCAATTATTACTATTTCACTAATGTGTATTTCCCTTTTAGTCATTACCAACAAACCTCTTAAATTTTATTTCCCCAAATCATCTAAAATTAAGGAAAATAATTTAAACGATAATCTTCAGGTGGTTGAACCAAAAATGTTAGAAACTGAAGCCAATGCTAATTTAAAAGAAAAAGAAAATCAAACTAACACACCTCAAGAAAAGGAAATTAATGTAAAAACATTAGAAGAAAAAATTCCAGGAATTAAAACAACATCACTTAAAAACTTTAAAAACTATAAAGCTCCGCCGCTTAATTTACTTGCTTCCCAAATAGAAAAACCAACCATTGGAGATTTAAGAGCAAACGCTAATATTATTAAAAGAACGCTGGAAAGTTTTGGTATTCCTGTGGAAATGGGAGAAATTAATGTTGGGCCAACTGTCACCCGTTATACTCTAAAACCAGCTGAAGGCATTAAACTTTCCCGAATTACTTCTTTAAATCAAGATTTAGCTTTGGCTTTAGCGGCTCATCCAATTAGAATTGAAGCGCCAATTCCTGGAAAATCTTTAGTAGGGATTGAAGTGCCTAACAAATCTGCTGCTGTTGTACGTTTAGGAAATTTATTACTATATGAAGATTACCAAAAAAGCGGTTATTTAGGATTTGCACTTGGCCGAAATGTTTCCGGAGAACCAGTATTTAAAGATATTGCTAAAATGCCTCACCTTTTAATTGCTGGCGCAACCGGTTCTGGTAAATCAATTATGATTCATTCTTTAATTGTTTCTCTTTTATATAAAAACTCGCCAGAAACTTTAAGATTGCTTTTAATTGACCCAAAAAGAGTTGAACTTTCAATTTATGATGGAATTCCACATTTACTTTCGCCTGTAATTACAGACAATAAAAAATCAATTGGGGTTTTAAAGTGGGCAATTCAAGAAATGGATAGCCGCTATCAAAAACTTTTAGAAAGTGGTTCAAGAGATATTAAAAGTTATAACTCTTCCAATCAAAATAAAATGCCTTACATTTTAATTATTATTGATGAGTTAGCAGATCTTATGGCTTCTTATGGAAGAGAAGTTGAAGGTTCAATTATTAGATTAGCACAAATGGCACGTGCCACTGGAATTCATCTTGTAGTTTCAACTCAACGTCCTTCAGTAGAAGTTATCACCGGACTTATTAAAGCAAATATTACTTCCCGCATTGCGCTTCAAGTTGCAAGTCAAATTGATTCTCGAACCATTTTAGATACTCCCGGCGCGGAAAAACTTTTAGGTAATGGTGATGCGCTTTTTATTTCAGCTGAACTTTCAAAGCCTTTAAGAGTTCAAGGTGCTTTTATTTCCGAAACAGAAATTAAAAAAGTTGCTCAATTTATTAAAGACAACAACGAAAATCAAGAAGAAGCTTTAGATTTTGAAAATAATGAAAATGGGGAAAATAAAAATTCACCTCTTGACTTTGAAAATTTTGACACGGAAGAAGATGAACTTTTAGAAGAAGCAATTGAAACCGTGCGTGCTGCCAAAAAAGCTTCGGCTTCTTTGCTTCAAAGAAGATTAAAAATTGGTTATGCTCGAGCAGCTCGGCTTTTAGATATTATGGAAGAAAAAGGAATTGTTGGCCCAGCAGATGGAGCAAAACCAAGAGAAGTGTTTTATAATAAAAAAGAAAATGACTGAAAACGAAAATAAAAAAATTACAGAGGTTTTAATCGAAGCAATTAAAGCTAAAGGAATAACTATTGAAAAGCTATCCGAACTTACCGGCGTTTCAATTAACATTATTGAAAATTTACTCAACAATAATTATAAAAAGCTGCCAGCTAAACCATACTTGCACGGTTATTTACTAAAAATAAGCGAGGTTTTAAATTTAGACGGTCGAAAAATTTGGAAAGAATATTCCAAGCAAATCAACAACGGAAGTGAAATTAAAATTAAAGAAACAAAAAATATTCTTTCTCAACAATCTCATTTTTTAACATTGTCCAAAAGTGGATTAGTAATTATTTTTTTAATATTTTTAATTTTAATTATAATTTTGCGCTTACCTTATATTTTAGGCAAACCACAAATTAATTTAGAAAATTTTTCTGAAGATTTAATTACCACCTCTTCTCAAAATTTTACCCTTAAAGGCAAACTTATAAACGGCGATCAACTTTTAATTAATGGCACACCAATTACTTTTAATAAAGATTATAGTTTTGAACAAAATATTGTTTTGCATCCGGGGTTAAATGTTATTCAGCTTCAAGCTTCAAAAATTTTAGGACAAAAAACGGAAATTAAAAAACAAATTTATTATGAAGAACCAAAAGAAAAAAATAATTCCTCTTCCACTAATCAAACAACAACTATTCAATAAAAAGTCGTAAAAACATTAATAAAAAAATGACAACAAAAAAACAAAAAGATAAAAAGCAAGAAGAAAATAATTTAAATTCTTTATTAGAATCGCTGCAATCAAGATTTGGCGAAGGAGCAGTAATGAAATTAGGAGACTCAAAAAAAATTAAAGTGGACGTTATACCCACTGGTTCATTTTCTTTAGATTTAGCATTAGGAGTTGGGGGATTGCCAAAAGGAAGAATTATAGAAATTTTTGGACCGGAAAGTTCAGGTAAAACCACTTTAGCTTTGCATGCCATTGCCGAAACACAAAAAATAGGAGGGAAGGCTGCTTTTGTTGATGCTGAACATGCCCTCGATCCGGATTACGCTGAAAGAATTGGAGTAAAAATTAAAGACTTAATTATTTCTCAACCTGACAGCGGAGAAGAAGCATTAAATATTTTAGAAAGTTTGGTGCGTTCTAATATGATTGATATTGTAGTGGTTGATTCTGTTGCCGCTTTAACTCCTAAGGCAGAAATTGAAGGAGAAATGGGCGATCAGCATATTGGCTTGCAAGCAAGATTAATGTCGCAAGCGCTAAGAAAATTAACAGCAATTGCCTCTAAGTCAGGGACAATTATTATTTTTATTAACCAAACAAGAATGAAAATTGGAATTAGTTTTGGAAATCCGGAAACAACTCCCGGAGGAATGGCACTTAAGTTTTATGCTTCAGTTAGAATTGATATTAGAAAAATTGCACAAATTAAAAAAGGAGAAGAAGTGGTGGGAAGCCGAGTAAAAGCTAAAGTAGTTAAAAATAAAGTTGCTCCACCTTTTAAAGCGGCTGAATTTGATATTTTGTACGGTGAAGGAATTTCTTATGAAGCTGATGTTTTAAACACTGCTATTAAATACGGAGTAATTTCAAAAAGCGGAGCAAGTTATTCTTTTAATGGCGAAAAATTAGGAACAGGTTTTGATAATGTGCGCAATAAAATTAAAGAAGATAAAAAACTTTTAGAAAGCATTGAAAAAGCAACTAAAGAGGCTTATTTAAAAAAAGATAACGTCTTAAAAAGTGCTGAGGTTGAAACGGAATAAATTTACTTTTTTTCTAAATTTAACTTTAGAAAATTTTCAAAAACTTTAGCAACTAAAATTGGTCCTGTGCCAGAAGGAGTTGGGGTGTAACTAATTTCCAATTCTTGAATTAATTTTTCATCTACTTGGAAATCACCAAAAATTTTTTTGCCATCAGTATCATAACCAAAATCAATTACCAAAGCTTTCTTTTTTAACATTGAAGGAGAAATTAAATGCGCCTTCCCAACTCCACAAATTACTAAATCGGAGGATGAAATTAAACTTAAATCACTGCCTGCGTTAAAAACAAAAATTTCTTTTGTTTTTCCTAAAAGCCAAACAAGAATTGGTTTTCCAACTAACCTTCCAACTCCTACAATTGCTACTTTTTTTTCAGCAATTTGAAAATTAGTAAAATTAAAAATTTCTTCTACCACTCCGCAGGCCGGTGGAATAACTAAACTTCTGCCAGTGTAAAAGCTACCCAATGCTCTTTCTCCTAAAACATCAATATCTTTTTCTTTTGGAATGGCATTTAAAACATACTCCGGATTAATATGTTTAGGAAGCGGCAATTGAACAATCACCCCACCGCAGTTTTTTTTATCACCAATTTGATGTATTGCTTTTCTTAAAAAATCTTGAGTAATATTTTGAGGATAACGGTAAAGCCGAAAATCTATTTTTAAAATTTTAGCTAACTTTTCTTTTTGAGCAATAAAATTTAAAGAGGATAAATCATCTCCAACTAAAAAAACGGCTAAATATTTTTTGGTTGGTGGATAAGTTTTTAATTTTTGAATAATATCTTCGGCAATTTTTTTACCATTTATAATCATAGTTTTAGTTTTGTTTTAAAATGTGTGCAATTCTTCTGGCAATTTCTTTCATTTCTTTTTCTTTCATTCCGGCTCCAGTTACAGCTGGTGTTCCAAGACGAATACCCGAAGGATCAAACGGCTTACGAGAATCATAGGGGATAGTATTTTTATTAACAATAATTCCGTTTTTTTCTAAAATTTTTTCTGCTTCCTTGCCAGACAATCCGCAAGAAGATATTGTATCTAAAAGCAAAAGATGAGTATCAGTTCCTGAAGAAATAACTCGAAATCCTAATTTTTGAAATTCTAAAGCCAAAACCCGAGCATTTTTAACAACTTGCCTTGCGTATTTTTTAAAACTTTTTTGTTTTGCTTCATAAAGTGCCACACCTAAAGAAGCAATGGTATTTAAATGAGGCCCACCTTGTAATCCCGGAAAAACAGCTTTGTTAATTTTATCATAAAACGTGGGTTGATTGTTTCCTTTTGTTTTTTGAATTGGTTCTTTACGCGCAAAAATCATTGCTGCCCTTGGCCCCCTTAAAGTTTTATGAGTTGTAGTCATCACCACCTGCGCATAAGGAAAAGGAGAAGGATAAACTCCCCCTGCCACCAGTCCTGCAAAATGCGACATATCTACCATTAAAAAAGCATTTACTTCGTCACAAATTGCGCGCATTTTTTTAAAATTAATAATTCGCGGATAAGCAGTAAAACCAGCAATTAAAAGTTTTGGTTTTTCTTTTTTAGCAATTTTTCTAATTTCTTCATAATTTAACATTTCTGTTTTAGGATCAACACCATAAGCAACTTGTTTCCAAATATTTCCGGTTATACTCACCTTTTGAATATGACTTAAATGTCCGCCCATTTCTAAACTCATTCCCATAATTTTTTCTCCAAACGGCACAAGCGCAAAATAAATTGCTAAATTTGCCGGCGAACCAGAATAAGGTTGAACA
>Ga0078972_1009441_pt1 | contig 19243 bp, 26 predicted proteins | sample YelNatPaOPGAMG01_FD_67568 | JGI IMG/M metagenome (GOLD analysis project Ga0078972, IMG submission 67568) | Hot spring thermophilic microbial communities from Obsidian Pool, Yellowstone National Park, USA - OP-RAMG-01 (SPADES assembly) (version 2) | ecosystem: Environmental > Aquatic > Thermal...
TTTGCCTATTTTCACAGTATCTCCATTTTTTATACCTTTTTTTCTTAATTCTCTTTCAACTCCGAGTTTTTTTAATTTTTTCTGAAAATATTTTACCGCTTCTTCATGTTCGAAATTTGTCATAGAAACAATATTTTCTATTTTTTTACCTTTAATGCAAAAAGTTCTTGAGTCAATTTTTTCTATCCTGAAATCAGGTTCAAAAATATATTTTTCAACTTCAGAAATTTTTGAAATAGATGTAGATTTTTGAGTTTTAATTTTTGACAACTGATAAATGACCTCATCAAGAAGGGCTGATATACCTTTTCCTGTTACTGCTGAAATAGGATATATTTTATACTTCTTGGTTTTCATTTTTTTCTTGAATAATTTTACTAATTTTTCTGAACCTGGTAAATCAATTTTGTTTAATGCGACGAGCATCGGTTTTTTTACAAGTTCAATAGAAAAACTTTTAAGTTCTTTGTTGAGTTTAATAAAATTTTTGTAAGAGTCGCTATTTTCATAACCAAAAATATCAAGAATATGAATAAGCAATTTTGTCCTTTCTATATGACTTAGGAATTTATCTCCCAAGCCACGACCCAAATGTGCTCCTTCAATAAGTCCAGGTATGTCAGCAATAACAAAAGAGACATTTTTATGAATACAAACGCCAAGGTTCGGAACAAGTGTTGTAAAAGGGTAGTCAGCAATTTTAGGTCGGGCAGAAGTTATTTTTGAAAGTAGAGTTGACTTTCCCGCATTTGGATAACCTACAAATCCTACATCTGCAATGAGTTTTAATTCAAGGTCAAGTATTACATTTTCCCCTGGTTCACCTTTTTCTGAAATTTTTGGCGCTTTATTAAATCTATTCTTAAAACTTGCATTACCTCTGCCGCCTCTTCCACCTTTAGCAACAAGAATTTTCTGACCTGGTTCAACAAGGTCTGAAACAAATTCTCTTTTTCCTTCAACAACTTTATAGACCACTGTTCCACAAGGTACATAAATTGTTAAATCTTCACCGCTTTTTCCAGATTTGTTTTTACTCTGTCCTGGTTTGCCATCTTCTGCTTTGAAATTTGGTTGATAGGTAAAATCAAGGAGTGTTTTAATGTCTGGGCTGGCTTCTATAAATACACTTCCACCTGAACCGCCGTTACCTCCGTCAGGACCGCCAAGAGGAACATATTTTTCTCTTCTGAAACTTAAACAGCCATCTCCACCACGACCTGCACGAACATAAATTCTTGCTTTATCAACAAACATCTTTTGTCAGGCAGGATAGACGCTTACCTGTTTTCTTGCTCCTCGGGTGAATTCGAATTTTACTATTCCAGAAATCTTAGAAAAGATTGTAAAGTCGGAGCCCATTCCTGTGTTTCTGCCAGGTAAAATTTTTGTTCCTCTTTGACGGACAAGAATTTTTCCAGCAGGCACAATCTGGTTTGAGACAACTTTTACTCCAAGCCGTTTACCAGCACTATCTCTTCCATTTACTGAATGTTTTTTAGCCATTTTATAACAGACCTCAACTATATAGAATTAAATCAAATTTTTTTTATTTTTTCATCCGACTACAATTTTTTTTACTTTTAGCTCTGTGAGATATTGTCTGTGGCCAATTTTTTTCTTATAGCCCTTTTTAGGTCTCTTTTTGAAAACAACTATTTTTGGTCCGCGGGTTTGTCTGACAACTTCAAGCATGACCTTTGCATTTTTTACTACAGGAGAACCAAAAATAACTTCGCCATCTTTTTTTATCATAAGAACATCTGATATTTCAACTTCACTGCCAGATGGTTTGTCAATCTTATTTACTATAATCTTATCTCCTTCTTTGACATTGTACTGTTTACCGGCAATAAGAATAATCGCTTGCATGTTTTCCTCCGTTTTCTTTGATATTATATTAGATTTTGAAATTCTTGTCAAATTTGCGCCGAATTCAGAACTAACATTCTTAAAAGATATGTCAATTTACACTATTTATAAATTTCTAACTCAAAAACTTGTTAAGGTTCCATCTGGTTTTTCAAAATATAACATTTTTCTACAAACTTTAAGATACTTCACTGAATTTTCATCAAGATTAAAGATGTGGCCAATCACAATTTCTGGTTTTATGTTCTTTCCCGGTCTAAAACGCAAAAACAATGAAAGTATTCCATTACTATATTCAAGTTTATATATCAACTTTCTTAAGTCAAGTTTTTCTGACTTGTTTTTTTTGAAAAATTCAAACAATATTTCATTTTTGGAAAGTGTGTCTTCTATTATCTTTTTAACTTGTTCTTCTGAAAAAAATTTTTCGATATTTTCTATAGAATATTCTGCAAGATTTACAACTGAATCAATAGAAGGTAAAAAACCTGGTATTTTTTTTACTTCAAGAACTGAAAAACCATGAGGCAAACTTTTTTCTATACTTTTAAAAATTTCAATTGGCTCGATAAATTTCTCTAATTCAATATCTGCAAACTCACATAAACTTTCATATCCAACAGAAATGGCAGGACCAAAAGAAATTTCCATCTGAGGATGGAAACCACTTGAATAATTTACAGGGAGTTCTGCTCTTCTTATTGCTCTTCTTATTGTTTCTATTTGTTCAAGATGAGATAGGAATCTTATCTTGCCTGTTCTACTGAATCTGATTCTATAAATGTGCTTTTTTCTATAGGTGCCCATTTTTTGATAAACTACATTTGGCACCGCAAGGCGGTGCAACTACAATTTAATGAAATCCCAGGGGAGTGACTCTGAGCCATCCCTTTCTCTCAAAAAAGATTCTGGCTCAATACCAAGTTCTTTCATTGATTCATCCCATATATTGTAATTGAATCTTTCATGCCAGTGGTCAAATCTGGCTCCTTTTTTCCAGGCAAGTAAAATCAGTTTCGAAAGAGAACTGTCCCCGCGAGAAAAAACTCCTTCCATTTTAGACATATATATGTTGTGAAATTTTATATCTCCCTTCAATTTCTTAAATAGAATTTGTTTTTTTTGTAAAAGTGTCTTTTCTGGTTCCATTCTCTCAAATTGGAAAGGCGTGTGTGGTTTTGGCACAAAAGGAGAAATCGTAATATTGAAACTTATCTTTGGGAAACTTATAAAAAGTTTATCTACAATTTTAATTATTGACTCTATATCTTCAAATGTCTCAGTTGGAAGGCCAATCATAAAATAGAGTTTGATCTTTCTCCAGCCCAAATTGTAAGATGTCTTTATTGTCTCAAATATATCTTCATCCTTAATGTTTTTACCTATATGATTTCTTAATCGCTGTGAACCTGCTTCTATAGCAAATGTCAAATTCGCTCTTCTTTGAAAAACTAAATAAGGCAATATTTTTCTTGACATACTATCACATCTTAAAGATGGAACACTCAAAGATATTTTCTTTGATGAACAATATTCACTCACATTCTTTATCAGAATATCTATTTTTGAATAGTTACTTACTGAAAAACTTGAAAGTGTGACACGCTCATAGCCAGTATTTTTAAGACCTTCGACCAGATAATTAAAAATTTTTTCCGGGCTTCTTTCCCTCCATGGACGATAAATATTTGTTGCCTGACAGAATTTACAGTTGTGCACACAGCCCCTGCTTATTTCTAAGTTTAGCCTATCGTGAACTGTTTGGACATAGGGAACTATGGGTTTAGTAGGATAAAAACTTTTTTCTAAATCCACAATCCTATTTTTAATAAATGTCTCTTTATTTTGTCTATGAATACCTGGGACATATATCCCTTCAATCTTTGATAATTTGTAAAGTAATTTTTCTTTATTTTTTGACTCATCTGAAAATTTATGTTCAATAGCACAATCAATCACCTGATTTATCACATCTTCTGCTTCTCCAATTACAAACAAATCAAAAAAGTCAGAAACTGGTTCAGGGTTAAAACATACAGGCCCGCCTGCTATAATAAGTGGATATGTCCAATTTTCGTTGTTTCTATCTTTTGCAAGTAATGGAATTTTTGCAAGGTCTAAAATCGTAAGTATGTTTGTAAAACAGAGTTCATATTGAAGTGAGAAACCAATAATGTCAAAATATTTTAATGGTGTCTCTGTTTCAAGTGAAAAAAGTTCTATATTTTCTCTTCGCAATATCTCTTCCATGTCAGTGTCAGGACAAAAGACCCTTTCTGCAAGAGAGTCGTCTCTTGAATTAACTATATGATAAAGTATCTCAATCCCAAGATTAGATGCACCTATTTCATACATATCAGGAAAACAAAAACAGAATTTTAGTTTAGCACTGTTTTTCTTTACTGAATTAAATTCTGAATTTATGTATCTTGATGGTTTTTTAACAAAAGGCAAATATTTTTCTATCAATACATAAACCTCCTTATGTTTATTGAAAAAAGTATTCCTAAACAGATTAAAGATGAAATAAGGGATGAACCACCATATGAAACAAGTGGCAAAGGAAGTCCTGTTATAGGCATAAGTCCAACCACCATTCCAATATTTACTATACTATAAAAAGCAAACATAGTTCCAAGTCCTGCAGCGACAATAGAACCATAACTATCTCTACTTTCATAGGCAATATTTACTATTCGCCATATTAAAAAAACATATAAAATTATCATAATCATTGAAAATACAAATCCTGTCTCTTCTGAAATAAGAGAAAATATAAAGTCAGTGTGCTGTGCTGGCAAAAAACCAAGTTGTGCCTGTGTCCCGTTGAATATCCCTTTGCCAAAAATCTTCCCACTTCCAACAGCAATTTTTGATTGAATTATGTTGTATCCTGAACCCAAGGCATCAACTTTTGGATTTATAAATACAACCAATCTTTTTCTTTGATGCTCTTTTATACTTTTCCCTACAAAATAAGAAGAAAATATTCCGAAAATGAATAGAAGATATGTGAAAATAAAATAAAAAACAGGGATATTAATTCTCCATCTTTTTAGAAACCACCATAGCAGGAATAGAAACAATCCAACAAATAAAACAAAAAACAAAAGTTCAATTTTATAGTTGAGAATTCCAATTAAAAAAGATGTCGTTTTTAAGTAAGGTGCTAACAATGTTTTTATAAGAGGAATGCTCATTGAAACAATTCCATAAAACACAAATGAAGAAAGATGTAAAACTCTTGCACCTGCACAATAAAGCATGACAAGAAAAACAGGAAAATATACAAGAGTTGATGAAAAATCGGGCTGAAGAAGTATAAGAACGACATTGCCAACAAGCATCAAAACAGGAATTGTAAGTTTTTGCCATCTGTATAATTCTTTTGAGTTTTTATCCAAAAAACCACCTAAGGATAAAATAAATAAAATTTTTGTAATTTCAGACGGTTGAAATGTAAACAAGCCAAAATCTAACCACGCTTTTGAACCTCTTATTGTTTTACCAAATATTAGAACTAAAATTAGTAAAAAAATGGATACAAAATAAATTTGTAAAAAATATTCGCGGAAAAATCTGTAATCAATCCCAATAAAAATCAGCATTAAAAGAATCCCAATAAAAAAAGCAAAAATTTGTTTGCCGACAAACAGCCATGGATTACCTGTCTGCAAAGTAGATGAATAAATAAATAAAAGTCCTGTGACAGTTAAAAATAAAGATACAAGAAGTAATTGCCAGTCAATAAATTTTAAATTACTGAAAAAAGTTTCTTGTCTTTTTATCATTGAAGTTTAGAAAATATTTTCTGCGCTATTGGTGCTGCAACCGCACCACCTTTTCCACCATGCTCAACAAAAATAGATAAAGCCAATTTTGGTTTTTCTACAGGGCCATAACAGACAAACCAAGCATGGTCAGGACCATGAGGATTTTCTGCTGTTCCTGTTTTTCCTGCTATTGTTAAATTTTGAACTTTTGCTGCACGGCCAGTCCCTGCCTCAACAACATTTATAAGCGCCTTTTCAATTTCATTCCATACATTTTCATGTAATTCAATTGTTGATATTTTCTCTGGTTTATGCTCATAGACAATTACTCCATCCTGTGTTAAAATTTTGGATACAAGATAAGGTCTATATATCTTACCTTTATTTGCAACAGTAGAAACCAAACTTGCAAGTTGTAAAGGAGTAACAGTTAAGTAACCCTGACCAATAGCAATGTTAACAGTATCCCCATCAGCCCATTTTTTAAACTTTGTTTTTCTCCAACTACTCACAGGCAAAAAACCACATTTTTCTGAGGGCAATTCAATCCCGAGGGACTTACCAAGATAAAATTTTTCTGCATAAGATATCATGTTTTCAATTCCCGATTTTAACCCCACATTGTAAAAATATACATCACAGGAATTTGTAACCCCTGAGAGAAAATCCATTGTCTTATGGCCTTTTTCTTCCCAGCAGCGAAATGTCTTTCTGCCAAGTGTAAAATATCCTGGACAGAAGTATTTATCATTTACCGTGATTTTTCCTTCATTCAGCGCTGATATAGCAGTAACAATCTTAAAGACAGAACCTGGTGGATACTCCCCTTGAATTGCTCTGTTGAACAAAGGTAAATTTTTGTCAGAAAAATACTTCAATCTTTCTGAACTTGCACAGACAAAAAGATTTGGATTAAATCCTGGTTTTGAAACTAAAATCCTAACTGCTCCGTCTCCGGGATCTAAGCCAACTATTGCTCCCGCAAGGCCAGTTTTTTCCAAACACTCCTCTGCAATTTTTTGCAGTTCTATATCAATTGTCAGGTAAATATCTTTGCCCGGGGAAGGGACAATTCTCTGAGTTATATTTGTCTGCTGGCCTTTTGCATCTGTCTCTATCAGCCAGCCGCCGTCTTCGCCACGAAGAAACAAATCATATTCTTTTTCTATTCCTGTCTTTCCAATTAAGTCGCCCTGTTTATATCCGAGATGTTGCTCTTCTTTTAGTTGTGCCTGATCAATTTCGCTAATATATCCAATTACATGACTGCAAATTTCATTATAAGGATAAGTTCTAACCATTTCAGTAACAACTGAGATGCCAGGAAGGTCTATCTTCTGCTCAAGCAGTTTAAACATCAAATCTCTTGAAATATCTTTTGAAAGACAGACCGACTTTCTCAAACTGTAACTTTCGATTATTTTATTTTTTACATCCGGGATGAGTTTTTCTATTTTCATTATAAAATCGCTAAAAATTTCAGGGTTCTTCTTACTCAAAAAAGGATAAAAGAATACAGAAACGCTTGGCCTATTTTCACACAGAACCTTTCCATTGATATCGTATATTATGCCCCTTGGCGCTCTTTCTAAAAATAATTGTGTCCTGTTTTGTTCTGAAAGTTTATAAAAATAATCACCTCTTATAACTTGAATATAAAAAAATCGAAATGAAATAATGACAAAACTTAGCAATATCAAAATAAAAAAAATTTTTAATCTCGAGACAAACCTTTCATAAACTACCGATAATTCGCCTTCCCAGACCATTTTTTTATCCTTTTTGTCAGTAAATCTAACAACTTAAAAGTAAAAGGAGTGAAAAAGCAATTGACGCCAATCCTTCCTAAGAACACACTAAATCCCATCCAGCAGGAACTCTCCGGGAAAAAAATCTTACAAAAGAGAAAAATAAATAAATAATAAAAAGATAAGACAAAAAAGCAAAGCAATAACTGAACTTTAATCTTGTCTTCATCAACTTTATGGCTCATTTTCCCCAACAAAAAACCTAAAATAGTAAGCACTAAACTTCTCAAACCAAAAATTGATACAGAAAATATATCCAGAAGAATACCACTTAAAAAACCATAAAATTCACCAAAAATAGACCCATACTTCAACGAAAAATAAATTAAACTTATAACTAAAAATTCCAAGACAATATTTGAAAAAAATATATAAAGCGAGAATAGAATCTGCAATACCAACAAAATTAGAATCGTTAAAAAAATAAAAAAATAGAAAATCATTTTTGAACTATTAGAATAAAATCTATCTTATTCCAGTTTATAAAAGGTCTCACAATAGCCTTCTTAAAATATGTGTTCTGCTTAGAAGAAATTTCACTTACAGTTCCTATAGGAATTCCTTCAGGGAAAATTTCTCCTATGCCACTTGTTATTATTTCGTCTCCTATTCTTATATCACTTAATGGCAAGAGATAATCAAATAATAGTTCTGATTTATTTTGACCAATTATAACTCCAGTTTCTCCAGAACGAACAACTTTAGCCGGAACACAGGACAGAGCATCAGTTAAAAGTAGAACTTTTGCAGTAGTGCCTTGAACCTCAACGATTCTGCCTAAAAGACACACCTGATTTTTGGATATGCTTAATACAGGTGAATCCTTTTTTGCCAAACTTAAATTTTCAATATCAACAAGAATAGTTTTAAACCAATCATTTGGGTCTCTCCCTATAACCTTTGCTATGGAAATTTTGTAAGGAAAAATTTTTTTAAGATTCAATATTTCTCTAAGTTCAGAGTTTTCTCTCAAAATTGTTTCGTATTTTTCACGAATATATTCCAGTTCTTCTATCTGTTTTTTCAATTTTTGATTTTCCTGGTGTGTTTTAACAAATGAAACTATATTTTCTCCAAGAAGGTGTGATTTATCAACTATTCTTAAAGCTATTTCTGGAACCGGGGATAGGAAGTAATGTATGAGATTTTTTATTGCAACAACTTTCTCTGTCAAATCCAGTAAAATAAGGATGATACTTAATACTGAAAGGATTAATAAAAATATGGTGGGTTTATGTTTCACTATGTTAGGTTTTACATTAAATCTTCAATTTTCAATCTTGAATCGTTTCTGTTTTTACTATACTAAACTTTTACGTGCTTTTCTTATATTGTCGAGTTCTTCAAGATATTTTCCTGTCCCATAAACAACACAGGTAAGAGGGTCATTTGCCAGTCGAACTGGTAAATGTGTTTCTTTTGAAATAAGTTCACACATACCCCTAAGAAGAGAACCACCACCTGCCAGAACAATTCCTTTATCAACCAGGTCAGCGGAGAGTTCTGCGGGTGTTTCTTCCAGGGTTGACTTTATCAGTTCTATAATTGATTTCATGGGTTCTAAAAGCGCCTCTCTAATTTCTTCAGAACTAATTTTGATTATCTTAGGAAGACCTGTCACCTGGTCTCTACCCTTAACTTCAAGTGATGTCTCTTCTTCCATAGGATATACAGAGCCAATTTTTATTTTTACTTCTTCTGCAGTATTTTCTCCAATCAGAAGATTGTATTTTTTTCTGAAATACTGAACTATTGCTTCATCCATTTCATCACCAGCAACATCAAGTGACCTGGAAATTACCATTCCACCAAGTGACAAAACAGCAACTTCTGTGGTTCCTCCTCCTATATCTACAATCATATTTCCCTGTGGCTCCTGTATAGGAAGGCCAGCACCAATAGCTGCTGCAAGAGGTTCTTCAATTAAGTGAACTTCACGGGCTCCTGCCTGAATAGCAGATTCACGCACAGCTCTTCTTTCTACTTCTGTTATTCCTGATGGCACACCTATTACGACACGAGGATGTAGCAAACTTTTTCTGTTATGCACTTTCTTTATAAAATATCTTATCATTTTTTCTGTTACTTCAAAATCAGCGATTACTCCATTCCTCAAAGGTCTAACAGCAACTATATTTGTTGGTGTTTTGCCAAGCATCCTTTTTGCTTCTGCTCCAATTGCTACTACTGTTTTTGTATCTTTTTCTATTGCCACTACAGATGGCTCCATTAAAACTATTCCTTGACCTTTGACATAGACCAGAACACTTGCTGTTCCAAGGTCTATTCCCATATCATTTGAAAATAAACTAAATAAGAAATTAAACATATGAGTTTTATTGAACTAATTTAACTATTGCTGTTTCAGCAGAATCACCTTGTCTTTGTTTAAATTTCAAAACCTGAACATATCCACCATTTCTATTCTCATATCTTGGGACAATAACTTCTCTTAACTTCTTTAGAGCATCCTTATTCTTTATTTCACTTAAAACAGATCTCCATGAATGCAAATTTTTTTTCTTTGCTTTGTTGATTATTTTTTCTGCATACTGTCTTAACAATTTTGCCTTTGGTAAAGTTGTTTTTATTTTTTCATTCACCAAAAGTGATACACATAAATTCCGTAAAAGCGCTCTTCTACCAGAAGTTGTTGTTAACATTTTATTCTAACACCATTCCTAAACTTAAGTTATGTTCTTTTAATTTTTCCTTAATTTCATCAATTGACTTTTTACCTAAATTTCTTAAACTCATAATTTCTTCCTCTTTTTTTGTTACAAGGTCACGCAAAGTCATAATCTGAATACCTTTCAGGCAGTTAAAAGGTCTTGAAGAAAGCCCCAGAATTTCTATTGGCTGGTCAAGCAATTCTTTCATCTTTTCCTGTTGAATGACTTCAATTGTTGAAACTGGTTTTATTTCTTTTTCTTCTTCTTTGGCAAGAAAAACGCTAACAGTATCCTTTAATATTTTTGCAGAGTAAGTAAGAGCATCCATTGGCATAATACTACCATCTGTCCAGATTTCAATAATAAGTTTATCATAGTCAGTTCTTTGTTCAACCCTGGAGTTTTCCACTTCATAGTTTACTTTTATAACAGGGGAAAAAAGAGCGTCTATTACCAAAGTATCAATAGAATGGTATGGTTTTCTGTTATCCTCTGCAATGACATATCCTCTTCCACGATTAACCTCAAGTTCCATTTCTAAACTACCACCAGCACTTAAAGTCGCTATCTCCTGCTCTGGATTTATGATTTCTACATTCGGATTTTGTTTTATATCTTCTGCTTTTACAACTCTTTCTCCTTTTGCCTGCAAAGTCAAAATTTCTGGCCCTTTCGTATACATTTTTAATCTTATTTTTTTCAAATTTAGTAAGATTGTCATAACATCTTCTTTTACATTTTTCAATGTATCAAACTCATGTCTTACCCAATGTCCATCAGCAGTTCTTATTCGACATGAAGTAATAGCACAACCTTCTAAACTTGACAAAAGAATTCTACGCAACGAATTACCTATTGTATGTCCAAATCCCGGTTCAAATGGCTCTGCAATAAATTTACCATATGTGTTTGTCTGTTTTTCTGTAACAATCTCTCGAGGAAAAACCAAATCCAAATTGCTCATCTGAATGTCCTCCTATTTTTGACAAAAACCTATTTAGAATATAACTCTACAATAAGTGATTCATCCACTGGAAATGACATTTCTTCACGAGTTGGAATTGAAACAACAGTGCTTTCAAATGTCTCTTTATTTACATTTAGCCATGAAGGTGGCTGCAAAAATTGTTCAACCCATCTTTTTATTACAAGATTTTCTCTTATTTTTGGGTCAAGTTCTATCTTGTCATTCACTTTAACTCTATAGCCCGGAATTCTTATTTTTTTATTATTCACTTTTACAAAACCGTGTAAAATTAACTGTCGAGCAAATCTGATAGAAGGGACAAATGAGCGTCTCACAACATTGTCAAGACGCATCTCAAGTAACAACAATAGATTTTGTCCAGTTAGACCTGGCATCTTCTGTGCTTTCTTAAAATAGTTTCTAAATTGACGCTCATCCAACCATGCGATTAACTTTGTCTTTTGTTTTTCTTTTAATCTTTTGGCATATTCCGATTCTTTTGTTGCCTTTGTTTTAGCACTTGCTTTTCTTTTATCCAATACACATTTTGTAAAACACTTTTCACCTTTCAGAAAAAGTTTTTCTTTATAACTTCTGCATTTTTTACACAGTGAAATACCTTTTTTTGACATTTATACTCTCCTTGGTTTTGGCGGTCTACAACCATTATGAGGTATTGGTGTAATATCTCTTATAGAAATAATTGAAAGTCCTGCTGCTTGAAGTGCACGAATAGCAACTTCTCTGCCAGGACCAGGCCCTTTTACAAAAACAGAGGCCTGTTTTGCTCCAAGTTCTACTGCCTTTTTTGCTGCGCTACTTGCTGCTATTTGTGCTGCATAAGGAGTACCTTTCTTAGTTCCCTTAAAACCGCAGGAACCTGCTGTGGCCCAAAGTATTGTATCTCCCTTCTCATTTGTTATTGTAACAATTGTATTGTTAAAAGAAGAGTGAATATATACTCTTATCGGACCTGCTATTGATATCTTTTTTCTTTTTTTGGCCACCTTTATAATCCTCCTAAAAATGACACTTTTGCCGAAGGTAATTTTTATGTTGTCTGTGTCTTAGGTTGTGTTGGTTTTTTACCTGGCCTTGCCGAACCAACTGTTTTTCTTTTACCGCGACGAGTTCTTGCATTTGTTCTTGTTCTCTGCCCGCGGACAGGTAAATTTCTTCTGTGTCTTGAACCTCTGTATGAGCCAATATCAATTAGCCGACGAATATTCTGCTGAATTTCTCTGCGAAGGTCACCTTCAACTTTGTAGTTTGCGGATATTTCAGCATTTAGTTTACTTACTTCTTCTTCTGTAAGATTTTTTACCCTTGTAGCAGGATTAATTTGAGTTTTTTCAACAATTTTTTTAGCAAGTGTTCTGCCTATTCCAAAAATATAAGTTAAAGCAATATCAATTCTTTTTTCTTTTGGTAAATCTACTCCTGCAACTCTGGCCACTCTACTTGAACCCCCTTCTTTGTCAAGGTTAAACCTTGAATCTCCTAATTGAGTTACCCTTGCCTTTGCTTATGTCTCGGGTCAGAACAGATTACTCTTACAATATTTTTTCTTTTTATAACTTTACACTTCTGACAAATTTTTTTCACAGATGCTTTTACTTTCATTACTGTTTCTCTCTATATATAATTCTTCCTCTTGTCAAATCATACGGGGAAAGTTCAACTTTTACCTTATCTCCTGGTAAAATTTTTATATAATTCATTCTCATTTTTCCACATAAGTGTGCTAGAACTTTATGCCCACCTTTTATCTCAACCTTAAACATTGTATTTGGAAGAGTTTCAATTACTTTTCCTTCAACCACTATTTCTTCTTTCTTTTTCATAATATCAGATTGCTCTTAAAAACTTGTTAGAATTTGTGGACTATTTTCTGTAATTGCAATCATATGCTCATAATGAGCACACATTTTATTATCCACAGTTTGAACTGTCCAGCCATCAGGAAGAATTCTAACTTGCCAGGTGCCCATAGAGACCATTGGTTCTATTGCCAAAACCATGCCATTGGTAAGAACTGGCCCTGTTCCCATTTTTCCAAAGTTTGGGATTTCTGGTTTTTCATGTAATACTCTGCCAATTCCATGGCCCACAAAATCCCTGATTACTGAAAAACCATTTTTTTCTACATAATTCTGAATTGCTGCTGATATATCTCCAACTCTATAACCAGCATAACAAAATTTAATCACTTCATTAAAACAATTCTTTGTGACTTCAAGTAATCTTTTTATATCTTCTGAAACATTTCCAACAGGAACAGTTTCAGCAATATCTCCATAAAATCCTTTATGTTTTATCCCAATATCTATTTTAACTAAATCTCCTTCTTTTATTATTTTTTTTTCACTCGGTATTCCATGGACAAGTTCATCATTTATTGAAGTGCAAATCTTCCCAGGAAATCCTCTATAACCTAAAAAGGCCGGCTCCACATCAAACTTATTCATCTGTCTTGAAGCGACCTCTTCTAAATCTTTTGTGCTCACTCCTGGTTTTATCTGACTCTTAACTTTGTCCAGAATCTCGCTTACAATTTTAGCACATTCTTTGAGAATTTCAATTTCAGACGATGTTTTTATTTCAATCAAGTCAGTTGTAACCGGCATTTTTTAATAAATTTATAGTGTCCTGAAAGACCTTTTCTATTGATTGGTCAGCATTTACTTTTTTTAACAATTTATTTTTTAAGTAATAACTAACAAGTGGCTCTGTTTCTTTTTCATAAACCTTAATTCTTTCTGTCACTGTCTGAAGTTTATCATCTGGTCTTTTAACAAGTTTTACATTACAAATATCGCACAGTTCATCATTTTTGGGTGGCTGTGTAATTAAATTATAATCTCTTTTACATACCGGGCAATGCCTTCTTGCTGATAATCTCTTTATACTTAAATCAACCGGAAGTTCAAAATAAATTACAGAATCTATTTTCATCCTTTTTGAGTCAAGATAATTCTTAAAAAACTCTGCCTGGTTTATGTTTCTTGGGAAACCATCAAGTATAAAGCCATCTTTACAATCATTTTGTTCAATTCTCTGTTGAACAATTTCAGAAACTATATTGTCAGGGACAAGCAATCCACCTGTAACATAACTTTTTATTTTTTTTGAAAGTTCTGATTCTGTCTTCAATATGTCTCTAAATATATCACCTGTTGAAATATGAGGAATATTAAGGTGCATTGACAACATTTTTGCCTGTGTGCCTTTTCCTGAGCCCGGTAAACCCAAAAGTATTATATTCATTTACAAAATAAAAAAGGAGATTGCTTCACTAATGTTCGCAATGACAACTTTGTTGTCACTTTATATTAAACCATCTTCCTTTTATTCTTCCGTGTTTCATGAAACCTTCATAATGACGCATAATCATCTGTGACTCAATCTGCCCAATTGTATCAAGTGCAACTCCTACAACAATTAAAAGCCCTGTTCCTCCAAAGAAAAAAGGAGCATTAAACCATTTTCTTAAAAGGTCAGGAAGAATAGCAATCAAAACAACAAAAATTGCTCCGCCAAGAGTTATTCTTTCAATTATCCTCTGAACATAGTTGGCGGTCGCCTCTCCAGGTCTTATTCCAGGGATAAATCCACCCCATTTTTTCATATTTTCAGCAAGTTCCTGTGGGTTAATAATTATTGAATTATAAAAATAACAGAAGAAAATTATAAGTCCTGCATAAATTATTTCATAAACTATAGAACCGCGATTCCAGAAACTGCCAATTTTTTGTGCAATTGGACTTTCTGGAAAAAACTGCAGAAAAGTCAAAGGTGCTGTAAGAACAGATATAGCAAAAATAACAGCAATTACTCCTGCCTGGTCAACTTTTAATGGAAGAAAAGTACTTGCTCCTCCATACATTTTTCTTCCAATGATTCTTTTTGCATATTGAACTGGAATTTTTCTTTGAGCTGTTTCAACCCATACTACTGCTGCAACAACAGCCAAAACTAAAACGATTAAAACTAAACCTGACAGAAGAGAAATTTCTTCAAGTCGCAACAATCTGAAAAAATCCTTAATTGAACCTGGCAGACGGTCAACTATTCCAGAAAAAATTATTAAAGAGATTCCATTCCCTATGCCAAATTCAGTAATTTGTTCTCCAATCCACATAACAAAAATTGTGCCTGTCACAAGTGTAATTATAGTAATTAAAACAAATCCCAAGGTAGGATTTTCAACAACTGGAACTCCACCAGGAGCAGGCGTTTTTGAAATCATCATTGTAAGACCGAATGACTGAATAGCGCCAAGCAGGACTGTTGCATAACGGGTTAATTGATTTATTTTCTTTCTTCCCATTTCTCCTTCTTTAGAAAGTCGGTCAAGATAAGGTATGACATGTGCACCCTGCAAAAGAGACATAATGATTGAAGCATTAATATATGGAATCACACCCAATGAGAAAACAGACAATCTGCTTAATGCACCACCTGAAAATATATCTAAAAATCCAAGTAATGAATTTCTATGCACTTCAAATAATGACCTAAGAGCAGCAGGATTAACCCCTGGGATAGGAACTCCTGCTCCAACTCTACAAACAGCAATTAACCCAAGAGTGATTAAAACTTTCTTTTTAAGTTCTGGTATCTTGAATATGTCAATAAATGATTTCAACATAGATTTTTTCTATTTATTTTCTTCTTTCTGCTGAACTTCTGCTTGTAATTTTTTTATTGTTCCACCTGAATTTTTAATTTTTTCTTCTGCTTTTTTTGAAAACTTATGAGCAGATATAGTCAATGGTTTTGTAAGATTGCCATCTCCAAGAATTTTTACTGGAAGATTTTTTTTCTTTATTATTTTTTTCTCAAAAAGTATTTCAGGAGTGACCTCATCATTCGCAAGAAAATTTTTATCCAAAGTTTCTAAGTTAACATAGTTATATTCAACCTTAAAAGGTTTATTCGTAAATCCCCTTTTGGGAATTCTTCTTAAAAGAGGCATCTGGCCACCTTCAAACCAGGATGGTTTTGGGTCACCAGAGCGTGCCCTTTGACCCTTAGTACCTCTTGTAGAAGAGCCACCATGGCCTGAACCACGGCCATGCCCAAGAATTTTTCTGCGATGTTTCGAGCCTTTACTGGGTTTCAATTCAGAAAGAGTTATCATAAACCTGTCTCCGGAATATTTACATATAATTTATACTTTTCCTCTCAATTCTAAGACTTTCTCTTTTGTTTTTAATTTACTCAATCCGTCAACAGTTGCATATGCAACATTTACTGGATTAGTAGAACCTAAACATTTTGTAAGGATATCTTTTATCCCTGCTGCCTCAAGGACCGCTCTGACAGATCCACCCGCAATTACTCCTGTTCCAGGTGCAGCGGGTTTCAAAAGAACTTTTGATGCACCACATTTTCCTACTATCTCATGAGGAATAGTAGTGTTTAAGAGAGGAACTTTTTTCATTGATTTCTTTGCTCTATATATTGCTTTCTGGATTGCCTGTTGAACCTCTTTTGCTTTTCCTATTGCTACACCTACACTTCCATTCATATCTCCAACTGCAACCACAGCATTGAAAGAAAGTCGCTTTCCGCCTTTTACTACTTTTGAGACACGATTAACTGCAATCACTGTTTCTTTGAAAACAGGTTGTTCAGTTTTTTCTTCTATATTTTCAGTAATAATTTCAGGTGTTGCCATAATTCCCTCTTTAAAATTTTAATCCAGATTCTCTTGCTGATTCAGCCAATGCTTTAATTCTTCCATGGTAAAGTCTGCCATTCCTATCAAAAACAACTTCTTTAATGTTTTTTTCTATAGCTCTTTTCGCAAGGAGTTTACCAACTATTTTAGCACATTCTGTTTTTGTGACATTTTTTAAATCCTTCCTAATCTCAGGCGAAAGAGAAGATGCACTCACAAGGGTTACACCTTTGGAATCATCTATAATCTGAGCATATATATGTTTTAAACTTCTGTAAACACTTAACCTCGGTCTTATAGATGTGCCAAAAATTTTCTTTCTAACCCTTTGTTTCCTAAATAACAATTTTTCCTGTTTAGTTCTACTCATGTTTATTTCTTAACCCCTGCTCCGACAGTGATTGCTGCCTTGCCTGCTTTTTTAATGACTCTTTCGCCAACATATCTTATACCAAAACCTTTGTAATGGTCAGGTGGTTTTATTCTTCTTATTTGAGCGGCAACTTCTCCAACTAAACTTTTATTCACACCTTGAACAGTTATCAGCACTCCTTTTTGGTCAACTGTGATTTTTATATCTTTTGGTATTTTAAATTTAACAGGGTGACTGAACCCCAATCTTAAAACAAGTTCATCGCCTGAAATTTGTGCCTGAAATCCAACCCCGCGAATTTCTAACTCCTTTTTGAACCCCTGATGCACGCCAATTATAGCATTTCTAATAAGAGCCCATGTAAGTCCTTGAAGCATCTTATCTTCACGCTCATCTTTTTCTCTATTGACAAATATTTTATTGTCTTGTATACTGACTTTAACTCTTGGATTGATTTTTTCTGTCATTTTACCAAGAGGTCCGGTAACTTCAATTTGACTATCTGTCAATTTAACAGAAACTTTTTCCGGGATAATTATTGGTTTTTTGGCTAAGTGACTCACTCTTGTCGCACCCTCCTTCATTTCATTCAGTCGGGTTCCCTCGCAAAGTAAGGTTGTTTTGCTTTGCTCGGTGCTCCACAAGGGGGGCTCTGCCCCCCATTTCTTCGTCGCTCGCTTCCTGCCTACGCTAAACTAACGCTACGGCAGGCGCTCGCTGAACCCCCCGAACCGGTTTTGTCTTCTGTCGCACCCTCCTTCATTTCATTCAGAAAGCAGAATCCTTCCTAAGTTACAATACAGAGAACCTCGCCACCAAGATGTCTTTTTCGTGCTTCTCTGTCAGTCAAAATACCTTTTGAGGTTGAAACTATTGCTATATCAAGTCCTCTATTAACTTTGGGCAATTCATGGTATTTTCTATAAATTCTTAAACCAGGTTTTGAAACTCTTTTTATTTTTGTGAATACTCTTTCTTTATTAGGGCCATATTTCAGATATATCCTCAATATTCCCTGTTTATAATCCTCAATCTTTTTGTAGGATGAAATATAACCTTCCTCTTTGAGTATTTTTGCTATTTCTTCTTTTATCTTAGATGCAGGAATATCTACTTTTTCAAGATATTTTTCATTTGCATTATTTATCATTGCAATCATATCAGCAATTGGATCAGTAGACATTTTTTTCTCCTACCAACTGGATTTTACCACTCCAGGTATTTCTCCTTTATGTGCAAGTTTACGAAAACATATTCTGCAAAGGCCAAAATCCCTAATAAATCCTCTTGGCCTTCCACAGATTCTACAGATATTTCTATATCTTGTTGAGTATTTCTGCGGTTTTTTCATTTTTGCCATAGATGAAATTGTTGCCATTTTGTTTTACTCCAAAAACTTTTTTATTTTTCCTTAAAAGGCATACCCATCAAAGACAGTAACTCTTTAGCTTTTATATCCTCTTTTGCATCAGTAACAATAGAAATATTCATACCTCTTGCTTTATCTGATTTATCAATATCTACCTCAGGAAAAATATATTGCTCTGTCAATCCAAGATTGTAATTGCCTTTACCATCAAACCCCTTAGGACTTAATCCCTGAAAATCTCTGATCCTTGGTATAGCTATTGATATCAATCTATCTAAAAATTCATACATCCTGTAACCCCTTAAAGTAACTCTCAGTCCAATTGGCATGCCTTTTCTAATCTTAAAATTAGAAATAGATTTTTTTGCTCTTCTAATCTGAGGCCTCTGTCCTGTTATCGCTGCAATTTCATTTGTTGCTATATCGATTACTTTAATATTTTCCTTTGCTTCAGAAAGTCCAACATTTATTACTATTTTAACAAGTTTTGGAACTTGAAATGGATTCTTCAGATTAAATCTTTTCATCATTTCAGGTATGACTTTTTTTATATAATGTTCTTTCAATCTTGGCACATATTTCATTAAATTATCATCTCCCCGCACTTTCTGCATATTCTAACTTTTTTACCATCTGAAAGAAAATCAAATTTAGGTCTTGTTGGCTGATCACACTTTGGACAAACTAACATAACATTTGAAATAGATAAAGGTTTTTCTATTT
>Ga0078972_1009442_pt1 | contig 19243 bp, 17 predicted proteins | sample YelNatPaOPGAMG01_FD_67568 | JGI IMG/M metagenome (GOLD analysis project Ga0078972, IMG submission 67568) | Hot spring thermophilic microbial communities from Obsidian Pool, Yellowstone National Park, USA - OP-RAMG-01 (SPADES assembly) (version 2) | ecosystem: Environmental > Aquatic > Thermal...
TGGTGGCTTTTCCTTACCTCGGTTTTCTGCTGGGTATCAAGAAACCAGAATGGCTGGAGCCAGCCTTTCTGGTCAATTTTTTCAAGAGCAAAAGTGAGGAACACACCTATAAGCTGCTGGATACTTCGGTCATCATTGACGGTCGTATTGCCGAAGTTTGCGATACTGGTTTTATTGAAGGGGTGCTGGCTGTTCCTCAATTTGTGCTTAAAGAACTGCAGCTGGTGGCTGATTCCCCTGACCCATTAAAGCGGCAAAGAGGTCGGCGTGGCCTGGAGGTTTTAGACCGTTTGCAGAAAACTTCAAAAGTGAAGGTGGTAATTTCTGAATTGGATTTTCCTGAAGTAAAGGACGTAGATTCAAAATTAATCGAGTGCGCCAAAAGTCTTAAAGGTAAAATCATCACCAATGATTTTAACCTGAACAAGGTGGCCAAACTCCAGGGAATTGAAGTGTTGAACATCAACGAGCTGGCCAATGCCCTGAAACCAGTGGTCTTGCCTGGCGAAACCATGCGCGTTTTTATCCTTAAAGAAGGCAAGGAAAAAGACCAGGGGGTGGCTTATCTGGATGATGGGACGATGGTGGTGGTGGATAATGCGCGGCGGATGATTGGTCAGACCGTAGATATTACCGTAACTTCGGTGCTGCAGACTACCGTCGGCAAGATGATTTTCGGACGCTATAACGGTGAGCTTCACTCCTAATTTTGTCAGGATGAGTAAAAAGATAACAAGGTAAGCCAGATGAAAAAGAGGGTCGGGCTGGGTTATGACCTGCATCGTTTAGTCCCAGGCAAAAAATTAATTCTTGGAGGCGTGGATCTGCCGGCGGATAAAGGATGTCTGGGCCATTCAGATGCGGATGTGCTGATTCATTCCCTTATTGATGCGCTCCTGGGCGCCTGCGGACTGGGAGACATCGGCCAGAAATTCCCGGATTCGGACCCGGCCTATGCCGGGATTTCCAGCCTGGAATTACTGAAGCAGGTGATGGAAGAAATCCGGGGAGCCGGTTTTTCGGTGATCAACACTGACAGTGTGGTGGTTCTGGAAAAACCCAAGATATCAGCTTATACGGATGCCATGAAAACCAATCTTTACCCGGTACTTGGTGTGGCTCCGGATAAAATAAGTATCAAAGGGAAGACAGCTGAAGGCACAGGAGAAATAGGCCTTGGGGAAGCCGTGGCCTGTTGGTCCGTGGTTCTGGTGGCTCAGAACTAACCTGTTGATGGCTTTTGATTTAAATTGGTTAATCTGGTATAATTTATTCTAATAATTTCAGGGGAGTACAGTTTCTTAACTCGACATAAAAAAAGAAATAATAAAAATTTAACAGGGGGAAGAAACTACTCTTCTGGAAAATCCATTAAAGGAGTGTTAGATGAAATCATTAAAAGAGATTGCTGAAAAAGCATTTCTGTCTGAGGCCCAGCTTCGCCAGATCGAAGCCATCATCCTGAAAGACAATTTTTTCCCGCCAGAGACGGCGCGCCAGGAAATCGAAACCTTTTGCACCGACCTTGGTTTAAACAGTCAGTACTTTGAGACTACTCCGCTGGAGACCATAGCTAAGCACATCGAAGCTCTCAGGTCAGCGGAAATTCTGGCCACCCTGCGTGGGGAGAAGGAAGTCAAAATTGATTTCGCTACTGAACATGAGGCCGAAGCCTTTTACCTGGTCGAAGACAGTCATTACCGGGCGATTGAGATTGAAGAAAGAATAGAGAACAAATATCCCGGCTATCGCCTCCAGTCCTACCGCTCAGTACGTAAATTAAGAGGGGTTGAGTACCTGCGCTGGTACGTAGTCTGCAAACCAGAATTTCCTACCAAGGAAATTCTGCCGGAAGAAACGGATTTGAAAAAGATTGCTGACAAGGCCTTTGTCTGTTCCATTCCGAAAGAAACTTATGAAAGATACCAGGAATTGCTCAGGAAAGCCAAGGATACAGAAAGACCTTACATTGAGACTAATCATGTGACCAAGGACAACACCCTGCGCATTTCGGTGGTTTGCAAGAGCGATTCGATACCCAGGTTTTTTATCAATGTCTCAGATGTTCTCAATTCTCATGGACTTGTTTCCAGGCGCAAATACATAGAACATTTCGCCAACGGCAAGACCATTTTTACTTTTTATGTGGATGACATAAAAGATGAAGCTAAGCTGCATGACCTGGTGGAAGATATTTCTCTGATTTATGTCATTCCGGAAAGCTCGCTTTCCCGGCTGTTTCGGGAAGGTAAGCTCACGGCTCAGGAAACAGTTTTTGGTGTTTCGGCCTGGAGCTTCTGCCATCAGTTCTTAAGTTCCTACAATGAAGAGTACTTAAAACTTTCTCAGGCTTTGAAGGATTCTCCGGAGCTGCTCGGCTTGTTGCGGGAAATGAAAACCAGACTGGCCAAGGAAACCTTTACTGAAGACCGAGTCTGGGAGGCCCTGATTGATAATTATCAGTTCGTGAAAAAACTTTTTGTGGCTTTTGACAAAAAATTTAACCCGCTGGAGAAAGACCATAAAGCCGATGGTCTGCTCAGCGAACTGGGCAAGGAAATCAGCCGCGCTGTGCAGATCGAAGCCGACCGCATCGTCCTGCTCACCATCATTAAGTTTGTTAACTCCATTCTCCGCACCAATTTCTACAAGCGCGAGAAAGTCTCTATTGCCTACATGTACCAGCCAGGCTTCTTGAACAAAGTTGACTATCCTGTCACTCCTTTTGGTGTTTTCCATGTGGTTGGCAAAGAGCTGCGCGGGTTCCACATTCGTTTCCGTGATATTGCCCGTGGCGGCATCAGAATCGTGCGCTCTATCAATTATCAGACTTACCTGAATAATTCTGACTTCATCTTTGATGAAAACTATAACCTGGCCCTGACCCAGCAGAGGAAAAACAAGGACCTGGCTGAAGGTGGTTCCAAAGGAACTATCCTCCTGCGCTGGGGTTTCAACGATAAAATGACCGTGGCCTTCAAAAAGTACATTGATGGCCTGCTGGACCTGATGATGCCAGACAACAGCATTGTTGATTATTACGGCAAAGAGGTGATTCTGTTCCTGGGGCCAGATGAATGGACAGCTGATTTAATGGAATGGGCTGCTTACCGGGCCAAGGTTCGCGGTTATAAATTCTGGAAGGCCTTTACCACCGGCAAGCCCCTGAGCATGGGTGGCATCCCGCATGACCGTTATGGCATGACCACCAATTCGGTCCATGAATACGTGCTGGGTACCCTGGAAAAGCTGGGTCTTAAGGAAGAAAACGTAACCAAGGTCATGACCGGCGGTCCGGACGGGGACCTGGGTTCCAACGAAATCTTGCTTTCCAAGGATAAAATCCTGGCCATAGTTGATGGCTCTGGAGTCCTTTATGATCCGGCGGGTATCAACCGTAAGGAATTGACCAGACTGGCCAAGGCCAGGAAGATGGTGGAAAACTTCAACCGATCGTTGCTTTCAGCGAAAGGCTTTTTGGTTAACATTAAGGACCGGGATGTAACCCTGCCTGATGGAGAAAAAGTAGAAAACGGTCTGGAATTCCGCAACACCTTCCACCTGCATCCAAAATTTAAAGCCGACATTTTTGTGCCCTGCGGTGGACGTCCGGCTTCGGTCAACATCAACAACTGGAAGACCTGGATAGAGGAAGACGGGCGGCCCAGGTTTAAGGCCATAATCGAAGGAGCCAACCTGTTCCTGACCCAGGAAGCCAGGCTGAGACTGGAAGAAAAGGGCGTTATCATCTACAAAGATGCTTCCGCTAATAAGGGCGGAGTTACCTCCTCTTCTCTGGAAGTTCTGGCCAGCATGGTCATGACTGACAAAGAATGGGAAGAACTGATGTGTGTCAAAGGTAACCAGGAGTCGGATTTCAGAAAACAGTATGTTAAAGAAGTAATTGAGAGCATAAAGCAGAATGCTCGGATGGAGTTTGAGATTATCTGGAAAGAAAATGCTCGCACCGGACTGCCACGGGCTGTCCTGACCGATTTAATCAGCGAGAAAATCAATCAGATAAAGGATGCAGTGAGAGAATCTGACCTGATTAAAGATAAGACCCTGCTGAAGAAAGTTATCGAAATGGGTGTGCCCAAGTCGCTGATCGAGCTGGTGGGAGTAAACCGGATCATCAGTAAATTACCTGAAAACTATCTGAGAGCTCTGTTTGCCTCCCGGCTGGCTGGCCGCTATGTTTACAGCCATGGGCTGGAAGCTAACGAAATTGATTTTTACCGGTTCCTGGAAGAGTTCAAGAAGAGCTGAAGCTGACTGAGGTCGTCAACTTATTTCGCCAGTAATGTAGGCCCGGGTTCTGGGGTCCTGAGGAGAAACCAGGACTTCAGAAGCCGGGCCGAATTCTATAAGCTCTCCTAAGTAAAGAAAAGCTACATAATCAGCCAACCTCTTAGCCTGCCTCAGGATGTGAGTAACCAGGACGATGGTATAATTTTCTTTAAGTCGCAGAAGCTGGGCTTCTACGTTCCGGCTGGACTTCGGGTCGAGGGCTGAAGTAGGTTCGTCGCAGAGCAGGATTTCTGGTTCAACGGCCAGGCCTCGGGCCAAACAGAGCCTTTGCTGCTGGCCGATTGACAGCCGGCTGGCCGGTTCAAACAGGCGGTCTTTAACTTCTTCCCAAAGTCCGGCCAGGCGGAGGTAGCGTTCGACCACGCCATCAAGGGATTTTCTATTCCGCTGCCCGTGCAAACGCGGGCCGAAAGCCACGTTGTCGTAAATGGACATGGGCAGCACCTGTGGTTTTTGAGAAAGCAACCCCATTTTCTTTCGGATTTGGGTAACATCAACCTCAGGGTCGTGGATGTTTTTGCCGTCAACCAGGATTTCGCCCTCTACCCGGGCGGCCTCAACTTCATCCAGTAAGCGGTTGAAACACTTGAGCAGAGTAGTCTTGCCGCAGCCGGAGGGTCCGATGATCACGGTTATGCTGCGTTCAGGAATGTTCAGAGAAATATTTTTCAAGACCTGATTTTTGCCGTAAAAAACGTTAACGTTCTTTAGACTTACTCTTCCACGATCAACCATTTTTTGCTCCGCAATTGATAGTTTCTTTTGTTTTTTTATAATGCTTTATGGTTTCAAAAATAACTTTCATTTTATCCTGTGCCTGCCAAGTTTCCGGCTGAGGAACCTGGCCGCCAGGCTGATGGCCAGTATGAGCAGGGTCAGAATGGCGGCCGAAGCATAAGCCCTTTGCTGAACTTCAGGGAAAGGCGAATTCAGCTGGAAAAAAATGGCCAGCGGCAGAGTAGCGACTGGCTGTAAAAGAGAAGTGGTCAGGCGGTCGGTGTAGCCGGCGGTAAAAAGTACTGAAGCCGCATCTCCCAGACCTCTGCCGAGTGCGATGAGCACAGCAGTGACCAGTCCCGGGAAAACCTGTCTGAGAACAACTCTGGTAGCGGTCTGCCAGCGGTTGGCACCCATTGAGTAGGTGGCTTCTTTGAGCTCAGCAGGCACCAATCGGATGGTTTCATCGAGGGCTCGAGAAAGGATTGGTAATTCTACCAAGGCTAAAGTAATCATTCCGGCGAGGAGAGAAGCTCTGAGGTGAAAGGTCAGCATCAACAGAAAGCCAAAAGCGCCAAAAACAATCGAGGGAATACCCCAGAGGATGTCAAGAGCCAGCCTGATTGTTTCCGACAGGGTTGATTTTTTTTTCAGGTAAGTGTTGAGAAAAATAATTGCCGGCAGAGTCAGGATAAAGGCCAGCAAAGTTGCACCCAGGGTTATTTCTAACGAACCAACAAGGGCATTAAGGATTCCCCCTTCATGACCTAGGTAATAACCAGCACCAGGCGTCCTGGTTATCATAGATAATTTTAGGGCCGGCAGGCTCTTGCGCAGGATAGTCAACAGGATTAAGAGCAAAATTAAGGCCACAATAACAGCTGAGGCGAGCATTAAACGGTAGAAAGCCCGGTCAAGCCATTTGCGGCGCCTAAGCCTTGTTTCTGCCGTTGACAGTCTCATGTTAGCTAATTTGACCTCCTGACCAATCTTGATAGGTAAAGCCGGGCCAGCAGGCTAAAAATAATGACCATTAGCAGCAGGATCAGAACAGCCAGGTTCAAGGCTGATTCATAGCCGGGTATGGACAGCATTTCGCCGTAGTTGTTGGCCAGCAGAGCTGGTATCGGATAGGCCGGAGAGAAAAGCGAGCGAGGCACATCAGGCACATTGCCGACGACCATCAACACAGCCATGGTTTCCCCGAAGGCCCGGGCCAGCCCGAGAACACAGGCAGCCAGAAGCCCTGGACGAGCTTTTTTGAGGACAACCTGTCTGACAACTTCCAGGCGGGTAGCGCCCAGGGAAAGAGCGGCCTCCTTCAAACTGGCCGGGACAGAACTTAGCACTTCCACGGAAATGTTGATGATGGTGGGGAGGATCATTACCGCCAGGACAATTCCCGCGGTCAGAAGGCAATAACCTGAACTTGAAGCGCCGAAGAGGGGAGCCAGGTAATGGTTTACCATGGGAACCACCATCAGTATGCCCCACATGCCGTAGATGACAGAAGGCAGACCGGCCAGCAGGTCAATGGCCGGGAGGATTATTTTCCTGACCCGGTTCGGCGCGTATTCTGCCAGGTAAAGAGAAGTCAGCAGGGAAATGGGCAGAGCCAGGACAAAAGCCACGGCTGTTACCCATAGAGTGCCGAGGATGAACGGCCAGAGGCCGAACTGTCCTTTTTGCGGCTGCCAGGCTGAGGAAAAGATCAGCCGGGGCAGTGATTTCAAGGAAATGAGGGGCCAGGCTTTTAAAACTATGGCCAGGAATATAGCCACGGTCAGGAAAACTGGGAAAAAAGCCGTCAGGCCAGATATTCCCGCCGCTAGTTTTTCTTTTTTCATTTTGTTTTTGCCGTTTTCTGGATTTCCGGTGAAGCCGACCCGATTTTCATTTTTTCTTTTTTTAAGACATCCCAGGATAAGCGGACATAACCGGTCTCTTCGACCAGGCTTTGTCCCTCTTCCAGACACCAGCGCAGGAAAGGCGCCGTTAATTGATTACGTAACGGTTTGGTGATGACCAGGTAAAGATCTCTGGCAGGGGGAGAAGGATACAGACCAGAAGCTATGGCCTGTTTAACCTTTTCTCTGGTGAGGTAGAAATTTTCTTCTGCTGAAAGCTGGCCATCCTCGTTGAGGTCCAGAGGACCGATGACCAGGCCGGTATGCGGTTGGTCCGTCCTGGGGTTGAAAGCGAAGTTCAGGTTGTTAAAGCCAAGTCCCAACGGGTCCCGGCGGACGGCCTCGACCAGGCCCGGGTCCCCGTAGATGGCAATTCCTTTAAGGTCTTCCTGGTGAGCACCGAGAAAAGCAGCCCAGGTTTCTGCTGCACCACAGGCGTCAGACCTGGTGTAAAGATGAATGGGCGTCTGCCCCCGCTGTCCGACCAATTCTTCCCAGAACTTAATGCGTCCTTCTATCCAGACTTCCCGTAGGCTTGTCCGGCTGAGCCCTTTCTTCTGGATAAGCCCGAGGAAAGGATTCTTCTGATTCAAGGTGGCCACCACGGCGTCGCGGGCTACGGCCACCGGCAGAGCTCCCCGGCTTATCTCTTCGGGGTACACCTTACGCGAAACCAGGGCAATATCTACCAGACCGGAAAGAACATCGGCCATGCCTTTCCCTGCCCCACCGGCCTGGAGGTCAATTTTGACGCCGGGGTATATTTTTTGAAATTCCTCAACCCACCTGGCTGCCAGGGGGTAGATGGCCCAGGCGCCGGAGATGCTCAGCTGTCCTTTAAGCTGGAGCGGCTGTTGGGTTGAGGAGGAATTTTCTCGTCTGGTTAAGGCAGAAACCTCAGCCACAGGCCAGGTCAGAGTCAGTGAAAACAGGAAAACAAGGACCAGGAACGCTGAGCAGTTAAACCCGACAATTTTCTTCCTCCTAAAATTTGACCGGACTTTTGGAAAACTTTTAACAGTTTCAGTTCTTGACTTCTGGGTATAACCTATGAACGCCAATGGCATTTTATTTCTCCGTTTCTGTCTTTGGTTTTTTTCCTCTAAAAGAAACATCTTTTATGCTTCCTCCAGCCTAAAAACCGACCTGGAGTTGAACCAGCAAAGCATGAGCATCGGGTTGGACCTCGCGGTTATGGTATTCATAATTTACCTGCAGTTTTGATTTGGGGGTAATAAACCAGTTGGCTCCAGCGGTGTAAACTACGGTCTTCTGCCCAGGAAGAGACAGGTCTAAATTGACGGTGTCCAGTCGTCCGATTAGCTGGAACTTTTCGGGTTTCACCGAATAAGCCAGAAGCGCATACCAGCCCTGCTTTTTCTGCTGGTCATCGGTGGTTCTTAAGTATTCAGCCTGAAGCAGGAAGCGCCCCTGAGTGAGGCTGGCTTCCAGGCCGTACTTATTTCTTACTAAATTAGTAGGAAATCCAACGGCCAGCTTTTTCCCCAGGTAAAGAGAAAAACCGGCTTTCAGCCCTGGGGCTGCCCGGAGCAGAAATCGGCCGCAAAAATCTTTCCGGTCGTTGTCATCTTTTCGGTTTATGCCTGAACCATTGAGCAGTCCGAGGTTGTATTCAAAAATTGAATAGCTCCCAAAAAGAGCCACTCCCTGGTCACGTCCGGTGGCGGCATTATCCCGGCCTGGAGCCAGGAGGTCCACGGTCTGGGAACGGTTAACAGTCAAAAGCTCGCCGGCAGAGGTGGTGTTTTCCAGCCCGAAGGGCACCAGGAATTGTCCCAGGCGCAGGTTTAGCTGATCGTTGAGAACTACCTCGGCTAGGGCATCGCGGAGAACCGGTGATTTGGCCAGGTCCGCCTGGATTTTAAAACGAAACCATTTAACCAGAGTTCCGGACAGGGAAAGCCTGGCCCGGTTTATAAAGAAGGAGTCTTTTTCCGTATTCTTCTCGCTGAATTGAAACTGAGTGTATCCCGAAAGTTTCAGGGGCACGGAACTTTCCACCACGGCTGCTGATGTGGGTTTTCCCTTTTCTTCGGCTGAAAGGGAAGAAGAAGGCTGCAGGGCGGTAAGGAAAAAGAATAAAAATGGCCACAAGAAGATAGCACGGTTGAAGCTTTTCATTTGGATTTCTCCAGGCGTCGCTGTTGGTTCAAGCGCTGCTGTCTTTTAAGCACATCAGCAAAAGTGGTCTTTTCCAGGTGGGCGGCGACCATGTCCCGGACTTCTTTCCAGAGCAGGCGCAAACCACATTGTTCTTCGAGCGGGCAGGGCTCGTGCTCAATGACGCTGACACAATTGATGGGAGCTAAGGGGCCGTCCATCACCCTGATTACCTCGGCTACCGTGATCTCAGCCGGGGGCCTGGCCAGGTAATAACCGCCGTTCGGTCCTTTTTTACTTTTCACGTAACCGGCCCTTCTTAGCAGGAGAAGAATCTGTTCTAAAAATTGCTGGGGGATGGCCTGCCTCAGGGAGATGATTTTAATGGGTACAGGCCCCTGGCCGTAACAGGCAGACAACTCGACCATGGCCCGGCTGGCGTATTCACCCTTGGTGGAAAGCCTCAACTTCTTAGCCTCCTTAATAGTTGACTAAGTTAATCAACTTTATCATATATTAAAGGTACCCCGGCCTGTCAAGAACTTTTTTCAGGACTAGGTCAGCCAGGAATAAGGATCATCATGGCTTGAAACCTGAGACAGCCGTCCAGAACCGGACCCGGGTAAACGATGGTTTTCTCGTGACCAGAAGATCAGAATAAAAAAATGACAGCCCGAGCGGGGTGAGTTATAATAACGAAAAAAGGAGGTTAGCATGAAGAAAAAAATAATTTTTAACATAATTATGGGGTCGTTGCTTTTTACTATTCTGGGCTTGTTGGTTTTAGCCCAGAGTGGTCGGCCGAAAGTGGTCTTTAAAGAAAAAGAATGGAATTTTGGCCAGATAAAGCAGGGCGAGGTAGTTACCCATGAATTTATCTTCCGCAATGAGGGGACGGCGCCCCTTAAAATAAGCCGGGTCACGACCTCTTGCGGCTGTACGGCAGCCCTGGTTTCGGCCAACGAGCTGGCTCCTGGTCAGGAAGGACGGTTGAAGGCAACTTTTGACTCCCGCGGTTATTATGACAAGGTGGTTAAGTATATCTATTTTGAATCCAATGACCCGGAGCAGCCCCGTCTGGAATTGACCATCACCACCACAGTTGAGGTGGGGCCGTCTCCCAGAGTAGAGCTTGACCGTTATAACGTGGACCTGGGCATTTCCCTTGAAGGCGAAGAAGCTTCGGCGGTAATCAACCTTAAGAACACCGGTCAGCTTGAACTCAACCTGGATAGTGAAATTACCGAGGCTTCTTTTTATGCTAAGGGTAAGAAAATCTCTTTTCCCTACCGTCTACCGGCCGGCAAGTCAGTCGAGCTGGAAGTTCGTTTTCCAGGCAAATCAGGTCGCCTGGGGCTGCTGAGAGATTATATTCTGCTCAAGACCAACGACCCAATACGCTCAACGCTTTCTGTGTTTGTTACCAGGTATGTAGTTACCAAAGAAGAGTTGAAAAAGCTTTTTGAAAAATACGGCAAAGACCTGGGAATAAAATAGAATTCAGCAGGTTAAATTGAAATTTCCTTGGTTTTCAGTCAAAGGAAAGGTTTTATCAGGATGGCGCGGTTCGGCAGGAACTTCCAGAATGTTGCCAAGAAACTGAGTTTGGGAGATAAACCAGAAGGTGCGACTATTTTAGTGAATTAGGTTGAGCTCATGAAAAAACAGGAAGGCAGTAGAAGATGTCTAACCGTAAAGGTGCAGCCGAAAGCTGCCCGTCAGGAACTGATAAAAATAGCGGAGAATGAATACCGGGCGCGCCTGACTTCAGCCCCGGAAAAAGGCAAGGCTAATACAGAGCTGCTGGAACTTCTGGCCGATTATCTCGACGTTCCAGTCTCATGCCTGCGCCTGGTCCGCGGCGAGACTTCCAGAATAAAAATCATAGAGCTTTTTGAACCCCCTAAATGAGTGAACTTTTTAAGTGCCTTAAAGGGATGATTTGTTTCTGTTAACGGGTGTATGTTCCAGGGCCTAACCACTTGAGTGGCGTTCTCATAATGATTAAAATCAGAGACACGAAATTTATTTTCAGGAAGGTACATGACCTACCTCAACTTTGTGAGTTTCGTGGGGATTTTCCTTCTGGCTCTGGTAGCCTGGCTTTTTTCCAGTAATAAGAAGGTTATTAACTGGAAGGTAGTCTTCTGGGGCGTAGGACTTCAGTTGGTCTTTGCCTTTTTTATCTTCATGGTACCGGCCGGGGTAAAGTTTTTCCTGGTGATTAATGACCTAGTGGTGAACATACTCAATTCGGCGACGGCCGGAATAAAATTCCTCTTTGGCCGCCTGGCAGTTCCCCCGGGGGCCGTGAGCGAAAACGGGGAACCATCCCTGGGTTTTATCCTGGCTGTCCAGAGCCTGCCGACTGTGGTCTTTTTCGCCGCTCTGGTGGGCCTGCTTTATTATCTTAAAGTCATGCCCTTTCTCATCCAGGTTTTTGCCCGGATTTTCACCAAGCTGATGAGAGTGAGCGGAGCCGAAGCCCTGTGTGTTTCAAGCAACATTTTTGTTGGTGTGGAATCCTCGGTGGTAGTCAGGCCCTACCTCGAACGGATGACCACCTCGGAACTTGGAACCATCCTGACCGCTGGTATGGCTACGATTGCTTCTTCGGTGCTGTCTGTCTATGTCATGGTGCTTAAGGATGGGTTGCCGACCATAGCCGGTCATCTGGTTTCTGCTTCTATTCTTTCTGCCCCGGCGGCTTTGCTGACTTCTAAGTTAATTTTCCCGGAAACTGAGAAACCTTTTACCCTGGGGCTGGATGTAAAACCGTATTATGAAAAAGAAGACAACCTGATCATGGCTATCATCAACGGCGCCAACGCCGGGCTGAAACTGCTGGGCGGGATAATTGCTCTGCTGCTGGCTTTCCTGGGTTTACTGGCTCTTCTGGACCTTTTTCTCGGCTGGAGCGGTGGACAGATTAACAGGCTCCTGGGGATGTCCTTTGATTGGAAGGTATCAACAATCCTTGGATACGTTTTTTATCCTTTTACCCTGGCCATGGGTGTTCACCCCCACGATGCCCTGGCGGTAGCTAAACTCCTGGGCGAACGGGTAGTGGCCACAGAACTGGTCAGCTACCAGCATCTGGCCGGGCTGATTAAATCCGGAACGTTGGTTGACCCGCGCTCAGCTGTTATTGCTTCTTATGCCCTGTGTGGTTTTGCGCACGTAGCTTCGCTGGCCATTTTTATCGGTGGTATCGGGGCCCTGGCCCCAGGCAGACTCAAAGACCTTTCTCGTTTGGGGTTAAAAGCCCTGGTGGCGGCCACGCTGGCCTGTCTTATCACCGGGGCGATGGCCGGACTTTTTGCCGCGGGCCCAACCATTCTTCTCGGACATTAGAGGCTGTAAATTTAAAACTGAGAAATTTAGCAGCCGTAATTCGTCTCTATTTCGTCAGCCAAAGAAATAAGATTGTCTGTGGTCAACGAGGATGTGGTAAAATGAAAAAAAACGAAAAGGAGATGGGACAATGACAACTCAAATTAAAAACATCCTCTGGGCCACGGATTTTTCCGGAGAATCTTTAGCCGCTTTGAATTATGCCAGGTTATTGGCTGATAAATTTGGCGCTTCCATCACGGCCCTTCATGTAGTTCCGGATTTTTCTCCGGCTCTCTATGAGACCCGCGGGGTGCTGGTAGCGGAGCTGGTGGAAAAGCAGGAAAAAAGCAAAATCAAGGCCGCAAAAAACCTGGAAAAAATTCAGAACAAAACTGGAGTGAAGTTTTCCAAAATGTTAATTGAAACCGGTTCACCCGGGAAAAAGATAGCCGAGATAGCGGAAAAAGAAAAATGCCAGTTCATAGCCATCGGACGCAAGGGCCTGTCGGCTTTGGAGAAAATTCTGCTGGGCAGTGTGGCCAGCCGTGTTCTTCGGCATTCCAGGGTGCCGGTGCTGGTAACCCCTAAAACGAGAAAGCCTCCTGAAATTAAGAACATCTTGGTACCCACTGATTTTTCGGGCAAGGAAGAGAAGGAAAGGGACTATGCCTGGATGATGGCTTCGTCTCTTAAAGCCAACCTGACCCTCATCTACATTTTAGAGCTTTATGATTTCAAGTTTTCGCCCGAAGAAATCAAGAAAATGATGGACCAGGCCCTGGAAAGGTTGCGCAACCGCAAGAAGCGTCAGCATGAATTTGAGGTCAAGGAAGTAGTCGTCCGGGACCTGAACGCCGCGGCCGGGATTGTTACCTATGCCGCCAAGCATAAAGCGGACCTGATTCTGATGTCTACCTGCGTTTCGCCAATTGAAAGATTTTTCCTGGGCAGCACCACCGAGAAAGTAATTTCCTACGCCAACGTACCGGTTTTGGCTCTGCCTTCGGTTTATTGTGAAAAGTGAAGGAAGAAAACAGAAAGCTATTCTGGTTAGAACTTAATTATCTGGTCACCGAAGGACTGATTTCCGGAAGAAAGGCCCTGGCCCGTTTTGACTCGCCAGAAAGATTGCTCCGGCCGGACCGAAGTTGGCTGCAAGCCCTTGACCTGAGCGAGCGGGCCAAGGAAAGGATATTATCGGACAAGCTCCGGGAGGAGTCCCTCAGGGAACTTGAGAAGGTAGAGAAAAAAGAGTATACTCTTTTGACTCTCGAAGACCCAGGTTACCCAGCGGCCCTTCGAGAAACTGTTGAGCCACCGCTTGTTCTTTATGTTAAAGGTCAACCAGAGATTTTAAGCTGGGCGGCCGTAGCCGTGGTTGGCTCAAGACGCCCATCAGGCTACGGTCGGTTAATGGCTGAAAAGCTGGCCGAAGAGCTGGCGGCTGCTGGCCTGGTAGTGGTCAGCGGGCTGGCCAGGGGGATAGATACCTGCGCCCATCGGGGAGCCCTTAGGGGTGGCAGAACCATAGCTGTCCTGGGCTCTGGTCTGGAGGTCATCTATCCTAAGGAAAATAGAATGTTAGCCGAAAAAATCACTGAAAATGGAGCAGTCTTGAGCGAGTTCCCGCTGGAGTCCGGGCCGGACAGCTACCATTTTCCTCTGCGCAACCGTATAATAAGTGGTCTATCGCTGGCCTGCCTGGTGGTGGAAGCCAGTCGAAAGAGCGGCGCCTTGATTACTGCCAGGCTGGCGCTTGATGCTGGCCGAGAAGTCCTGGCTCTGCCTGGCCCGGTGACTTCGGAACTGAGCGGAGGAACGAATTTTCTAATTAAGAGTGGAGCAAAATTAGTGGAAACAGCCTTCGATGTTATAGCCGAATTGCCCACTCCGTGGAAAGAAGCCGCTTTGAGCCTGCTCCAGGTCAGGGGTCAAAAAATGGTTGAGCTCCAAGGTCGGGAGAAACAGGTTTTCGAAGCTCTTCCTGACCAATCCGTGATTCATGTAGATGAGCTATCTGATAAAATTCAGATGCCGGTGGCCGAGATTCTGACTGTCCTGCTGGCTCTGGAAATGAAAGAGCTGGTGGTACAGGAAGCCGGAAGATTTTTTCGCAGGAGATGAGCATTGGGTAAAGCCTTAGTTATTGTTGAATCACCAGCCAAAGCCAAAACCGTCAACCGCTATCTCGGCTCTAATTACCTGGTTAAAGCCTCCATGGGGCACGTCTGCGACCTGCCCAAGAGCAAGCTGGGAGTAGATGTCAAAAACAACTTCCAGCCCACTTACCAGGTCATTCCCGAGCGCCGGAAGTTAGCGGCCGAACTTAAAAAACTGGCCGCTGAATGCGAGAAAGTTATTCTGGCTGCTGACCCTGACCGCGAAGGTGAGGCTATTTCCTGGCATATCAGCCAGCTCCTGGAAAAAGAAAACCCTAATGTTTATCGGGCCGTTTTTCATGAAATAACCGAGGAAGCCATTAAAGAAGCTTTCTCCAAACTCGGTCCTCTGGACCAGAATAAAATCAACGCTCAGCAAACGCGGCGGATTCTCGACCGGCTGGTTGGCTATCTTATAAGTCCTTTGTTGTGGAAAAAGATTGGCCGGGGCCTTAGCGCTGGCCGGGTACAGACCGTGGCCCTGAGGTTAATCTGCGACCGCGAAAATGAAATTAAGAATTTCCAGCCAGAAGAATACTGGACCATCTCGGCCATCTTACGGGCTGAAAACCCACCTGAATTTAAGGCTAACCTGGTTACCATAGATGGTAAGAAGAGCAGGGTAAAAGAAGAAAAGCAGGCCAGAGAAATTCTGGATACCTGCCGGAAAGAGCCATTCGTCCTGAAAAAGATTCAGGTCAGAGCCAAAAAAAAGAACCCTCCGGCACCTTACATAACTTCTACCCTGCAGCAGGATGCCTACCGACTGCTTAGGTTTCCGGTCAAGAAAACCATGTCCGTAGCTCAGAGACTTTATGAAGGTCTGGAGCTGGGTGAACTTGGACCGGTCGGTTTGATCACTTACATGAGGACCGATTCGGTGCGGATTGCTGATGTAGCCAGGCAGGCGGCCAAGAAATTCATTGAGCAGCATTACGGTCCGGAATTTGTCCCTGAAAAGCCTAATGTTTTTAAATCCAGGAAAACCGCCCAGGAAGCTCATGAAGCGATCCGGCCGGCTCATCTTGATTTGTCTCCAGAAAAAGTTAAGCCCTATCTCAAGAAAGATGAATATGACCTGTACCGCCTGATCTGGAACAGGTTTCTGGCGTCGCAGATGAAGCCAGCGGAATTGGAAGAGACCCAGTTTGATGTCAGCGTGGGAAGGTATGGCTTCGTGGCTAAGGGCGAGGTGATTAAGTTTAAAGGCTATTTGGTGCTTTACGAGGAACAGCACCTCAATTTTGAAAACGGGAAGGCAGAAAAAGAACTTAACGAAACAGAAGATAAAGAGGAAACCGGCCTCCTGCCGCTGGCGAGAGAAGGAGAAGTCCTTTCGCTGGTTGATATTCAGGGTCAACAGAATTTTACTCAACCACCGCCCCGCTACACGGAAGCAACCCTGGTTAAAGAGCTGGAAGCCAGGGGAATTGGCCGGCCGAGCACTTATGCTCCCATCATTACCACCCTGCAAAACCGGGTTTATGTGATCAAAGAGGAAGGTCGTTTTAAGCCCACCCATCTGGGGATGTTTGTCACTGAGTTTCTGGTGAAATATTTCAGCGAACTTTTTGATTACAAATTCACCGCCCGGATGGAAGAACAACTGGACCGCATTTGCGACGGAGAAGCCGACTGGCTGGAAAGTCTGAGGGGATATTACGGGTTACTTCGGGATTATTTGGAAAAAGGTCACGAAACAGAATCTATAAAGAAGAATGGCATCCCGGTGGAAGAAAAATGTCCCAAGTGCGGTCGGCAGCTGGTCATCAAAGAAGGAAAATTTGGGCGTTTTAAAGCTTGTTCCGGCTATCCAGATTGTGATTACAGCGAACCCCTGGTGAAAAAAGAAAATAAAACTCTTGAGGCCAAGTGCCCCAAGTGCGGCTCGCCGCTGGTTTACCGTAAAGGAAAATACGGAACTTTTATTGCTTGCTCCAACTACCCCACATGCAAGTATATCCATAAAGAAAAGACCGATACCGGTATTCCCTGCCCGCTTGGTTGTGGCGGGACCATCATCAAGCGCAAGACCAAGAGGGGCAAATATTTCTACGGCTGCAGTAATTTTCCCAAATGCCGGTTTGCCAGCTGGGATGAAATTGTGCCGGAAAAATGTCCCAGGTGTCAGGCTCCTTTCCTGCTGAAAAAGGTACCCAGCAAGGGTCATCCTTACATTTACTGCCAGAAGTGCGATTATGTGAACTATCAGGTCGAAGAAGAAGCAGACCAGAAATTTAAGGTGGTCAAGCCTGTGGAGAAAGCCGAGACTCCAGGGGTAGCCGATAACTCGGGACGAGTTCAAGAAACGACGACTTCCGAAAAAGATGAAAAAAGAGGTTGAAGAATTTCTCAATTATTTGCGGCTGGAGAGGAATGCTTCTCCTCACACCGTCTCCAATTACCACCGGGACCTAAAACAGCTGGCTGAATATTTAAAAGAAAATGTTTATACCTGGCGGTCGGTGGATACCATAGCGCTCCGGGGTTTCCTGGCTGAACTACACGAGCGGCAGCTTAAAAAAAGTTCTATCATCCGCAAGTTGGCCTGCTTCCGTTCTTTCTTTGAATTCTGTCTCAGGAAGAAATGGAGAGATGATAACCCGGCCAGAGCTCTGGCCACCCCGCGTAAAGAGCAACAGATTCCCGGCTTTTTAACTGAACAGGAAACCACCAAACTTCTGGAGTGGCCGGTGGAGCTAAACGACCCTCTGGAAGTAAGAGACCGGACTATCCTGGAGTTGCTGTATGCTTCCGGGCTCAGAGTTTCTGAGCTGATTGCTCTTGACCTGGAAGACCTTCACCTTAAAGAAAGGCTCCTCCGGGTAAAAGGCAAGGGCAAAAAAGAGCGTATCGTACCTTTCGGCCGGGAAGCGGAAAAGTGGCTGAGAGAGTATTTACCAGCCCGGAAGAAACTTTCAGCCAGCCGGCCGGCCACGCAGGCGGTGTTCCTCAATTACCGGGGGGAAAGGCTTACTGTCCGCTCGGTACAGCGTTTAATCCAGCAAAGAATAAAGCAGATTGCCCTTAACCGCCGCATCAGCCCGCATTCTCTACGGCATTCTTTTGCTTCTCATCTGCTCAGCCGGGGGGCAGACCTCAGGGCCATTCAAGAACTTCTGGGACATAAAAGCCTGGCCACTACCCAGAAATACACTCACCTGGACCTCAGCCATTTGCTGGAAGTTTACCGCCGTTCGCATCCCCGTTCGTAAAAAAAGTGCGGGCGCGGGAAGAAAATTCCTCCCGCACCCGTTGCCAGGCCCAGGTTTCCAAGAAATGCTCCAGGGTGTTATTTGGTTTCGCCCACGGTAATACGGTCCTTAATCTGCTCAAAAACCTTTTCGCCGATACCCCGGACTTTCATTAAATCTTCAACCTTCTTAAAAGGTCCATTCTGGGTCCGGTAATCAACAATTCTCTGAGCGACTTTTGGACCTATTCGTGGCAGGTTCTGAAGCTCAGCTGCTGAAGCTGTGTTGAGGTTGATTTTGGCCGGCGTGGCTTTTGGCTGAACCTGGTTCTGGGCCAGAACCGGGCTCAAGGTGGAAAGCAAGAGGGCCGCAAAAAGTCCTGCGGCCAGTAAAACTCTGAGATTGGTTCTCATGAGCAAACCTCCTTTCAGAAAAGAAAAGAGCAATAATCGGGCCAAGTTCACCTTTAATGGTAACCAATTGATTATAAATATTTTAAAGACGCTGGCGATGAGTCTTATGGTCAACTGCTTTTGACGCTGGAGGAGATTTAAGTAAAATCTGGTTTACGTAATTAGAGATTTCAGGCAGAAATTTCCGGAATTTGACCGTGGCGTTGGCTTTGGGAAATAAGTCAGAATAAAGGCAAAACAGAATGATTAAAAAAAGAAAGGAATGGTTATTTCCCGCTTTCCTCCAGAAATTTTCTCAATTTTCTCAGGGCCCGGCCGCGGTGGCTGACGGCATTTTTTTCTTCGGCCCTAAGCTGAGCAAAAGTTTTTCTGAGCGGTGGATAATAAAAAACCGGGTCGTAACCAAAACCGCCCCACCCCTGCGGTGCAGCAGTAATTCTTCCCCTGACCTGGCCCTTAAAGCTCTTTATTACCTCGCCGTTTTGGGCCAGAGTGGCCACGCAGACAAACCTGGCCCGCCTCTTGCCTGGCGGCACATTCCGGAGAAGGCGCAGTAGCTTGCTGATGTTCTGGTCATCGCTTGCCTGTGGACCGGCAAAACGGGCTGACCTGACCCCGGGTTGGCCGTTAAGAGCCTCAACTTCCAGACCGGAATCCTCAGCCAGGACCAGCCCGGGATATTTCCGGCTGTAAAACAGACTTTTTCCCTGACTGTTTTCTTCAAAGGTTTGGCCTTTTTCAGCAAAAGTACCAAACTCAGGGTAGTCAGAGAGGCTTTCTATTTTAAACCCCAGGCCCCGGAGAATTTTTTTTATCTCTCGGGCTTTCCCTCTGTTGGTGGTGGCCAGTAAGAGTTTTTTTTCAATCAACCTTGAATTCCTCCAGGCCGCTGAGGTTCATGATAGAGTCGTTGAATTCCTGTTCTTTATCTTCCGGCCCGGAAATGGAAAAACTGATGACCAGAAAATTACCTTCTTTGCGCAGGCTGAGCCTTTCCAGCTTTACTCCATGATGGAAACTGATTTTTCTCAAGTTGGAAAGAATTTCCGGGGAATCTTTAAACTTCAAGCTGTAGTGGAAAATGT
>Ga0078972_1009443_pt1 | contig 19240 bp, 14 predicted proteins | sample YelNatPaOPGAMG01_FD_67568 | JGI IMG/M metagenome (GOLD analysis project Ga0078972, IMG submission 67568) | Hot spring thermophilic microbial communities from Obsidian Pool, Yellowstone National Park, USA - OP-RAMG-01 (SPADES assembly) (version 2) | ecosystem: Environmental > Aquatic > Thermal...
AGAGTGTCGCAATCCCCTTTAATTCGGGTCATCTATTCTCACGTATCTTTAACAGTAATAGTAGTTTTAACTTTAAACGTCGCAATCCCCTTTAATTCGGGTCATCTATTCTCACAAAACGGCTCCCAAGAACTCAGTGCTAACTTGCTTGGCCGTCGCAATCCCCTTTAATTCGGGTCATCTATTCTCACGATGGATATTTGCAAGAAAGAGAGAAAGGAGGGATAAAGTCGCAATCCCCTTTAATTCGGGTCATCTATTCTCACATAAAAATAATAATGAAAAATGGGTTCATAATGACTTGTCGCAATCCCCTTTAATTCGGGTCATCTATTCTCACTAAAAAATCTTGGTAAATTCCATATCGTTTACATACCTGATAGTCGCAATCCCCTTTAATTCGGGTCATCTATTCTCACTAAAATCGTATGTTCGTTATACACGAGATATATATAAAGTTGGTCGCAATCCCCTTTAATTCGGGTCATCTATTCTCACAGCAGTAGTGTTTTCTCGTCGTTAAAAAACTCAAAATCCGCTAATCTATTATTTTCTTTATAAAAAATATGTGAAATTTTTCTATCAATAAAACTTTTTTTCGTCATAAAACATTAAACCGCTAATCTAAACGATATAAAAATCTTCATCTTTACTTATTTCACCTACTCCATAAAGTTTAGTTTTTTTTAAACAACTATTACACAATCCGTAAATTCTCAAACTATCTTCATTTATATTAATAATAGATACTAATTTCTCACACATTTCTTTTAGTTTCTCTTCTTCAAGTATCGCCTCAAACACACTATATTGAACTCTTTTCCCATAGTTTTCAAGTTGTTTTGCTGCTTTGATTCTTCTCTTATCATCAGGTATATCGTAACTTATAACTATAAACATATAACAAAATACTTATGATTAAAATTTTATTTCCAATATATTTCATTTTATTATAAAAGGTTTATAAGGAACCTTTTCTTGAATTAATTTAGAGAAATTTTGAACTTGTTTAAAAAACATCTTACGAAAATTTATTTCTTCTTTTGTCTGTTCATCTTGAAAACAAGTTAACATTCTTTTCTCATAATGTGAAAAAAATATTTTTCGTGATTCATTTTTTAAAAAGGTCCCATTTTCTGTTTGTTCAAAGTCATCTTCTTTCAAAATTTCTTTATTAATCAGTTCAAGAACTAATCTATCTACAACAGCATGTCTAAATTCCTCAATCAGGTCTAAAGCGAGAGAAGGTCTACCATATTCTAGTCCGTGAAGGAATCCAATATATGGGTCAAAGCCAGTTGCAGAAATAATAGATAACATTTCATTTGTTATTAAAGTATATCCGAGTGACAAAAGTGCATTAACTGGATCTAGTGGTGGATGACGAGTTCTCCCAGTAAATTGCAAATCCTTACGAAACATTTTCCCAAATGCTTCAAAATATACAGCTGATGCGCGACCCTCAATTCCGAGAACGGTTGAAACTTTTGTTTTATTTACTAACTCTTCAAGGCAACTATCTAAATTACTCAATTGTTGTGTAAAATCTACTTCTTCGGGATGATTTCTCACGTATCTCTGTAACATAACTTTAGCATTTTTAATTTTACCTTCAACAAGAATTTTAGCAACTGATAATCTAAAATTTTCATCCTTTGAACATTCATATTGAGTGATACGCAAGAACACATTCTTTGATTCTATTGGTGACAATTTACCAATAAGTTTTCCATAGATAGTAAAAAATGCTGTTTCTATTCCTGATTCGAGTAAAAATTTCATTGCCTGAGTAGTAATTTGCACATTGCCAAAGAGCAGTACTCTATCAACTTTAAATTCAGGTATTTCTAAAATAATATTATCATCTTTTTCAACAACAAGTTTCTTCTGTTCTTTAACTAATTTTGTTCCCTGTTCTAATAAATACAAAGTCGCCATTCATAATATTCTATCTGGTAATTCTGGGTATTCTGGTTTAATTTTTATTTCATTACAACATTGTTCTAAAAATTTTTTACAGAACGAAAAAAATTTATCCCATTTATTTTCATCCAATGGAATATCTCCATGTGCAAGTTTTGAATAATTTCTGACTTTAATATTATCTATAAACTCATTTTTATTGTTCCCATAAACCTTTCCAATTTCATCATTCAATTCACTCAGAAGGTCATATGACGATTTAAGCCCTATTTTTATTTCACCATCTTCATTTTCATATTTTTTCCATTTATCAAGATTAATTTTATCAGGAGATTTTTCGAGATGAGAAGTATCAATTTCATATTTTGTCCATAGGAGTATTTGAGCAAAAAGTTCTAAAGCACGATAAACTCTTGCAATAGCATTGTCATAAAAACCATTTTTTGCCTGTCTTTTTGCATTAGAAATTAAATCAAAGACCCTTTCATATCCTGTATTTTCTATTTTACCCAGTATTCTACATAAATAATCAAAACATATTTTATAATCTTTAACATAGTTTTTTAAAATATTAAACGACTTTTCATACTCAAAAATATCCCAATAGAAAAATGCTTTACACTGAAAATATTTCTTTCGTATAATATCAATTATTTCTTGATTTAGACCTGTTCCTCCCTGTATAAAATTTTCTAAAATCAAACAAGCAGGATAATACAAACATCTACTAACAAGTGTATCAAATTTATCTAAAATATATTTTGTCCTTGGATAGTCAACATTAAGAAAACTGGGAACACTTTCATAGGTTACTTTAATAATATTATCCCGTATTCCTGTAGTTAAGGAAAGTTTTATTTCAAAATCTAATGTTGCGAGAATAGTCAATACAGAAGACATTGTTTTTGTTCCGCCAGTAAAATCTGCAATAATTTCATATTTATTTTCTTTTGCTTTTTCAATTGTATCAGAAATTTTTTTATAGATTTCATTAAAATCATCAGGGTTATTAATTTCAATTTTTTCATATTCTTTATCATACTTACTTTGTTTAATTATACTGGGATAAGATTCTGCTTTTTCTAATATTTCGCCACATTTTTTACATTTTATTTCTTTTTTTCTATGACAAACATTACCATTACCATTAACTGTGACAGAACTAGAAGCTCCATTTTTACCTGTTGTACAAATAAAATAAATATAGTCAGGTTTATAACTTTTAATTGCTTGAACTATAGGTGTATCTGAACCACCTACAGTAACAATCAATGCTTTTTTCATAAGTAACCTCAATTTTTATTTATAATAATTTTATATTATTTCTAATAAAGTTAAACCTAAAGGGACAATTTTATTATTTAGTGGTTTAATCGTTTCTGAAACAACCCAAAATGTAGTAGAATGGTTTGAAAATATTGGTTTTTTATTTTTTCCTTGTTGAATTTTTATATTCCTATTATTTTCAATAGTAACTGATTCTGCACCGGAATGTTTTCCTATACGAAGAATAAAAGTAGTTTTTAAAAGATTATTTTTTAATTCTGGTTTCATATATTCTGATATTTCCAGACCTAAATCATTTTCGAGTAAATTAGAATAGAAATTATTAACAATTTTTAATAGGTCATTTAATTGACTAATTGGTTTTACAATTTCAGAATTTTTTTCTGCATTAAAAATAGTAATAGTGCCTTCAAAAACCGAATTTGGTGTTATTATTTCTAAAATTTGGTATAGAGCTTTTGATTCATAATTTGATTTCTTCTTTTTCTTATTTATTGCATATACTATTTTAGTTTTTATATTACCAATTGGTTGAAAGTCAGAAATTTTTATTAATCTAAAAGGGTCTTTTTGAAATGCACCATGAAGTAATTCGCGTTCAAGTTCAAATGATTTTTTACGACAATTTTTTATTTTTTTCTCTTCTGCTAACTTTGACAAATATGCAGTTCTTATTGCTCCTTTTATTGAAGAACCGGGTATATATGGAATATTATTATTTACATTATACATGGTTCTATTAATTAAAAATTGATTAATAACTTCATCTTTATTAAAAAAATTTTTTTCTAAAACTTTTTTGTAATGAGTTACAATTCCTTCCGTAACATCAATTTCTTTAAATCCAACATTAGGTTTATACTTCCGTTTTACGAATTTATATAACTCCAGAATATTTTCTGACATACAAATTTTGGAAAATTCATTTTTATCTTCTTCAGATAAATATCGCATAAATTCAATAGGAGAAAAATGAATTAATTTCTTTTTATTTTCATCAATAACAAAACTAAATGGTTCGTATACATCGTCACAACCTATATGTACAGGTGACAGTATATGCAATTTTAAATTATATTGTTTAAATATTTGATTATCCATTCATTCCTCCAATTTTACTGGTATAATTAATGAATATCCTTGAGAAACTGTTTCTGGTTGTGATTTAGAAAGATTATAAATAGCAGTTCCAACAAATTTTCTATTGATTATATCTTTATTTTTGGGCACAAAAACAGCAGATTCGTCTGCCATAATTACTGGGTTTTTAAACGGATTTTTTGATTTTGCTAATATATCTCCGTGTTTACCAAATCTTATAAAAGGTGTAAAAAACATTTTTGAATAAATATTCTTTTCAGGAACACAAGGAGATAAAGTATAACAAGCATTTGATTCGCTTGACCCTAATGCTGATAATTCAATTTCAGAAATTTGTAATACTTTAAATTTCCCAAGTCCTGTTGATGAATCCTTGCCAAAACCAAACTCACCAATTTTTATAAATGACTCTTTCACTTGTTCTATTGTAATTACTGTTTCATCTATCCCTACAAATATTACTAACTCTATTTCTTCATGATATACTTCTTGTGACACAGAAAATGGAGCAAATTTTTCCCCTTCTGTTTTATTAGTAATCCTATTTATTTTGTTATGTGTCTGTAAATACTCCTTAATATATTCTTTAATATATTCTGAACTGAGATATTCTATATTTTTAAAAGATTTAATAGGTTTATCTTTACTGACTAACATCCATCTCTTATTTTTTAATTCTTTTTTCTTAATACTAATTTCTTTTTTACCTAATGAACTTAAATCGCGTAATAAAAACGATGGTAGTTCTGGTCTTTTCAATATGTAACCTTTATCATTTTTAGGATAAGCAGAAGATATAACTATAAAAGGATTTTCGTTATAATTTTTTAGTAAATCTTTTAATGTTTTATTAAATAATGATGGATTATATATTACTTGCCAGCAAAATTGACCGAATAATGTATCGCCTTTAAGTGGTGTTCCAAATGCAGATTGTGGTTTTATTATTATCTCATAAGTTCTCACTTATATACTCCTAATCTCTCAAAATACTTTCACATTTTTAATTTTTTCTGAAACTTCACCTTCAAATTTAAATCTTCCATAACCTCTACTACTGTTTCCACCTATTGCATCTAATTCGAGTAACTTTAATCCTTCTAAAAGTAAATTAAATAATTCTTCTTCTTTATCTTCATCAAACACTTTGAAAGTAAGAAAAAAATCAAATTCTGTTCCTTCGGGGACACGTTCTATAAATCTTGGATGTTCAGCTGTACCTCTTATTCTATCAATTACATTTTCGGATTTCAGTTCAGTGAATGAATATCTATTTTCTTCTGCTTTTTTTAACCATTCTGAATTTAAAAAACAATCTGCAAAAGAGACCCGTGTTGGACCAAAAGTTTCTTCATCGATTTGTTCTCCGGCTCCGGAACCAAAAATTTTAATTATATTTTGACATTTATTCTTCAATTCTTGTTTACTTTTATCATCAATTGTATCCACATCAATTTTCTTTAAAGTTTTTTGAGACACAACATCACCATTGGTATAAACCATCAAACCACTTTTCAATTCAAGTAATGAGCGCACTTTACCTTTAAGTGATGAACCTGGAATGTATGGTTGTAATGTACGTGGATGTTTAATAACAGGATTATCTGTTCCCCCTATATGCATTTCTGTATTCCCAGAACCAATATGTAATCCACTTTTTAAAACAATTTTCCCTTCCAATTTTTCTATAGATAGAAGTTTCATAATTATCTACCTCCTTCAGAAGGTCTATAAAACTTATAATATCCCATAAATGCCTCAAATAAATTTGCAAAAACTTCAAAATCATCAAAATCATTAATTTGTTTCAATGATTCAGATATGAAATTCTTAAAACTATCCGATATTAATTCTCTACCTCTTGCGTAAGCAGCTTTTGCATTAAGTATTTTTAAGTATGGTAAAAATTCATTAAACCTTGATGGTTCCTTTTCTATCATCAATCTAAAATTTAAAACTTCATTATAAAATTTTCTTATTTGAGATGGTTTATTATTTTTAATTTTATCATTCCTAGGGTCGCGCCCATCAATATCAATTATTTTGGCAATTTGTTCGGCTGTTGTAGAAAATAATTCCGGTTCAATTTGCTTATTCTTCTTATCTTTCCAAAATTTTATAATCATAATTTTATCCTCCCCGTTTATTATAAAGTATTTGACATACAGGTATTTTTATAGCACTCACATATTTATCAATCCATGATATAATTTTATCTGTAATATTTTTAATAACTTCTTTCTTTTCAGTATCTTTCAAGTTTTTACCTATATTTCTTGAAATAGTATATTTCAAAAATGATCGCCATTTTAAACATTCCATATCTTTTAACTCTATAACAGTTTTTTTTGAAATTTCTTTTTCTTTTTTTGCCATTTCTGACAATTTTAATAACCTAAATAACATAGCATTATTAATTATCTCTTTATCCAGTAAATCCTCTAATTCAGTTTTAATTTTTTCAAGTTCTATAAACTGATACCATTTAACAGTTTCACCAAATAAAGTTATGGAATTTTTTGTTCCATTTTCTAAATTTCTTTTTGATTCTTCCAATGCTTCTTTTGATGATATATAAAATATGTTAATAGGTACATCGGGTTTTTGGATACTAATACCAGCAGAAATAGTTATCTCACTATTATTACATACATATTCAGAAAAAGTTTCGTATAAAAATTTTGAAAATTCAATAATTTTATTCCAGGGTCCTATTAAAAATAAATCATCACCTCCAGCATAAATAGTATAAATATTTTTAAATTTTTCATTTGTAGTTAGAGCATATGGTAAATAAATTGAAAAATAATTATTAATCTGCCTACTCAATGTTGCAAGTTTAGAAAGGTTTTGTCTTTTCAAACCGAAAGAAAAAATATCCCCAAAGTTATCTATATCTGCCTTTAGAATTCCTAACGCATCTAAACCACTAAATTTACCAGAATTATTTATTTCGTTTAGAGCCCATTTAGATATATGATGTAATGTTTTGGGATATCCAATTTCAATAATATCGATTAACTCTTTTTTCTTATGTTCAGATTTTTCTCCATAAAGTAAGCGGTCTATTTCCGTTCTATCTTCTTCTGAATATTTAGGTACATAACCATTAATAAATTTTGAAGTTATACTTTTTGAAAGTATTCCGTTTTCCGAAATAGAAATATCCCAATATCTCAATAATGAACCATCATCAGCAAGATTTATTAATTTGCCTTCTACATCAAATGACAATTGATACTCATCATAAATAGGTTCAGTAAGTTTCTCACCAAATAAATTTGCATCTTTGGTAGTTATCGCTAATTTATTTTTTTTAACGAGATTTGTTCCAATATAAATTTGGTCATGACAAATACCACATATTGAGTCACCAGTTAGTAGTTCTAATTCAGAAGGATGTTTACCACAGAAAGGACATACAGAATTGGTTAAATTATTTTTAAAACTACTTAAATAAGAATCAATTGTTCCTCCATATTTATCTAAATTTATTTTACAATATTTCTTTTCTTCAAGTTCTTTTTCAAGTTTAGTTCTTAAACTAGGTAAATTTTTAGATACTAAATCATTGGGAGATACTTCAATAAATGAAATTCCAATTGTTGTCTGTCCATAAAATTTTCTTATCAACCAGTCATTTATTTCAATTTCTATTTGCTGTATTACGGTTTTTGCTGTATCAGTATTAGGAGCAATTATTGTAAATCTCCCTGCAGCATTTAATATTATTGATGTTTGAGGTAACCCAATTTTTCTACATAATAAATCGGCTGCCAGTTCAGATAATAAAGAAACATAAAAAGAACGTCCACGTAAAAGTTTAGCTGAGTGTTTATTTGTTGAGCTACCTTCTGAAAAAATGAAGTTTTGGATACCATAAAAATTACCACTAATAATTAAAAATTTGTTCTCAGAATAATTCTTTATTTTGTCAATATTATTCAGGGTTCCTTTTTCATTATGGTATAGATATAAAGCAGCTGATAATGCAGCTGTTGCTTTAGAATGGTCATACAAAGAAATATCTGTAAAACAAACGGTAGATGCAGGAATAAAAGATGTATATATCATAAAGCAATTTTCAAAATGTTCAAACCAGAGAGGGATACAATTCTTATGTTCTAATTTATCAATAGATTTAACAAATTCATCAAATAATTTTTTATAATCATTTTCATTACCAGAAATTTTATTTAACCTTTCAGGGAATATGTTTTTGAAAGAAAGTTCTTTTAGCGAGTATCTGAATTGATAATCATTTAGAGAATTATCTTTATTATTTTCACTAAAGGAAATTTGTTCGAAAACTGGTATGAGTTGTATTTTTCTAAAATCCTTAACATCTGATTCATTATTGTATTTTTCAAATTCATCACGTTCAAAACCACTTGAGATTCTATCAGCCATGGCTATCAACCATTGCATTGATGTCTCTGGTTTGTGATGTCCTGCTGCAAGATTAAAAAACGAATCTCCTAATCCCCAATCACTTCTATTAAATATTTTAGGTAATTTTTTTTCAATACTATCAATAAATGCAGCAGTATAGAGTGCATGTTTATGAGTAAATCTGTTTTGATTTTTATTATATGGCAAATATAATCCTGAATGCCGATTTTCAAAATCCAATTCAATAAAATCAGGATATGCTCTTTGAACAAATTTACCAATATCATGAAAAAAACCTGCTATAGTGATTTTATAAATAGTATCTGTAATCATATTTTTTTAACAATAACAACTACAATTTAATCAAATTAGAATATACAATGTGTAAAATAATATGCAAATATTTACTAATATTTTATTATATTAATTTTTTTATTTTTTGTCAATATTTTAAAAAAAAATATTTTGGCATTACTTTCTTTTTAACTCAATATAAGTTTACACTATATGTAAATTCGGGTTCTTCAGGTTTTATTGTAGAAATGATTTTAATATCTTTTATTAAAGACATCAGAATCTTTCTACTTAAAACCTAAGTCATTTTTCTTTAGGATTTCCTGATTTTAATATCATGATTTTATATAATCTACAATGATTTTTGGTTTTACACAGCAGACAGTTTTTTATTTCTTTCTGTTAAAAACGAGTTTATATTTACCTAAACCGAAGGTACAGTTTTTACCAATATGTATATATTCACCTAAAACCAAGAATGGCAGAAATTGTTTGAAATCACCTTCATATACAATTTCTCCTACTATTCCGCCTAATTTCATTTTTATATTCTGGCGAGATGAGTATCGTTCCCAATCAATCCATCTTAGGTTATTATCAATTATTTTTACATTTTCAGACTTAGAAATTAACTCCTTAAAATTAACATTTAATTCTTTATTGCAATAAAAATACATTAATGATGATATTCTGCGTAACAATGTCCGAATAATAATATGGAACTCAGGTTTATTCTGGTAATGTCCTTCATATTTTATTCTTGTCGGTGTAAGAAAAGAAATTTTTAATATATTTCCATCTTTTATTTCGGGTATATTAATTTTTATTATTGAATTAATATTATACATTGTCTCTGTTTCACCATCGTAGATAATATCATCAGTTTCAGTTATAATCTTATTTATCTTAAATCTGCCTCTATGTTTTCCAATACCAACCTTACCAAGTTCAATAAAAGTATATATCATAAGATGTAGATACTCATTTGCTCTCCCAATTAATACAAGTTCAAATGTAAGTTCATCTTCAGTGTTAAAGTATCTTTTTTCAGTTAAAGGTGGCTCAATAACAAAAGGCCGCGGAATTTCATCCAAATTCTTTAGTTTTTCTGAACCAATAACAGGAGAACTTTCAAAAATTATAGAATAAGCACATTTATTATTCAGTAAACATTCATTACAATTCTTTTGTTTATGAACACAACAAATATTTCTGAATGAGTTTCCGAATGCACCGCGGAAAGTTGAACCTTTATATTCAGGAAGGATTATTTCTTCAATTGGAGATGATATAAACCTATATTTTGAAATTTTCAGTGAGTTTATTATTTCGTTCGACTGCTCAATAAATTCTTCCATAAAAAAATATTTATTGATTATGTATTTTTAACAATAGAATTATACTAAATTTTATGTTAGTAAACAAGTAGTCCAAAAATTTTTACTTGACAGAATATATTTTACCTTGTATAATTTAATATTATGAACCTTATTGCGGGTTTATTTCTTATTTTTTTAGTGGAGATTAATTCCTGTTCTGAAGATAAGTATCTGGTAAAAATAGACCTTAATGATTATAACAGAATTGATGTTCTTTATAATAACAACTATGGCGATATCAGATATTACACGACATACTACTGTATAAGCAGTGTTTCTGAAAATAATATTCCATTATTAAAACCAGGTTTAACAGTATTAGAAAAAATATCAGAACAAGAGAAATATTTTCTTGTCTTAATAAGAAACGAGGCAGAATTAGAATATATTAAGTCAGTTTCAAAACTATTATTTTATGACGGAACAACATCTCTTATTCGTTGTTCTGAGCAGACCGCTATAAAATTACTTACCGGTTATAGATTAAAACTTTTACCAGAAAAAATAGTTATACCTAAACCTGCTGATTACAAAACTTTTTATTATAAAACGACAAAGATTGATGAAGATATCCCTGTTATTAAATCATTACTGGAAAAAATAACCACAACACAGATATATAATTATATTTATGAGTTACAAAGTTTCTCATCACGATATACTCTATCAACGGGCTGTATTGCTGCTGAAAATTATCTTATTACAAAATTCAATAATTTTGGATTAAATGTTACTACAATGCCATTTATTATTTCTGGGACAACATCATATAATGTTATTGCTGAGTTACCGGGAATAACTTTACCTGAGAAAATAGTAATAATCTGTGCTCATTATGATTCTATAACATATACTCAACCGGAATACAATGCTCCTGGTGCTGATGATAACGCAAGCGGTGTCTCATCACTATTATCAATAGCAGAAATAATATCACAGACAGGATGCAAATTCAATTACACAATAAGATTTATCGCTTTTTCAGGTGAAGAGCAGGGACTTTATGGATCATTTTATTATGCACAATCTACCAAAAATTTAGATATTATTGCTGTTTTGAACCTTGATATGATTGCTTACTGGATAAAGACGGTTCCGCGTGATTTAGATATTATTTCTAACACAAATTCTAAATGGTTAACCGAATTCATATCACAGATAAATGACAAATACGGAACTATTATACCCGTTAATATCTACATTGATAACAATGCATGGTGGAGTGACCATTCATCATTCTGGACTACAGGGAAACCATCTGTCTGTTTTATTGAATCATATAAAACTGGTTCACTGGAGTTTAATCCGTTTTATCACACTATCCAGGATACTATTGATAAACTTGATATGAGTTTCGCTAAAGATATAATTAAAATATCAGCAGCAACATTGTTTCATATTGCTGATATAAGAAGCACAGCAGATGAGATAACAATTATTGAGCCCGACGGTATTAATGACGAAATTACTAAAGGTGATAATTACACTATACGCTGGTTATCTAATGGAACAAGCACCGCATCAATTTCATTATATTACTGTCAGACACTTGATTACAGGATAGGTAAATATATAACAACATTATCAAGTAACAATAATTATTTTATATGGAATACAGGAAATATTCCGACAGGAAAATATTATATTTGTTTTTTAATAAACGACACAATTGAAAAATATTCATCAGGTCAGGTTACAATTTTTTCTTCTGATATAACCAGTAAACTTAAGGTATATCCGAACCCATTCAAAGCAGCCCGTGATACTCAAATAACTTTTACAAATTTAGCAAAATATACAAAACTTAAAATTTACAATATAGCCAGTGAACTTGTCTACGAGAAAGAAATAACGGATACACTTTCGTTTCCCTGGTCAGTTTGTAATATGTCCGGAAACAAGTTATCAAGTGGTATTTATATTTACTATATTACAGACGATAACGGACATACAGAAAAAGGTAAATTAGCGATAATAAGATGAAGAAAATAGTATCAGGTAATAATAACCCGAACCTGTTATCAGTATGTTGTATCCTTGTTATCACAATTATAGTTTTTTTACCTGCTATCAATAACGATTTTGTTAATCTTGACGATAATCTGCTCGTAACAGAAAATAAAATCATTACTTCTTTATCATTAACAAACATAAAAAATTTGTTTACTTCGTTCCAGGTAAGTTTATATCATCCACTGGTTTTTTTATCATACGCTATTGAATACAAATTTTTTGGACTCAATCCACAGGTTTATCATATCACAAACATTATCTTACATTTAATCAACACATTACTTATCTACTGGCTGATTTATCTATTATGTGACAAATATTCTGTTTCATTCATTGTCTCAATTTTATTCGCTATTCATCCGTTACATGTTGAACCAGTAGCATGGGTCTCAAGCAGGAAAGATGTCTTATATGCCTGCTTTTTTCTTCTTTCGTGTATAAGTTATATTTATTACACAAAAAATAACAGGAAGTCCGAGTATTATTTTTTATCACTGCTTTTATTTATTCTATCTGTTCTATCAAAACCGATGGCTATCAGTCTACCTATTGTATTACTGTTATTTGATTATTACTATAACAAAAAATCTAACAAGAATATTTTACCTTTTTTTCTGATAGCAATTCTATTCAGTATAATTGCTATTATAGGACAGAAATCTATCAGTAATATCAAATCCGGGCAATCATATACATTATTTGATAATATACTCAATGCAAGTTATAATCTGTTATTTTATATACAAAAAATGGTTGTTCCTATCAAACTATCCTGTATGTATCCTTCACCGGATGAACTTGGTGAAGAACGAACAACAATTTTTCTTATTTCATTAATTGTATTAATATTTATTACGAGCATAATATTTCTATTTGGAAAAAATAACAGAAAACTTATTTTCGGATTACTTTTCTATATTATAACGATTTTACCTGTTATACATCTTATTCCTGTTGGTCAGGCAATACCTGCTGATAGATACACTTATATTCCTTTAACAGGCCTGTTTTACTTATCAGGTGAATTTATCTATTTTTTATATTACTATAAATACAGACGGCTGAAAATTATAAATTGGTTCCTGATATTTATTTTCATTACAGTTATATCTGTATTCTCTTTTATTTCTTACAATAGAACAAAAATCTGGAGAAATAGTTTAATATTATGGAATAATGTTATCAGAAATTATCCTAATGTAGCAATAGCATACAATGACCGTGGAGTTCTATATAATCAGAGTGGTGACTATATGAATGCTATTGCTGATTATGCCAAAGCAATAGAAATTAATCCCAAATATCCAGATGCATACAATAATCGTGGCTTATCCTATGCTAATATTGGTAAATACGAGGATGCTATTACTGATTATACAACAGCAATCCAAATAAATAATAAATATGCACATGCATATAATAATCGTGGAATAGCATATTTTAATTTAAAAGATTATGATAATGCACTTACTGATTTTAATAAAGCAATCCAACTTAAATCTGATTATGCTGAAGCATATTATAATCGTGGACTCGTTTATGACATAAAAGGTGAATATGAGAAAGCGATTATTGATTATTCAACTGCGATAAAATATAATCCTTTATATACTGATGCATATAATAACCGTGGCTTAATCTATGTTAATATGCGAGAATATGATAAAGGAATAGAAGATTACACACATGCTATTGATATTAACCCGAAATTTGCTGGTGCATATATAAATCGTGCGGTTGCATATTACCTGAAAAATGAATATAATAAATCATGGGATGATGTGCACAGATTACAAAATTTGGGAGTGAAAGTTAATCCGGAATTAATTAAATTATTAGAGAAGAAGAAATGAACAAGAAATATAGTTCTGTTTATGTATCTCTTATTCTGTTGTTAGTTATCATTTCTGTTTCTTTCTCACCTGTTATAAAGTGTGAGTTTGTTAACCTTGATGATAATTTGATGGTAACAGAAAACACAAAAATAATCAGTTTATCGTTTCAGTCAATAAAAAATATGTTCACTACATTTCATTATGGACTTTATCATCCACTTGTTCTTTTATCATACGCTATTGAATACAAATTTTTTGGATTAAATCCGCATGTTTATCATACAACCAATCTCATATTACATCTGTTCAATTGTATTCTTGTATTCTGGTTATTTTATCTATTGAGTAAAAAATTGGCAGTTGCATTCATAGTATCAATACTGTTTGGTATCCATCCTATCCATGTTGAGTCAGTAGCATGGGTATCAGAACGTAAGGATGTCCTGTATTCTCTGTTTTTTCTCGGATCCATTATCTGTTATTTATATTACATAATGAATTCAAGTTACCACAAAAAAAATCTGATTATAAAATACTATATACTATCATTTGTATTGTTTTTATTATCACTGTTAACAAAACCTATGGCAATGACATTACCTGTTGTTCTGCTCCTTATTGATTATCTACTGAATAGAATTATTGATAAAAAAACAATATATGAAAAAATACCATTTTTTGTGTTATCAGTTATTTTCGGGATAATCACGATTTTTGCACAGTATCCAACAGAAGCAATCAGACGCACACACACATTTGCGATAAGTAATATTTTGAATGGGACAAGTGGCTTAATTTTCTATTTAATTAAACTATTCATTCCAACAAAATTATCAGTTATATATCCTAATCCAGTAAAAGCAGGTGGTATCTGGAATACAATCACTATATTTTCACCTGTAATAATAATTGTTCTAATTCTACTAATATTTATGACAATAAAATACACAAAAAAAATTGTTTTCGGGACATTATTTTTCTTCATAACAATTTTACCGGTATTACAGATAATACCTGTTGGCAGAGATATACCTGCTGATAGATATACATATATTCCTGCAATAGGACTATTCTACATTTTTGCTGAATGGTTTGTTTATGCTCGTGGACAACAGAATAGATTTATGACAATATTCAGGAAACCGGTATCGGACATTATTTTCATAATTTTAATAATTGTATGCTCGTATATGACATATAATCGCAGTAAGGTCTGGAAAGATAGTATGACTCTGTTCAATGATGTATTAAAGAACTATGGCAATTTTTATAACTCCAATCTCGCATATAATAATCGTGGAATTGTATACGCTAATAAAGGTGAATATGAAAAAGCTATTGAAGACCAGACACAGGCATTGAAAATAGACCCTAATTTTGCTGGCGCATATCTTAATCGTGCCCTTGCATACGCTAATAAAGGTGACTATGAGAAAGCTATTGCCGACTATAACAAAGCATTAGAAATTGACCCTAACTACACTGATGCATATCTTAACAGAGGATTAGCATATTTTGCTAAACATGAATATGATAAAGCTATTGCTGATTACACACAGGCAATAAAACTTAATCCCAATTATGCGAAACCGTATAATAACCGTGGTAATGTATATACACGATTAGAAGAATATGATAAAGCGATTGCTGACTATAATGAAGCGATACGAATTGACCCTAATTTAGCGGATGCGTATTATAATCGTGGGAACGCATACGGACACAAAGGTAACTATGAACAAGCAATTATTGAATACACACAAGCACTAAAGATTAATCCTAATTTTGCTGGTGCATATAATAATCGTGGAGTAGCATATTTTATGTTAAATCAGAATGAGAAAGCGGTTCAGGATTTACTTAAAGTTAAGCAATTAGGATACAATATTGATGAACAGTTTCTTAAAATGATACAACAGTCACTACCTAAATAATCCTCTGAGGTCCATTTATTTCCTATTCAATTTATTATAGATAAATATACACAAATACATTACGGCGAGTTTGGATTACATCTCCCTGATGTTGATATTATTATTTACAATCCTAATAATTATAAAATATTAGCTGTCATTTCAAGTAAGGTTACTTTAAGAGAAAGAATTGCACAAACAGGGTATTGGTTTCAAAATACAGTAACGAGACATATTAAAGTATATTTTATAACCCCTGATGAAGACGGAACATTAGCACATAAAAAACCAACTAAAAAAGGTAGAGCAATAGTAGAAGTAGATTTAGATGGTAGTTATGTTTTAACTGAAGAAGAAATTGAAGAGAGTAACAAAGTTAAACTTTTTAAGCACTTTATGGATGATTTGAAGATGTTATTAAAAAATGAGTACTAAAAAGCCAAAATTAGAAACAACAACATTGTGGGATTTTCCAACTCAGAATTATAGAGATAAACCACATGGTGATAATAAATATCCTGGTGTTACACCTGCATTTATTATTTAGAACCTCTTACAGAGATATACAAAAGATGGTTTCAAATATCTAATAATAATGCAAAAGACGAATAAATGAGATTTAATTGTTTACTAAATTGCGTATAGAGAAGAACCTTATTTTTTTATTTTGATATAACTGTAAATTTATTTATACCTTTTTCCTTAGGACTATCGTATGTATACAGATATATTCCGTCAGTCACATTAACACCTTCTCCATTTTTACCATCCCATGTAATTTCATTATCACCAGTGTGAGCCACAGGCGAAGTAATTTCCTTAACCAATTCACCACTTAATGTGTATATTTTTATTGTTGTCTGACCAGGAACTATACCATTACCATAAAATGTTAAATTACCTTTTTCAGGATTGTACGGATTGGGTTTAGCCAGAACGCAAGTCGCTGTAACTCGAACATTGACTGTCTCATCACCACCATCTGAGTTAATAGTTATTTCACCTGTATATTCACCTTCATTTTGTTTAAGGATATTTCCATCAACAGTAACATAAACAATAATATCTTTACCTGAAAAAGAAGTTGGACTAACTGTAATCCATTCCTGGCTACTATATATATTTCCTGTTAATATTTTTGCATCCTGAGTATTAGTTGTGATATTGAAAGAAAGTGTTTTTATATCTTTAGGTGCTATTTCGCCAAAATCTAATGTTTTAGGGTCAACAACTATTGTTCTTACTTTGAAATCAAGTTTATTTATAGAGAAATCATCTATCCATACTTCTCCTGTTCCTTGTGTATAGAACTGAAGTGCTATTTCAAAAGTATCTGTTTGCACTGTTTTTGTTGAAGAGAGATACATAAACCTTATTCTGCGCCAGCCATTAGGATAGTTTCTTGTATCCCAGATATGGTCACCATAATGTGGGACGAACCATACATTAGGAGTTCCTCCATTCAGTGTTTCTAAAACAGCAGGTTTAACATTACAATCTTCCGGTCCTGGTGCACTAACTTTAATCCAACCTACTACTTCATAAAGTTTCCCTGGATGCTCAACTTTATAATTTATTGTTGATGCAGTATTAGGAACAGTTATTTTACCTGAATATTGGCCACTATGTTTAACCGAACTGTCCAGAGTAATATTTGACCATCCGGAAGTATTCCCTGATTCGAATCCATTATTTATCATATCAACATCTTTTGATGCTGCTGGTAATACCTGGAACATCGGTCCTTGTGTACCGGGCCAGGTCGGATACTGTTGACTATAACTTTTATACATATAATATGATGTTGTTGCAACAATTGTTGGTGTGGATATCCATTGCGTATCATAATAAATTAATGCTGAATAATCGCAATCTGTTCCAGGCCAGTGTTCAGAAGCACCAGGATACATAAATGTTCTTTCAGTGAACCCTGATTCACGAGAGACATCAAGTATATATTTGTAATAATCAGATTTTGTTTTCTCATCATTCCATTTCCAACCATATTCGGTATTTAATAAAGGTATCGAACTATCACCATTACATTCAGCAATGTATTTCAAATACCGTATATTTGTCATATAATGCATTATAGAACCCGGATATGCTGGGTTTTCAATTGCTCCCATTCCCTGAACATAATAATGCAGGTTTATTCTATCAATATATCCTTTACAGCCCATCTGATACATCTCATCTAAGAAATGCATAGCTGGTGCCCAACAACAGTTCGGGACAACAACGAGGTTAGGATTATATGATTTAACAGCATGGTATCCCGCTTTACAGATTTTAGCGTAATACCAGGATGGGTCACGCTCTGTTTTTGGTTCCCATATCGGGTCCTCATTACCTAAGTCAACACCCCATACACAGCCACTTGAGTAATTATCAGCATATTTCAACATATCAATCAGGAATTCTTCATATTTATCTGTATTAAATGATAACCTTTTATTCGGGTCTGATCTTGCCCATACTGGTGAATCATATACTGCTAATAGAACTTTTGCACCGGTCCGTTTACATCCGTTCACAGCAACATACACTAACCACCAATTATATTTCGGGTCATTTATATTTCCTGAAGTTACATCAGATGATTCCGTAATAGCCCAACTAACAAAATCACGGTAATAATTTATATTAGCCGCTTTAAACATATCACAGGCAGTATCAGGATACATCCAGGAACACATACCATACGGATGTTCAAATACAGCATGAATAACTGAACTGCTGCTAATAATTATAACTGTAATACAGAATAAAGAAATAAATTTTAGGACCCTGATGATTTTCATAGGTCTAATTCCTCCTTAAAATTTAATTTTCAATATCATTCTGTTAATACTTATCTTTCATATCATCACTTAGGATGAATCCCATATTAACTTATTGAGTACACTGACAGTATCAATGCTAATATAAAATAAATTACCTCCGTCCCTTTTATTCCATTTCATTCATATATTTATAACATAAAAACAGTTGGTTGTCAATACTTTCTTAAATTTCTTATAATATATCTAAAATATTCAATATTTCTTTTTGCGAATACATTAGGGTCACCTAATCCACAGTATTCAAGTCCGAAATATCC